>Ga0181537_10003518_pt1 | contig 13372 bp, 5 predicted proteins | sample PEATcosm2014_Bin_39_FD_119765 | JGI IMG/M metagenome (GOLD analysis project Ga0181537, IMG submission 119765) | Peatland microbial communities from MTU Mesocosm Facility, Houghton, MI, USA - PEATcosm2014_Bin23_10_metaG | ecosystem: Environmental > Terrestrial > Soil > Wetlands > Peat | place...
ATGTGCCATATCTCGCTTTCAGTTGCGGGCTTCTCAGCGCTGCTCATGGCTTCAACGTTCGGTTTTATCGCAATAAAGATCGTTGGATCTGGTTACCTCATTTACCTGGGAATCAGAATGCTGGGAAAGACAGGAGCGACGGCAATCGGCGGACACTTGCGTCAGGACAACCTTCGTGCGGTCTGGTTTCAGGGTGTGTTCACCAACCTATTGAATCCCAAGGTGGCTGTGTTCTTCCTTGCGTTCATTCCGCAGTTCATCGATCCGCGGAACGGCCAAATGCCGCAGCAGTTCTTCCTGCTGGGAATCATCTTCAATGCGATTGGCACGTCGTGGCTATGCTCATTAGCCCTTTCGTCGGGACGACTGAGCGAATGGCTTCGCGCCAATCCTCTTGCTGTGGCCTGGCAGCAAAGGGTCACTGGTGCAGTGTTTATCGGATTCGCGGCGAAGCTTGCCATTCAATGAAATGGAATCTACTGAACGAATCCGCGGGATGAAGGAGTTAGTCATGGGAAGTATTGCAGTAAAGAAACATGAGTCATACGCCGGCTTACACACTCTTTGGCTTGCCTCCCTGGGAGGAGCTCTAGAGTTTTACGATTTTGTGATCTTTGTCTTTTTCACATCAGTTCTCGCCAAGCTGTTCTTTTCCGCGGGAACCGAAGAGTGGGTAAGACAAGTGGAGACCTTTGGTATCTTCTCGGTGGGCTATCTTGCACGTCCGCTGGGTGGGGTTGTGCTGGCGCACTTTGGCGACACACTAGGGCGCAAGCGAGTGTTCACATTCAGTATTCTACTGATGGCAATTCCAACCCTACTGATTGGTTTCATTCCGACCTACCAGTCAATCGGTATCGCGGCGCCGCTCCTATTAGTTGGGATGCGGATTCTGCAAGGAGTGGCCATCGGCGGCGAGGCGCCCGGGGCATGGGTGTTTGTTGCGGAGCACGCGCGGAAACGGCAGACAGGATTTGCGATTGGCTTGCTGACCGGTGGCTTGAGTCTGGGTATCTTCCTCGGTTCGTTAGTCGCGACTGTAATGAACATCGCATTCAGTTCCGCGCAGATCGCTTCGGGCTTTTGGAGGATACCGTTCCTGATAGGCGGAGTGTTCGGCTTTGGCGCTTTACTTCTGCGGCGACGACTTAGCGAGACACCTGTCTTCGAGGAGATTCGATCCACCGCATCGGCTGCACGCGAACTTCCTTTGCGGTCTGTACTTCGCAGGCATTTGTTCGCAATTGGAATCTCGGTGGTAAGTACATGGACATTGACGGCCTCGATCGTTGTCGTCATATTAATGACCCCCGTGCTACTCGAGAAGTTGTTCCATCTGGATCCCTTATCAACTCAGTTAGCTAACCTGGCGGGGACTGCCTCGTTGGCTACATCTACGGTTTTGGTTGGAGCGGCGACAGATCGTTTTGGCCTGCGGCATGTGGCGGTCCCGATTCTGCTGCTCCTGATTGTGGGATCTTACGGACTCTATGCGGGTGTGGGCTACGCACCCTCGCTACTGGTACCTTTGTATGTTCTGGCAGGACTTGGCACAGGTGCAGTTGTGTTGACGCCCATAGTCATGGTGCGTGCGTTTCCGCCGCTTGTGCGTTTCACCGGTGTTTCCTTCTCTTACAACGTGGCCTATGCAATATTCGGTGGACTGACGCCGCCGTTTGTGGCGTGGCTGGTCCACGTTAGCTACTTGGGGCCGGCGAACTATGTTGCAGTCGCCGGGGTTGCCGGCTTGATTGCTGTGCTTGTCGCTCCCGTTGGGGAGTCCGTGAAAGAAGGGAAGCGCCTTTCGGTTTCGCTGCCCTCTATGAAAAAGCTGGAAGAGAGTCCATTTGACAATCTATGCTCAGGCATTTGAAGAGATAACTTAGAACGAAATATCCGGAAGGGGGATTCATTGGTGCCACCCCACTTCCGGACATTCAAGTAGCCTTAGCTATTTACCTTTAGAAACGCAGCTTTGAATTTGTCCATCTCGTCGCGAGTACCAACTGTTACCCGGACGTGGGTTGGCCAAATAGGCCAGCTTCTTCCGATGTACACCTTCTGGTCCTGTAAGGCGGAAACGAATTCAGCTCCAGGTCGCTTCACATCGAACATGAAGTGGTTCGCTTCTGACGGAACGAACGGGGTGTTGTGCTTGGACAGGAATTCGAAAGTGTCCTCGCGTATTTCAACAATTGTCTTGCGTCGTTCTTCCACAAGACCCTTGACGTTGAGGCTTGCCGCGGCCCCAGCCATACCAGGCGCCGGCTGGATTCCGATGCCGTAAATACCAATCTTCTCGATCAAATCTGGACGCGCAAACGTAGCGCCGGCCCGCAAGCCCGCCATTCCATAAATTTTGGAGAACGTGCGCAGGATGATGAGATCCTGATCCGCGGCAACCAGGGCAGTAGCCGGTTCGGCATTTCTGGCAATGTGTATATACGCCTCATCAAGCAGTACAATGCTGCCTTTCGGTTTATTGGCAAGTAGCCACTTAACATCCTCAAGGGGAGTTATCGTTCCAGTTGGATTGTTTGGCGTGGCGACGTAGAACAATCCTGCATTAGGCGCCGCGGCGACCATGGCTCGCACATCGTGGGCATAAGTGGAGGTCAAAGGGACCTTGATCACTTTTGCGCCATTTAGAGTTGCTGTGCGCGCGCCGGCCTCAAAGGTAGGGTCTGCCGCGACGTAAGGCTTGTCCGGCGATGTGTAGGCCAGGACCACGCGAAGCAGCGCGTCGCTGGAGCCGGGAAACACTGTTACATATTCGGGTTTCAGTCCCTCCACGGTGGCCAGAGTTGTTTTGAGGAGTGCATGTTGACGGTCCTGATAGCGGCCACCGATTTTGCTGGATGCATAGATGGCTTCCAGTGCTTCGGGGGCAGGACCCATTGGGTTCTCATTGAGATTCAGGAGCACTGCGTCTGGAGGAGGAACTCGGTGAGGGGTAGGGAGTTGTGCAAGAGCACGCTCCGTAAAGGGCAGCGCGGAGCCGGCCGCGAGAATGCTTGCAAACCGAACAAAGTCGCGACGGTTGAAACCGCGCGCAAGTACGGCACCATTTGCTTCATTGTGCATGATGACACTCCTTGAGTGAAGACGGCAGTTGCCGCCAGAGTCGTGGTTATGTAACGGGAGGAAGTCGCAGCGAAGGCCGACCATACACCTCTCAGCAGGGGCCGAGGACGGTATATAGAGTGAGCATGTGAGTTACTGTGGGATTAGCGACAACAGAGGATCTTCCCGCAAAGTGGCGCATTCACAGGCCAACAGGTTCCGGCGGGGAAGAGGAAATGCATAATTGAAAGGTAGACAATGAGGGATGCATTGTCAATGGTTTTCATAGGGTAAAACATCCGAATTCCGACGAACTGACAGGGAGAATTGGATTCTGGTTTGAGCTGGATTATGAAGGCTTTTCATCTCCTGAGTTTCGAACCGCGAGTAGGATTTTCTCGATTCGCAATCAATTCTGCGCTGATGATGTGACCCAGGCGAGTACGCGCAATTGAAGTTGATTGCTCAAAGTTTGACGAAGGTTAGGACGAGACATTCGAACCTCGAGATCGCAGAGACAATGTTCAGCACTGCCACTGCCGCTCGGTGCCAACTCTTCAAAGATACCGGGATGTTGGCCATATGCAGGTCGTTGTTCGAATCGACCGCGAGCGATTTGGGCCTGCCCCAGATTTGGGTCGTTGTTTAGCCACACACTGTATAGAAATCTGAGACAAAATGTCGACTGTGCTGGATGGATTCCTGAGTGAAGTTATCGGGCCCCTTTTCTCGATCCCACTAGAATGCTTATGGCTGCCCGGGCAGATGTAGTCGAAATTGTAGCTGTCATGGCACTCTAGAACCAATAAGATTCACAGCTTTCAATATCATGGCCGCAACGCGTTCAATCAAGAACAGTTATTTCCACTCGATTTCAACACATTTCAAGAAGCCGCAAAAGCCGGTTTGGGACCAGGGGGTCGGAGGTTCAAATCCTCTCTCCCCGACCATTAAAATCAACGATTGACAGAATCCATATTGTTGAAATCTGTGGAATCTGAGGGCTTTGCCGGCTACATTTTCATCTACAGTTCCAGGAACACTTCCGCCTATCGTCACCATAAGTTTTTGAAGGCACCAGCCTTTGAGTACCCGTTCATTCGGCCGACCCCTGGGTTTACACCAAGGGGTCTATATGCCTGAAGGACCTGTCGCAAGGGGGCGTTGAGGATTCTACAACGATTCCGAAACAAGCTTGGCGAGTTTTGTTGAGCCGCGCGCCTTTCCGTCGAATCGGTGCAAGGGGCGTCGGGGATCCCACCGCTCGATGAGTGACAACGTCCTTTATCGTTCACCCCTTGGTGGGCAAGCCCGCATTAGGATTCTGAATCATTTGTCCGAACAGCCGGTTGTACGGGCACTTGCCGTAGATACAGATCGCATGGTCCCGACACACTTGGTATGAGCATAGGGCCAAGCAGTAGATCTGGATGATGGTGAATCGCAGAATCCACTCACCTTTGCGGATCTGCATCGAGAAGTCAACCACCGTGGAAGAACTCCCTCGCGGCTCGTTGTGAACTGCTGCAAACAGGGCAATGCGCTCACGAACTATTCAGATCGAAAGAGAGAATGCATCCCATCCGCGGTCTGGGGAAAGTCACTGTGCACTCTTCGCCAGATGAATGGATAGCAATTCCGAGATCCTTGGGGTAAAGAATTTCTGCGCGCATTGCCTCCGGCACACGAACTTCCGCATCTCCATCGATTCGCCAGACCGCAAGAAAAGAGCGCTTTGGCGATCGTATGCCGAGAGCGATGGGCTTCATGTTGTTTGTGACATCGGGCATGCCCAGTGGATAAAACGGGACGGCGTCGGGGATGTGTTCGCGGATGATCTGCTTGTAGATGCGGATGCCTTCTTTCACCTGAGCCGCGGCAGGCGCATCGAGACGGGCCAGATGCCCGCTCTGATGGATGCGCAGCAGCATGGCCGACACCATGTTGAAGCTTGCCTGATCGGCATCGGCACCCTGCCGAGGATAGGACCAGACCGCGAGCTGCGATGGGACAACTCCCGCGGATGCGCCTGTCGCAATGGCCGGCAGACGCAGATACTCCTCCTGATCTGTACAGGACTGAAGCTGCGTGTGCGATAGCATGCCGTAATCCATGCGGCCACCTCCGCTCCCGCAATTTTCGATGACGAGTTCCGGATAGCGATTCAGGAGACCGTCGAGCCAAGCGAGCACGGCGCGGTTGTGATCGAGCAGCCCCTGGCCAAGGCTATCGGCGTTCTGCGCAGTGCCTTCCAGCGTGTCGGTGTTGTAGTCCATCTTGATGTAGCCGACGCCGTATTCGGTCACCAGCCGTTGAACCACATCGTCGAGATAGCTGCGCACTTGGGGATTGCGGAAATCGAGGAGAAGGCGGGAGTTCTTGATGACCCGCTGGCCGTGCCGCATGAAGAACCAGTTGTCGGGCTTTTCCGCGAGCGGGGAGTGCTTGCCCGCCACCTCTGGCTCGAGCCAAAGACCGGGAATCATCCCTTTTTCGCGAATTCGATCCAGGACGAAACGGATTCCGCGCGGCCATCGTGTCTTCGATGGCTGCCATGCCCCAACTGTAGACGACCAGTCTTCGTTTTGCTCGGCATACCAGCCGGCATCGATCACAAAATACTCGCATCCGGCTTCAGCGGCAGCATCGATGAGTGGAAGCTCCTTCTCTTCGGTCGGATCGCCCCAAAGGCAATTCATGAAGTCGTTGAAAATGACCGGGCACTCGAAATGCTGTGCCGGCCGCTTCCGTATACAGATCTTCTCTCGGTAACTCGTCAGCGCCTGCACTGCCTCCTGAAATCCGCCGCGCACACAACCGATCGCAACTGGCACCGTCTTGTAGGCCTTGCCGGGCTCCAAATTCTTCCACGCCTGGGAGTGGAGCTGATCGGGCCCTCCTAGATAGGCGTAAACGTCCGAAGCGCGGATGCCCCTCTCCGACAGGTTCGAGACTTCCCAATACCACGAGCCGTTGTGTTCGATCTGCCAAAACCATGCGACGCCGAGTGTGGTGTTCTCGACGACTGCCATCGGAAGATACTTTTCCGTGGACCAGCTTCCGACACTCGCTGCAGACGCCTGTGACCAGCTTGTGCGCATGTTCTCGACGAATCCGAGCTCCGATGGAAGAAAGCTGTGCCACTGGCCTTCTGCCATCCAACTGTTGTATGCCAGCCAGATTTTCAGTTCGCGGTCGTAGAAGACAGGATCAGCCAGACCGTGAAGCATTGCGGAACTGAGATACTCGATACCAATCGGTTCCGCACCCGCATTGAGAATCTCCACATGCCGTCGAACGACGGGCAGGCCATCGAATGCTTCGTAGTGGGATTGGATGTCGAGATGAAGGTCGGCATCTTTGTGGCGCAGGGTGAGAGTTTTCCCGCGGCTGCTTTGCTGTTCGTCCTTAGCTACAAATTGCAGTCGCTGGCCGGGAGACCCTCCCGCCTGTTTCATCCCGGAATCAGGTGAATCCTCGCCGCTGCAGAGAAGCCCAATCTCTACACCGGACCAACGCGCAGAATTTTCGGGAGTCTGGATACCTGATGGCAGGAAGATATGCTGCCTGAGACGTCCCTGGGGCAGAGAGAACGTGAACTCGAGTTCACCGGTGTTCCAGGAAAAGGTCTCTGGAGATTGCGGCTCGGCGGCGCGGCCGGAGTCAGGAGATGCAAACAGAGTTCCGAGACCGGCTACCCCAGAAGAGATGAGAAACGTGCGACGATCCATGAACTTTTCCTTGCTGAGGGAGACATCCTTCATCACGGCTAAGGTAAACCAACAGGAGCCTCAACGAGCGCTGCATGAAAACCTTGTATCAAATACATCATTATTGCAAGGTAAATCAGCGGTAGGCTTCTCGGCGGCGGCGGACGCCGATGAATTCGATGGTGGCTTCGTTCTCCGTGAAGTTTTCCCCCCAAACAAACCTCCGGGTTTTCTACCGAATCGCCTTCCTGCGCTGTTGCCTCGTGAAGCACGGATTCGAACCATGGATCGCTTTCGGGAACTCTCAATGAGTGGCTTGGCGATGATGCGCCAACTGCCTCGACAAAATCTCCCCTTGCGTTCAAAGGGGAAGTGTGAGATCTTTCCCTTGAAAGCACAGGGGAACGGATGGACGACGCCAAACTCGAATTTTTGCGTGGCACCCTGGATGTTCTTATCCTCAAGACCCTGGTCTGGGGCCCGCTTCACGGGTATGGCATCTCTAACCTCATCCGCCGGCAGAGCGATGAAGCACTGCTGGTCGAAGAGGGTACACTCTATCCCGCTCTCTGGCGGCTGGAAAACAAGGGACTACTTGAGGCGGAGTGGGGACTCTCTGAAAACAATCGCAAGGCCAAGTTTTACCGGCTCACCGTGAAGGGCCGGCGTCAGCTTCGTAAAGAAGTGAAGACCTGGGAGGCGTACGCCGCGGCGGTGGCCAAGGTGCTGGGTGCGACGCAGCCCCCGCTGCCGGAGGAGATGGCATGAGGCCGGCTCCTTTATGGCGGCGATACGACCGCCTGTCGGGTTCTGATCCGGCGGCAGATGTGAAAGATGAGCTGCGCTTTCACCTGGAAACCAAGGTTGATGATCTTGTCGCCCAGGGCTGGCGTCCCGAGGACGCCCACAAAGAAGCCGAACGCCAGTTTGGAAATATTCTCGCCGTCCAGCACATGGGCGAGCGAATAGGAGAGCACATGGACCGCCGTCGCCGTCTCACCGACTACTGGGCCGACGCCCTTCGGGACCTCCGCTTCACCCTCCGCACCCTCCGCTGCGACGCTGGCTTTACAGTAATTGCGATTCTCATCCTCGCACTTGGAATCGGCGCCAACATCGCCGTCTTCAGCGTGGTGAATACGATCCTTCTGCGCCCGTTGCCTTTTCGCGATGCCGAACAATTGGTGCGCATCGTAGAGAAGGATGCCAAAAACGGCGAATCCGGCAGAACCTACACCGCGGATGCCACGCAGGATTTCCAGCAGCGGAACCGCTCTTTCCAATCGGTCAGCGGCTACTTCGCCTTTACCGGACCCAACAATTTCAAGCTCTCAGGGAACGGCCAGCCAGTTCCCGCCACGGGAATGCTTGTCGCGGAAGGATTCTTTGAAACGCTCGGCGTCGAGCCTGCCGCCGGGCGCCTGTTCAGGCCGGAGGCATTTGCCCATCACGCGCAGCCAGCGGCCTTGTTAAGCTACCCGTTCTGGAAGCGCCAATTTGGCGGCGACCCTGGCATCGTCGGACGGACGGTTGATTTGAGCGATAAGGTCGACCTGAACAATAAGTCTGTCACCGTTGTGGGGGTTCTGCCGGAGACATTCGATTTCGGTGCAGTCTTCTCGCCGGGAGCAAAAGTCGACCTCTTCGTTCCGTACATCATGGATGACTTCCGCAACGACGGAAATGACCTTGCATTAGTCGGCCGTATCAAGCCAGGCGTGAGCATTGCGCAAGCGCAAAACGAAGCTGATCTGCTCTTTCCGCAGTTCTATGCCGTGCACAAGCATCCTGAGTATGGAAAACCCTACACTGGCCAGCTCACCGGACTCAAACAATACATCAGCGGCAAGCTGCGGCGGTCGCTCATTGTGTTGTGGTGGGCTGTAGGGATGATTTTGTTGATCGTCTGCGTGAACTTGGCAAATCTTTTGCTGGCCCGCGCTGCCGCCCGCGGCAAAGAGTTTGCGATGCGAAGCGCATTGGGCGCGCGGACCGGTCACATCGTGCGACAGTTGCTCACAGAAAGCCTGGTGCTGGCTGGGGCAGGAGCATTGCTGGGCCTCGGGCTTGCCTGGGCCGTCCTCGCGTATCTGGCCCATCAAGAATCCATTGCGCTGCCTCTGCTTAGCATGGTCCGCATCGACGGAGCAGCCCTGGCATGGACGTTGCTGATCGCCGTCGGAGCCGCCGTTCTATTCGGACCCGCGCCCGTGCTTCGAATGTCGGCCGGTAACCTGCAGGCGGCTCTAAAAGATAGCGGGCATGGAAGCAGCGAGGGCCGCAAACACCAACGTATGCGTTCGATCCTGGTAGTGACGGAGATCGCTCTGGCGTGCGTACTGCTCGTTGGCGCCGGCCTGCTGTTGCGCAGCTTCCTTCGCGTTCTGGACGTCGATTTGGGCTTTGAGCCGAGCCGTGCGGCTGCTGTCAGTGTCGACTATGACGACGGTGGCGACGTAGCGAAACGGTCAGCGATATGGCACGAAGTTGTGAGCCGTGCTTCGACGATTCCCGGCGTCGAGGCAGCCGGCATATCGGATAATTTGCCCATGAGCCGCAACCGAAGTTGGGGCATTGCGGCCAAGGGGACGCAAAAACTCACTGACCGCGACTTCATCGACGACTTTGTCTATATCGTCTCGCCCGGCTATCTGAAGGCGATGGGAATGCGCCTGGTCGCAGGCCGGGACGTAAGTTGGGACGACATCGCGAACAATCGCAATGTTGTCGTGATCAATGAGACAGTCGCGCGAAAGCTGTGGCCGGGACAAAGCCCTATCGGCCGTATTGCCATTGCAGGCGGAGCGGAGACGGAGGTCATCGGCGTGATTGCCGACGTTCATGAAAGCAGCGCTGAAGACGATGCAGGGGCGCAAATGTATCTTCCATCCACGAAGCAGTTTGGGCCGGAAGGCTCCTATCTCGTTGTACGCTCCAGGCTGGCACCCGCCGCAATGGCAATGAGTGTGATGAAAACGCTGCGGGAGATCAACCCCGGACAGTCGGCGGGAGAGTTCAAGCCCATTCAAGGGCTTGTGGATCGTGCCACCTCTCCGCGCCGCTTCTTTGTCCTGCTGGTAGGAGTCTTTGCCTGCCTGGGACTGCTTCTGGCTTCGCTGGGAATCTACGGCGTCATCTCTTATTCGGTTACGCGCCAGACCCAGGAGATCGGCATCCGCATGGCTCTTGGCGCGACCCAAGCCCGCGTGCAACTCGAAGTAATCAGCGATACCCTGCGCCTGGCGCTGATCGGCATCGGCCTCGGCGTCATTGCTTCGTTCGCAATCGCGCGGTCGATTGCATCGCTGTTATTCCGCACTGCGCCGACGGATCCGCTCACCTTTGCCGCGATGGTGGTCCTGTTGGGAGGGGTTGCGCTGCTGGCAGGCTACCTGCCGGCCCGGAGAGCGTCTCGCATCGACCCCATTCAAGCACTGCGAAACAACTGAGCGGCCACGGAAAAGAATGCGATATCCTCTCTGCCACGCTTGAATAGTCAGGCCGCGAGCATGAGGTCTCGTTCCAGCAAAGCTCAAGACACAACGTAGCAGGCATTTTGAGAAATCCATGAGATGGTTTTTACAGAGCAATTCATAAACATCGGGGCGATGTGCTTACGACGAATTCACGCCGTCCGTGGACTGAGTAATTGCCGGCTCGGATGATGTCCAAAACAGTGGGGAGAACCGATAGGATTCCGAAACGAATCATCGAGATTTCCCGCCCAGCGGGCACGAGTCTTCCGTTGAAGATTGGCAAGCAGAGGTCGACCACCTCCACGAACTCATCTGCATACTCTTGATGAAGAATCAGACCATGAGGACGGCCTTGCTGACTGACATGAGAAAGAAAGAAAATAAAGCTACCATCTAGATCTCTAGATCTCCTTCTCGATCCCCTGCGATTTACCGGCACGATCTTCCGATTTGCTGTCCCGGCGAAGGTCGACGACCACACGGCCGTGTAGTCGGCTTCTCGGCCAGGTGCCTTCGTTCAGCTGTTGCCACCAGGCCAAAACGCGTTTCGAGGCTGGCCTGAATTGATCGTTCCTGAGAAACGCGGTAGTGCGCGATTGTCCAGCCGTCCTGGTTAATTCAATGCCGGGCCTAAAAAATCCGAACCGATCCGTGTTCTATCACACCCCGATAGATTTATAGTCTCCACACGATGTTTTTGCCGGATTGGCCCATTCCAACTGGCTTTCAAACATTCGAGGTCGAATCATGATCTTCACGCCAGGGAGTCAACGCAACACCGGTTGGCGGATCTTTCCATTTTTCATCGCAGCATGCTTGATTTGCGCGGCCGTTTACTCTGGTCGATCGGTCCATGCTGGTCAAGGCGCGACTCTTTCAGCGCATACCATCAAACTGGGAGCCGCGCGCCGTGGCTCCCTTTATGCAATTACTTTAGGGGTGAAAGATCTCGCTCAACTCCAGGGGAACGATGCAGTCCGGGTCACAGTGAGCGACGCGCAGGGTGAGGTTGCTTCCAAATGGCTGCACACGGCTGACCTCGACTTCTACCTGACCCTGCGGCCGCGGGCTTCGGGTCTGGTTTCGGTAAGCCTCTCACCCACTGTCGGAACTCACGAACCGGGGATCAGCGCAACCCTGAGCAAGATCCTGCAACCATCAGCATCGCAGCCTGAAAGATCCGACGCGGTGAAGCGCGGCGTCATTGCGGCTGCGCCCAACGATACATGGCAAGAAGCACAACAATTCGAGCTTGGCCAGACCGTCTTTGGCAGCGACGACGAAAGGCCCTACGCGCCATCGAAGAACGAAGACGGCTATGCTGCCATGCTCAAAGGCTTCCAGTGGTTCCGATTCACTTTCCGCGAAAAAGAATCGCGGCTGGTTTACTTCGTCCTCAACGTCACGGACCGCGATGTTCCGCTCGACGTGGATATTTTTCAATTGGGCAAGGACTCTTCCGGACAGCCGGATATGGTTCCATTCGCCGCGGGACAGTTTGTCTATCAGGTTGAAGCAACCCAGAATTATCCCGGTCTCTATAAGTTCCGTACCCGCATTCTTCAGCCGGGGCAACAGTACTACGTGCGCGTGGCCGCCAATCACCCTGCGTACCAACTGCACACATACCAATACCCAGTACCTCCGTATGTCGATCCGCACCTGGCCGTCCGGGCCGGGATGGATTTCCTTGTCAATATGGGCGACAGTTGGCTTTCGAATACGCCGCGGCGGGGCGTTGTCGCGTTGCGTACGGTGATGCAGCACTCTGAAACCCAGCTCTGCATTGCCTGTCATCCCGCTCAATTCACCACGCGCGGGTATCTGAAAGCGGTCGAGAACGGCTATGCTCCAACCCAACGCGCGGGGCTTGAGTTTCTCGCCGATCGCATCTACAACAACGCTCGGCCCCTCTATGGAGAAGCCGATACCAACTGGGTACGGGTGATTTATTCTGCGCGCACGGTGGCCAGCCGTCTGCCCCTTATCACGCACGCCTTTGAGCAGAATGTTACCCACGATCCGCCGCGCAAGAACTTCGACGTGCCCTATGCGCGCTACCTGAAGGTTCACTACAAGGGCCTGACCGTGCTGCCGGGCGACGAGGCTGACGGCTGCGAGCCTGACATCAGCCCGTTTGAGATCGCACTGCAGAGCTGGCAAACATTCAATCTTGCTTACGACGAGACCCACGATGCCGAATGGCTGGCCGAGCGCGACCATGTGGAGAGCCTGGCGCTGCCATACGAGCCGAAGAACATGATCGACCTGAATTGGAAAATCCAGCTTCTGTCCACACTTGACCGGAAGAAGTACGCGGCGCAGATCGGCGCACTGATTGACAAGCTCTACGAGTACGAAACTCCCGAGGGCACGTGGCCGTATCCATTCGACAAGAAGGCCAAACCGTCGGACTTTGTCTCGTATCATGCGGTACTGGCGCTGGCTGAGGCCGGTCGACGCCCTGAATCGGATGAACACCTGGCGCGCGCTGTCAACGCCATGCTGGCAGCGCAACGGCCTGAGGGTAGCTGGGAAGGCGATCCCGTCTACCAGGGATTTAATACGCCTTTCCGCGCCACGCAGTTTGCTGTTATGGCTTTGTCGACGTTGTATCCGGGAAAGACAAAATCCAAGAACTGGGACGCGGCCTATCCGGCCCCCGCCACCACGCTTGCCACCAACGACCTTCCGCTGCTCCTGGAACAACTCGACCAATACTGGGATCTGGCTCCGGAACCGGTGCTCATTCAGATTCGCAAGGTGCTTACGGAAAGCGACCAGCCGCTTGCTCGTGAAGCCGCCGCTCGCGCGCTTGGGCACATGGCGGACCCTGGCGGGTTGCAGGCTCTGATCAGGGGCCTGGGCGATGCTGCCAAGATGGTGCAAGTGGCCTCAGCATACGCGCTGCGCATGGTGTTGTCTCGGCGGCAGCAGACTGCCCCGAAAGGGCGCGCAATGCTCACCGCTGCGCTTCAATCGCCCAACGCCCGCATGCGCTGGGGAGCTGCTCGCGTCTTCAATCAGCACTTCCGCGATCTGACCGGTGACGCAGATCTGCTGGCCGCCCTCGAGCGCACGCTCAACGATCCCGTGCCCTATGTCCGGTTTGAAGCCGCCGCG
>Ga0181537_10003520_pt1 | contig 13367 bp, 10 predicted proteins | sample PEATcosm2014_Bin_39_FD_119765 | JGI IMG/M metagenome (GOLD analysis project Ga0181537, IMG submission 119765) | Peatland microbial communities from MTU Mesocosm Facility, Houghton, MI, USA - PEATcosm2014_Bin23_10_metaG | ecosystem: Environmental > Terrestrial > Soil > Wetlands > Peat | place...
AAGAGCCACGCGTTGTCGCTGGTTGCAATGCTGGAGGCGGGGACATCGCGCGTGCAGGGCTTTGCGCGCAAAGAAGGCAAGCCGATGGCGGGAGCGATGATCGTGCTGGTTCCAGAAAATCCGGCGGGACACTGGCCGATGTTCCGGCGGGATCAGTCGGATTCAGATGGCAGCTTCAGCATGCGCGACGTGGCGCCGGGCCGGTACACGGTGGTGGCGATCGAAGACGGATGGGAACTGGATTGGGCGCGTGCCGAGGTGATTGGCCGCTATCTTAAGCGCGGCGAAGCCGTCATTGTAAGTAGCCAGTCGGGAAAAGTCGTCTCGCTGCCAGAAGCTGTGACGGTCCAAAGCCGTTGAGGGCGCTTCGTCGAACAGGGGGGTAAACGATAGTCTATGAGGGTATTGCAAACGAGCTACGACCCCCGCGCCACGAGGCGGTCCCTGAATAGACGCAGAGGACCCGGGCGCGGAACCGAGGAGAGTTTCCCATTGAAGAGGAAGATGTTGGTTTCGTTACTTACCGTGATTCCGGCGCTGCTGATGCCGCTTGCGGCGCAGAGCCAAATAGCCAAGGAAAAGAGACAGGTCGATACAAGCGAACCGAGCTACAAATATAAGGTTTTTGCGGGATTCGGCTATACGAGTTTGAATCAGGTGAATCAGTCGAACAACGGACTGGGTGGTCCGGAAGTCGGGATTACGCGAAACTGGGGCAGATTTTTTGGGCTGACCGCATTTGGCGGCCATTATCTGGTGACATTTACACGACCCAACCCGATCTCGACCACGGTGGATATGTTTATGGCGGGACCGGAACTGCATGCGCCTCTCTATGGACCCACGAGCATTTTTGTGCGGGCGACGATCGGAGCGGTTCACACGGGGGGAGTGCAAATCCAGCCGGATGAATCCCTGGCAGGCGGCGGCGGGATCGGCATGGATTACAAACTGAGCCCTCACCTCGGATTGCGCGCGTTTGGCGATGACGTAGTGTCGTCTTTTACGGTGCAACCATATCAGCCGGGCGATTCGCCGCACAGGCGCTTTAACGCGCATGCCGGAATCGGAATCACGTTCGAATTCTGAAGCAGGGCGACAAACTGGGCCGAGACAACCCTTCTAGAACTGGCAGGTATTGGGGATTCTCTGGATTGCACTGCGGCGAGCAGGGCGAAACCGGTTGACGGAGATTTGCGAGGAAACTGTTATTTACGCAGTTCGATCGCGAATACCTTGCCGTCGACGGATTTATCGGTACTTTCGGCGTATTGGATCCGCGCTTTCATGCCGTCGAAGTCGGTGCAAGGGGACACGGGGCCCTTGGGTGTGAATCCGACGACGGTCAGGTCAATTTTGGAGAAGTCATTGTTGTATACCTTGACCGAACTACCTGAGCCATCCACTCGAAATTCGATCTCCGCAGGAGCGCTGCAAACGACCTGGCGCATCACTCCAACGAAGCTGTGCTTTGGGCCTGTGGCTTCAGAAGGATGCTGGGGATTATCCTCGTCAGCGACTATTCCCACGACCTGCGGGTCGTTTGGTTTCTGTTCCGCGTCGAATACTTGGACCTGCTCACTGGGGTCGGCTGACATCTCCTGGAACCGGCTCAACTGATCAATGCGGCTTTGCACCATCGAGACCTCGCCGGGATTGCGCGCGAGCTTCATCGCAGTCTGCAGGACGGTCGCGGCCTGGGAGAAGTTTGCTGATTCGACAAGAATCTGGGATGCGTTGAGACGGTAGCTGAGATTGCCGGGATCGAGCGAGACGGCCGTTGTGATGAGTGAAAGTGCCTCAGCGAGGTTGTTATGCCGCATTGCATAGTACGAGGCGAGAAGTTCGTAGGAAGGGGCGAACTTTGGGTTCAGTTGAATGGCGGTGCGCAGACTCGACTCAATCTCCGGATCGCCGGAGCCCGAGCTCTGAAGGGATATGGCAGCGAAATAATAGTTGGCGAGACAGCTTTTTGAATCGAGCCTGATGGCTTCGCCATACCACTTGCGCGCTTCTTCGCGATTCCCGGCGCGAAGCTCGAGGTTGCCGAGGACTTCGCGTGCGAGGACATTGCCGGGATCGGCATTGAGGATCGACTTGATCAGATCGCGAGCATCCTGTTGGCGCTCGACGTCGGCGAGGATCTCGGCGCGCGCGGCATCGGCTTGAATCTGCGAAATCGGAACCGCGGTGTAGGACGTTTCATCGATTGGAGCTTTGGCGCTGTTGAGGACAAATTCCTTGTAGTTCCCCATCTGGATATATGACTGGAGCGCCGATTGTAAACGCTTCAGATCTCCAAAGGCAGCGGTTGCGGCCTCAACTGAGTCCTTGTGCTGGCTCATCAAGGTCGCGTAGTCCCCAAGAGAGTGCGTTCCCCTGTCTTTGTCGTTGACCTCTAGAAAATGAACGAGCGCCCACGATTCCGCGTAGAATACGGAGCCTTTTTGCTCTTCGTGATAATAAGGCGACGAGGCATCGACCTTGAACAGAACCGGCAGGGGAATCAATGCCTGCTGACGGAGATAGAGAATGTCGTCGGAACTTGGTTCTCCGACAAGCACGTCTTTATCACGAATTTCGGTATTCTGGAAGAATTCGGCGATGCCTTCATTGAGCCATAAGGGCATCCAATCGCCGGCGCTCCTGAATTGCAGGTGCGTGTATTCGTGATAAACGGTAGCGAACGGATGCTCCTGATCGGCGTCGAGACGAAGGAGGATGAAGTTCTTGTCTTGGGTCGTGAGGAAGTATCCGGCAAGATTCAATTGCCCCTTGGCGAGGTAGGCCTGGGGCTCGACGGATTGAAACGTCCTGGCATTTTTTGCAGCAAAGACCTGAATGGGCGCCGACGGATCGGCATTGATTTTGGGGTAAAGAATTTGGAAGACCCATCGCATGCGCTCGAGCTGATCGAGGATATGGCGGGCCTGCTTTTCGTTCGAATTTGTGACCACGATGAAGTGGCTGCTGCTGACCTGGACCCATTGATCTGGTGCGGCCCAAGCGACCGAGCAGGCGCCGGCCATCAGCGACAAAAGAACGACCCAATGTCTGACCATACTTGGCCATCAGTCTAGCAGGGATTCGCAACGTCTAATGCGGTTTAGGCAGGTTAGGCGGCCGGGGCGTAGAAGTCCTCTACATTGCCGCGATGCCCGCAGTAGCCGGCATGCATCAGGAGGCTGACGGGAGTCGGAGTCAGATCGACCCGGCCTGTGGTCAAGATGCTTGGCTTGCTCATTTCAAGCAGACTGGTTTCGTTGAGTAGCCGGATATCCTGATCGACCTGGACATCGCGCGCGCCGGTGATGCGAACGAATTCGTCAATCTCACAGGCGAGAGGCTCGGCGATAATGCCGCCGTCGTCGGACCGGACCTTGTTGGAGTTGGCGCAGACCGTGTGGAGAATGCGGATCTGATTAATGGTGAGGCGGCCGAACATCTCGACGATTGCCGCATAGGCGTCAGCCTTGGCCTGCGTGGAGCAGGACACCGCGAGCAGACCAGCCCACAATCCCTGCAACCAATCGTCATCAGCGCCAGCGCCATTTTCGAGCACGCGCAGAACGGTTCTGGGGTCAGCGCGCAGCGCGTCGGCATCGGGCTCGTAGGACAACAGGGTTTCAGCCTTGAGGGCGATCTCGAGCGCACGCTGCATCTTGTAGTTGCTGAGCCTGGTGCGGAAGAGATGATCGATCTCATCGGAAGCCCGGGGACATATGCGTGCGATGAAATTGACGGAAGCGGCCAACTGAAGAAAAGGGTACATCTCGCGGGGCTTGATTTCGCGGGCGCAGAACTCGATGAGGTCTGCCCAGCGGCGGGTGTGCGCGTCGTTGGGGGGCTCGAAGGCGATGCCAACGCCATCGCTGCCGATGCGGACGACTCGCGCGAAGGTGGTGATGCGATGGGCCGGGTTGAATTCGAAGGGGCCATCGTTTTGCATGGTCAGCGAGAGGCGAGTGCCGGGCAGAAGCTGCTTCTCTGTGACGAGGTAACATCCAGAGGCGCTGATATTGCGGATTGGCTCCTGAAGCATGATGGAGCCACTGAGACGGTAGGCAGAGAACTCCCCTGCCGGGCGGCGAGAGGCTCTTTCGGGTTGCAGTAGTTTTTCGAGCCAGCCTTTGCGCGCGCTCATCGTGTCTCCGGATAGGCGAAATGGTGATTGATTGTCGAGCTTGCCGCCCATTTTACCGTTCGCGGACGGGATGCAAAAGGTGGGAAAAAGAGCCAACTTAGGGAAAAGTAACGTGGCCCGGGGCTTCGCGTGGCTGTCGGTGAGTAATAGCGGATTGAAAAAACGCGGGAAACGCTATTGAGCCGGGGTTTTGGCGGTGCGCCAGTTGATGACGTGGTATTGGGCGGGCGTGGAACCGACATTGCGCAGGCCGTGGAGCACATTGGAGGCGTTGAAGATGACCGAGCCGGGGCCGAGGCGCTTCCATTCACCATTGACGAGGGCCTCGACGGTGCCTGAGTCGAGGAGGACGAGCTCTTCATTGGGGTGCTTGTGGGGCGGATGAGAAGCCATGCCAGGATTGAGCGTGGTAACGTGTATTTCGAGATTGTCGAGAGTCGCGGTGGGGCCGTCGACGATGGAGCGCGTCTGGCCGACGGGCGTGGTCTTGACGGGAAGGCTGTTCCAATCCCAAGCTGACTCGCCGATGACGGGTTTGGCGGCGTTGACGGCGGCCACGGCGCAAAGTGTGGCGCTGGCGGAGATGAGGCAGACGGCGATATCGCGCTTGGTAAACATTGGCTTCTCCAGTCAGCACCAGGTGCTGGCAACGGATGCTTGACGAATTGACGGCGCGAATCTTTTCACCTTGGCTGTTTGCTCATGGGTGAAGCTCGCGTTTCATTCAGGTAACAAGTGGACGATCTGGGCGTGCATCTGCGCCTTGATGACTAATTCAGCAGCGAGGAGGCATTGCGCCTGATCTTGCGCCGTGTGAGTGCGGTTGACGATGTCGGCGACGAATTGCGGACCGAAGGGGAGGCTGAGATTGTTGCAATCGATGTAGCGCGCCTCTTTTTGATCGACGATGTAAAGATTGTTGCCGGATTTGCTGACGGCGACGTTGGTGTATTTGCGCACCTCGATGTAGCCCTCGGTGCCGAGGATGAAGAGCCGTCCGTCGCCCCAGGTGCCAAGGCCGAAGGGCGTGAACCAGTCGAGACGGACATAGCCCAGACCGCGATTGCCGCGCAGGACCATGTCACCGAAGTCCTGAAAGCGGGGATGGTCGGGATGATTGACGTTGGCGATCTGTGATGAAACGATCTCGGCCTCAGTGCAGCCGGTGTAGTAGAGAAACTGATCGACCTGATGCGAACCTATGTCGCAGAGAATGCCGCCGTAGAGGTCGGGGTCCCAGAACCAGTCGGGACGGCCGGAGCCGCCGCCGGCATCACCCTGGCGCTGGGTGATCTGATGGGGCGCGATGTTCATGGTCTGAATGACACGACCGATGGCACCGGCCTGGACCAATTCGCCAGCCTTGACGGCCGCTTTTACCTCGAGGCGCTCGCTATACATGATGGCGTAGATGCGATGGGTTTCGGCGATGGTCCTGCGAATCTCGGCGAGTTGCTCAAGAGTGGTGGCACCGGGCTTGTCGCTGAGGAAGTCTTTGCCGCTGCGCATGGCACGTAGGCCGAGCGCGGCGCGATGGCTGGCGATGGTGGAGCTGAGGACCAGCTGAATGGATTTGTCGTCGAGGATGGCGTCTTCGGATTTGACGAGAGGGACGTCTGGATAACGCTTCGCAAAGGCGGCGAGTTTGTCGGGCTCCTGGCCGTAGGCGGCGACGAGAATGCCGCCGCCGCGCTGCACGGCTTCAGTCATGCCGTAGATGTGGTCGTGGCTCATGCCGCAGACGGCGAAGCGGATGGAGTATTGCGGCTTGGATTCCGGCTCGGCCTGAACTGTCTCGTGAGCGATGGGGCCGGATGCGGGATGAAGCGCGAAGGCGCTCTCAGGCAGAGCGGAGAGGACACCGGCAGAGCCCAACGATTGAAGGAAGGAGCGGCGATTGAGGGATTCAGTTGTCATGAAGCGTGGTCCTTGGGCACGAAACAGTTTAATTGCCGTGCGCGGGTGAGAGCTCGTAGGACAACATCGGACTTCGTTCTGAATCATCTTCCCAAGAGATGGACGCTTTGCTCTGTCAACTTGGTTGCGCGAATACGCAATGTCAGCCGGCCGGCGGCGGAACGGGGATAACGCCAAGCTGCTGCATGAGGGAGAGTGTGTCCATCAGAATTCGGCTCTCGGCCATTTTGCCGGCTTCGAGGTGGTCGATCACGACACCGTGGACGACAACGCTTTTCGCGGTAGCGGGAATTCCGAGGAATGGGCCGTTGTGTGTGCCGGTCCACTGAAATCGGGTCACGACGGTTTCGCCCTCTGAGACCATCTCAAGAACGGTCCAGTGCATGTCGGGGAAGGCGGAGCGCAGTTGCTGGAGAATCGCCTTGAGGCCTTCCCTGCCCTGCTGCTGGCCGGGCAGCGGGTCGAGCTCGATGAAGTTTTCTCTGACGAGATCTTCGGCGCGGTCGAAGCGGCCCTGATTGATGACTTCTTCGATGAAGGCCCGGATGACGGATTTGTTTGACTCGGACATGTAGGACCTTTCGTGGGAATCAGTTTTCGGCGTCCGGTGTGATCGCGATGAGCGACTGGACTAGCCTTCCTCGGCTTCGCGGAGTTTGGCGATGACGGTGAAGTCCTCGAGAGTGGTGGTGTCGCCCTTGATTTCGCCGTGGGTGGCCAACTCGCGCAAGAGGCGACGCATAATTTTGCCGCTGCGGGTTTTGGGTAACGCCTCGGTAAAGCGGATGTCGTCGGGGCGGGCGAGCGAGCCAATCTCTTTCGACACCCACTTGCGCAGCTCGTCTTTCAACGCTTCGCTGGGCTGGTTGCCGGATTCGAGAGAGACGAAGGCGGCGATGGCCTGACCCTTGAGCTCGTCGGGCCGGCCCACGACGGCGGCTTCGGCGACTTTGGGGTGGGCGACAAGGGCGGACTCGACCTCCATGGTGCCGAGGCGATGTCCGCTGACGTTGATGACGTCGTCGACGCGGCCCATCAGCCAGAAGTAACCGTCGGCATCCTGGCGCGCGCCGTCGCCGGTGAAGTAGCAGCCGGGGACGTCGGACCAGTAGGTTCTCTGAAAGCGCTCGGGATCACCCCAGACGGTGCGAGCCATGGAGGGCCATGGCTTGCGGATGACGAGCAGGCCTCCGGAGCCGGCAGGGACGGAATGGAAATTGCCGTCAGCGTCGGGTTTGGTGACGACCTCGGGTTGGATTCCGAAGAACGGGCGGGTGGCGGAGCCTGGCTTAGTAGGAACCGCGCCGGGAATGGGCGCGATCATGATGGCTCCAGTCTCGGTCTGCCACCAGGTGTCGACGATGGGGCAGCGGTTGTGGCCAATCTTCTCGCGATACCACATCCACGCCTCGGGATTGATGGGTTCGCCAACGGTGCCGAGTAAACGAAGCGAGTCGAGGCTAAATTTTTCGACGTGCTGATCGCCCCACTTGATAAAGGCGCGAATGGCGGTGGGCGCGGTATAGAAGATGGTGACCTTGTGGTCGTCGACGATTTTCCAGAAGCGAGAGAAGTCAGGGAAGTTGGGCGCGCCCTCATACATGAGGACGGTGGCGCCATTTTGCAGGGGGCCGTAGACGACGTAGGAGTGTCCAGTGACCCACCCGATATCCGCGGTACACCAGTAGATATCGTCGTCGCGGAGATCGAAAACGTATTTGGTGGTGAGGTAAGTCTGGACGGCATAGCCGCCGGTGGTATGGACGAGACCCTTGGGTTTGCCGGTGGTGCCGGATGTGTAGAGGATGTACAGCGGATCTTCGGAGTCGAGGGGCTCGGCAAGGCACTCGGTGGGGGCGTTGGCGACGAGGTTGTGCCACCACCAGTCGCGGCCGGCAACCATCGTGACGGACGTGCCGGTGCGCTGATAGACGATGACGTGCTCGACGGTGGGGCAGGCGGCGAGGGCTTCATCGACGGTGCGCTTGAGGGGGATTTCGCCGCCGCGACGGAAGCTTGAGTCCTGGGTGATGACGGCAACGCAACCGCAATCGTTGACGCGGTCGGCGATGGCGTTAGCGGCGAATCCACCGAAGATGACAGAGTGAACGGCTCCGATGCGCGCACAGGCGAGAAGAGCGATGGCGAGCTCGGGGGTCATGCCCATATAGATGGCGACGCGATCGCCTTTCCTGATGCCGAGGTGCTTAAGGGCGTTGGCAAACTTCTGGACTTTGACGTGAAGCTCGGCATAAGTAAGGCGGCGGATTTCGCCAGGTTCGCCTTCCCAGATGATCGCGGTTTTGTCGCGGCGAGGGCCGGAGAGGTGACGGTCGATGCAGTTGTAGCTCAGGTTGATCTTGCCGCCGACGAACCATTTGGCGTGAGGCAGGTTCCAGTCGAGAACCTTGTCCCAGGGCTTGAACCAGTGGAGGTCTTTGGCGACGCCGGCCCAAAAAGCTTCGGGATCTTCGATGGATTTCTTGTAGAGCGCATCATATTCATTAAGGCTCTTGATGTGGGCCTTGCGGGCGAAGTCTTCGGGAGGCGGAAAGACACGAAACTCGCGAAGGGTTGAGTCGAGGTCTTGATTCGAAAGGGCTGAACCGGGAATGGAAGACATGAGCGTCCTTCTTTTGAAAAGGAAAATGACCGCGTTTTGGGCGTACAGAGTGAGCGCCGGAATGAAGATACGCGTGGGAGACACTTTACCGAGCCGGGGGCATGAGGGGCAAGCCAGCCACGGCGGGGACTGAGGGAGTGGGGACTGGGGACTAAGGAACTAATGGGCTGGCGACTCAGGACTGAGGACTATAGGACCAGGAAATGAGGATTGAGCCAGCATAGGCAAGTCGGGTACCAATGGCGGCTGGGTTCCACTCGTAGATGGACACGGTCGATGGATGGTCGATAGACTGAGGGTCTGCACTCCCCTATACCGGTGCGGCGAGGATTTGCGCGAAGTTCATGGCCAGCCAACTGTCGTTCACGGGATTTGCATGGAAGAATCTGTGGCGCAGACGGCTGAGAACTTGCCTAACATTGTGCGGCGTTGGGATGGCGATTGGCGCGTTCGTAGGGCTGGTGGGATTCTCGAGCGCGTTTGAGCATTCCTGGATGCAGGTCTACTCGAGCAGCGGCACCGATTTTGCGGTCATTCAGGGCACATTTCTGAACACCTCGCTCGACCAGTCGGTGGTAGCCAAGCTGCAAGCGATGCCCGAGGTGGATGCGGTATCGCCCATGATCTACAACGTGATGGATCTGACGCCGGAGGTTAATGCCCTGGCCTACGGCTGGGTGTCGACCTCGTATGAATTCGGCTCGCTGCAGTTTGTGCAGGGGCGACGGTTCCACGACGGAGTGCCCGAAGTAGTGATCGGCGATCTGCTGGCCGAGAACATGAAGAAGAAGCCTGGCGACACGATGGTGATTCAAGGCACTCCCTTCACAGTGGCGGGTGTCTATCACAGCCGCTCGGCGCTGGAAGCGGATGCAGTGATTTTGCCGCTGGACCAGTTGCAGATTTTGAGCAGTCTGCAGGGGAAGGTCTCGACGGTGCACGTGCGGCTGAAGCCCACTCCATCGGGAGAATCGCCGGAAGAGTATCAGAAGCGCGTGCAGGGGAAGATCAACGCGGCGTTTCCGGGGCTGCGCGCGGTGCCCGCGGCTGAACGGGCAAGCAACAATCAACTGGTGAAGATGGCGCACGCCTCGGCGATCGGCACTTCATCGATTGCCCTGCTCATTGGGATTCTGGGAATTGCCAACACAATGGCGATGTCGGTCTTCGAGCGGACACGCGAGATTGGGATTTTGCGTGCGATGGGCTGGAAGCAGTGGCAAGTGTTGATGCTTATTCAAGTAGAGGCGGCGGTGCTGGGGCTGGGCGGGGGATTTCTCGGCGTCTTATTTGGCTGGCTGGGGTTGAAGGTGCTGGCGGCATTGCCCGAGACCGAGACAATTGTGTCGGCGTCGGTTCCCTTTCCGCTGTTGGCTGAGGCGGTCGGCCTGGCGGTATTGGCCGGGCTGTTGGCTGGAGCGATTCCTGCATATCGAGGGGCGAAACTGTCGCCGGTGGAAGCCTTGCGCCATGACTAAGCCGATCCTCGAGGTGCGCAAACTCCGAAAGAAGTACGACGACGGCGGAGTGGAAGCGCTACGCGGCGTAGACCTCACAATTGACGCGGGCGAGTATGTGGCCATCAGCGGGCCAAGCGGAAGCGGGAAATCGACGCTGCTGCAACTGCTGGGCGGCCTGGACTCCCCGACGACCGGCGAAGTGCTGTTTCAGAACGAGCTGTTAGGAACGGCGGTGAGCCTGGACACGTATCGCTCACGCCACGTTGGGTTTATTTTCCAGGCGTTCTATCTGCTGCCGACGCTGCGTGCGCTCGAAAACGTGCAGGTGGCCATGCTGGCGGTGAATCGCGGAGCGAAGCATCGCGAGGAACAGGCTGCTGCCTTGCTGTGCGAGATGGGCCTTGAACAGCGCATGGATCATTATCCGAATGAGTTGTCAGCGGGCGAGAGGCAGCGCGTGGCGATTGCCCGGGCCCTGGCGAATGACCCTTCGATTCTGCTGGCCGACGAGCCGACCGGCAATCTTGACAGCGTGAATTCGCAGCGGATTATGGACATCCTGACGGGAATTCAAAGGACGCGGGGAATGACGCTCGTGGTGATTACGCACGAGAACGAGATTGCGGCGAGCGCGCCCCGTCACATCAGGATTCGCGACGGGAAGCTCGAGGCGTCAGTTTCTCCTCTGTGACGGACCCGGATCGAACGGTAACACCCGCAAAATAATTTAAAGGGCTAATTGACTGCATTTAAATAGCGCTCGCGCAGCGTGCGGCGGAGCACTTTGCCGTTGTCGTTCTGCGGCAAGCCACCGGAGTCGAGGATCCAGATGCGGCGCGGGGCTTTGTAGGCGGCGAGATTCTGGCGGCAAAAGGCGAGCAGATCATCTTCGCTAGGCTGGGCGCCCTGCTGCAGCTCCACGACAGCGACGGGGATTTCACCTTTTTCAGGATGAGGCAGGCCGAAGGCGACCGCGCGGGCAACGGCGGGGTGGGCGAGCACGGCTTCTTCGAGCTCGCGGACGTAGACCGAGTAGCCACCAGACTTGATGACGTCTTTCATGCGGCCGACCAGACGAATCAGGCCGAGGCGATTGCGCGTGGCCAAATCGCCGGTGCGCATCCAGCCATCGTCGGTGAGCAGGCCCTGGGGATCGCCGCGGTCCTTCCAATAATGAGGCCGCAGGCCGCGGCGACGAATCTGGCACTCGCCCGGCACTCCATTGGGCACGAGGCGCCCGTTGTCGTTGACGACGCGGATGCGAAAGGGGGGCACGGGAAAGCAGAGATCGCCACTGCCGGGCATGAAGGACACGTCGATACCCAGCATCGCCAGGCCGCCCAATTCCACCATGCCGTAGCCATTCAAGAGCGCGGGAGGAACGCGACGACCGCCGGGCAGGCGGAGAAGAGCTCCGAAGGTGCGCAGGCGCTCGCGCACTTCGTTGGGAAGATGGTCGCTGGCCGAGAGCCAGAGGCGAACGGTCTTGAGGCGGGCAGGGTCGGGATTGCTGTTGACCAGGCGCGCGAACATGGCGGGAACGCCGACCACGGACGTGACGCGGAAGCGTTCGATGATATCGAGCGCACGGTCGACGTCGAAGTGATCGAGGAAGCAGCCGCGGATGCCGGCCATCAGGCCGTAAAGCGCAATGCTGACCGCCATGATGTGGGACCACGGCAATGCGATGAGGGCAAGATCTTTGGGTCCGAGAAAAAGCGAAGCGATGACGGTAGTGGCGCGCGCGCCGAGCAGAGCGTTGCTGGAGAGCGCGGCGCCTTTGGGAAATCCGCTGGTGCCGGAGGTGTGAAAGATGGCGATGGTAGCGGCGGGATCGATGGCGGTAGGAGGAAACGGCGTATCAGTGCGGCTGACGCGGAGAAAACCATCGAGCGTCGCGGGCTCGTCGTCTGCCTGAACCCAGGTGCGGACCTCGAGGGCGCTGCGGTCGACGATGTTGCGCTCGAAGACGGCCTTGTCGGTAACGAGAATTTCGGTGCCACTCTCAGCGAGGATGCGGCGAACCTCGGCGAGCGAGAGCATGGGATTCAAAGGAACCGCAATGCCTCCGGCGCGAACGACAGCGAGAAACCAGTGAAAGCACTGGCGGTTGTTGCTGCGATAAATGGCAACGGGTTGGCCGGGGCGAATCGCGACGGTGCGGCGGAGAAAGGCGTCGATGGCGCAGACGTCAGCGTGAAGATCGGCGAGCGAAAAAGGGCCGGCATCGGTGACGGCCACTTCGCAGTTCCCTTTGCGCTGGAGCAACTCGTCGACAAGATTGGCGATTGTGACGCTCTGATCGCGCGCGAATTGAATGCGGCCGACGAGGTTCATTGGACAGGCACCGGTTTGCGGCCCCAGTCGCTGGCGACACAGTAGCTGAAGAGGCGGTCGAGGTAGTCGAGCACATGCGGTGGGCAGATGCCAACGGGCTCAAGCAGGCGCTCGGCGTTGGTGGTGTCGAACTGCATCTTCATCGTGAAGTAGTCACGGTAGGCGCGGCCATCGCGGAGGACGCGGCGTTTGCGACCCCAGAGCAGGGTGAAGAGGATGGGACGGATAGCGGCAAAGAAGAATTTGGGATCGACATAACGCGGCTCGGGAGCATTGAAATATTCCATCGCCCGACGCGCGACCTGCTCGATGGTGGCGCTGCCGCGCGGGCCGGCACAGAGATGGACGGTGGCACCAAGAGCAGCGGGATCAAAGGTAAGGCGGGCGACGGCAGAGGCTACGTAGTCGACGGGCACGATATCGAGCACCGCGTCGGGATAGCCAGGAACCGTGCGCCAGAGGCGGCGCGCGTATATTTTGAGAGGCCAGTACATCATCTTGAAACTGGAGGTGACACCGGTGCGAGAGTCGCCCACGATGATGCTTGGACGCAGAATGACGCCGGGAAGCGAGCCAAGGCGGGAACGGACAAGGGCTTCAGCTTCGGCCTTGGTTTGTTCATAGGTATTGCGGTAGGACTGGCCGATGGCGAGTTCGCTCTCGAGGACGAGATCGGATCGCTCGCCGGCGACGTAGGCGGTGCCGACGTAGGCAAGGCTGCGCAACTCTCGCGCGCCAGCGGCGAAATCGAGCAGGCGCCGGGTGCCCTCGACGTTGATGTGCCGGGCCTCGTCGAGCGAGTGATCGAAGCGGACGGTGGCGGCGGAGTGAATGACGCGGGTGGTTTCAGCCGAGAGGCGCTGCCAGGAGGCATCGTCGAGGCCGC
>Ga0181537_10003523_pt1 | contig 13365 bp, 17 predicted proteins | sample PEATcosm2014_Bin_39_FD_119765 | JGI IMG/M metagenome (GOLD analysis project Ga0181537, IMG submission 119765) | Peatland microbial communities from MTU Mesocosm Facility, Houghton, MI, USA - PEATcosm2014_Bin23_10_metaG | ecosystem: Environmental > Terrestrial > Soil > Wetlands > Peat | place...
ACAGTAGACGCATCGCAAGTTGCAGCGATCCGTGACCGAGATGCGGAGATAGGTGATCGGACGATTGAAGGTGTCCCGCAGCGGCGCGGTCGTTCCGATCAAATCGATGATTGCAGCCACGAACCCCGCTTCTACGTCCCGAAGACGGTATCCGGCACGGGGACGTTTACCTGGAAATTCGAGAACGTCGTCGTGACGTCAGCACTATAGCTCGGCAGGTTCACCTTACCGCTTTGTCCTTTGACCAAATAGTTGCCGCCGATCCGCGTATACTGCTGATCGAACGTGACCGTCCCACCATCGACATACGTCCACGTATATGAAGACGGCATTGCGTCCGCGTCGTTGACGGTGACGTCGAGGTGAGCGACGCGGCCCGCGTGCTTCGGCGTCAACCGCAGCATCGTCGTGCCGCCGCTGTCCGAGAGCGTCGAGACGTCGTACAAATCTTGCCACGTCGAGGGCGGATCGATTTTCGGATAGATTTTTTGAAATTGCTGCGCGAGCACCGGTACGCTGTTGAACACGACGGCCTGTTTGTCCGGGCGCCTGTAATAGTAGTTTCCTTCGAGCGTGGGGCTCAGCGGAAACGTGTGCAGCACGATGGCGACGTGTAAGCTGGCCGTATAGCTCTGCAGATTCGGATTGACCGAAACCATGCGCTGCAAGAGCGAACTCGCCGCGGCGCCCGGGGCGCACGTTGTCGCCGAAAGGAGCGCGATTACCATGAATTTGAGAATGCCCGGCTTCACAGGTGCTCTAACGGTGCGGTTCCACCGGTGGTTCCGCTTGCCTCGCTGAGGGCAAGGTCGATTTCGTCGCAAACGCTCCTTTCGGTCTCCGTGCCGGAAGCGTTCCGGAGTACCTCTCGCGCCTGCGGGGATGCGATCCGTCCCAAAGCCCAGGCGGCGGCTCCGCGCACCATCGGATGCGGATCGCGCGCCAGCGACTCGGCGAGCGGCCCGGTGGCGCTGCGGTCACGAAGATTACCGAGCGCAATCGCCGCATTGCGCCGCAGCACCGCCGCACCGCGCCAACCCATCGCAGTCGCCCGGTAGCGCCGCTTGAACTCCGCGCTTCTTAGATGTAGAAGCGCGACCAGATCGGGTGAAGCTGCTTCTTCATCCTTTGGCGCAAAGGCGTCCGAACCACGCAGCGGCGCGCGGGTGTTCGGCGGACAGACAACCTGGCAGATATCGCATCCCCACACCCAATCGCCGATCAGCGGTCGAAGCTCGCGCGGAATGGCGCCCGTCCGTTGCGTGAGATCCGCGATGCAGCGTCCGGCATCGATCGTGTAATCGCCGCGCAACGCTCCGGTCGGGCACGCGTCGACGCAGCGGCTGCAGCTTCCGCACGTCTTGAGCAGAGGCGGATCGATCGGGAGCTCGAGCGACGTGACGATCTCGCCGAGAAAAATGTACGACCCCGCCGGCGGCGAGATCAGCCCCGTGTGTTTGCCGACCCAGCCGATCCCCGCCCGGGCAGCGGCGGCGCGCTCCCCGATAGGCGCCGTGTCGCACGCAACGCGCGCGACATGGTGGCCGGCAAATGCGTCCAGCATCGCTGCCAGCTCGCCGAGCGTCGTGCGCAGAGTTCGATGATAGTCTCGCGACCACGCGTAGTTCGAAACGCGACCGCGCAGCGGACCGCGTGCAGCTGCATCGCGCGTCCGATATGGGACGGCAACGCAGACGATTCGGCGCGCGCCTTCGAGCAGCGCGCCGGCGTCGGTCGCGGCGGTTGCGTAGCCGTCGTCATATCCCCACGTTGCGAGGTCGCCGCGCGCAAACGAGGCACGCATGCGGTCGCGCGTGATCTGATCGATGGACGCGTCGGCTACGCGCAGGTCGCTGGCCCCAAGCTCGCGTGCGCGCTCCGCCAGGCGGACGCGCAGCGCGCTTAAAGCATCCGCAGCGCCGTCGATCGCGAGCGTGGGAACGCCTCTTCGATTTGACTGACGTCATCCGAATCCAGGTTGACGTCGCCCGCAGTCGCGTTTTCCTCGACGTGCGGGATCGTGGATGCCTTCGGAATCGTGAACACGTTGGGATAGCGGGTCAAGAATGCCAACACGACGGCTCGGACCGTCACGCCGTGCTTTCGCGCAACGTCTGCCAGGACGCGACCGCGCGGCGTTGATTCGGCCGGAAGCGGACTCCGGCCGAAGGGCGTGTATGCGACGACTGCAACCTGATTCTTCTCGCACCACGGCTGCACGCGATGCTCGATTCCGCGTTCCTGGAGATGATAAAGTACTTGATTGCATGCCAGCGTGTGGCGCTCGAGCGCGGCCTTTGCCTCCTCGAGATCTTCGAGATCAAAATTGCTGACGCCAAGCGCACGAGTCTTCCCGTCGTCAACGAGCTTTTCGAGGGCGCGCATCGTCTCACTGAGCGGCTGCGAGCCGCGCCAGTGCAACAGATAACAGTCCAAATAGTCGACGCCCAAACGTTTGAGCGAACGTTCACATGCGCGCAACGTCCCGGCGTAGGTCGAATTCGACGGCAGCACCTTGCTGACGATGAACAGATTCTCGCGCCGCAACTTGCCTTCCCGAATTGCTTCGCCGATCAGCTCCTCGGCGCGCCCGTCGCCGTACATCTCCGCGGTGTCGATGTGCGTCATGCCGAGCTCAACGCCCCGCAGCAGCGCGCGCTTGGCGCCGTCTGCCGCCGGACCTCGCTCCGGAATATTCCAGGAGCCTTGCCCAATCCGCGCGACCTCTGTTCCGGTTTGTCCGAACGGCCGGTACTGCATATCTTCCGTTATGCCCGGACCACGTGCGGCCACGCTTGGTCCTTCGTCGAGATGATCGGTGGATCGCCGAGCGGCCAAGCGATGCCGATCGCCGGATCGTCCCACGCCAAACCGCGCTCGTGCTTCGGATCGAAGTGCTCGGTTTGCTTGTACGACGCAATGACGCCGTCGCTCAGGGTCAGGAATCCGTGCGCAAAGCCACGCGGGACGTAAATCTGCCGGTGGTTGTCTTGCGTGAGCTCGTAGCCTTCCCACTGCAAGTACGTCGGCGAGTCCTCGCGCGCGTCGACGATCACATCGAAGATCGCGCCGGCCAAGCATTGTACGAGCTTCGCGACCCGCATATCGTAGTGCATCCCGCGAAGCACGTTGCGCCCCGAGCGCGAGACGTTGTCTTGCACGAATGTATCGGTCACGCCGGCCCGGACGTATTTGTCGCGCGAATACGTTTCTTTGAAGAATCCGCGCTCGTCGCCGAATACGTCCGGCTCGAGCAGCTTGGCATCCGGGAAGCGAGTGTCGATGACGCGCAACATGAAAGAGGCCTTTCTAGAAGAATTCGAACGATTCGTCCCGCGCTGCCAGCGCGAGCAATCCGCCGGTCAGATGCCAAATACGTCCAAATCCCGCATCACGCAAGCGTTGCGCGGCCCACAACGAACGCGTTCCGACGCGGCACGCAACGATATAATCCTGCGCGGTATCGAGCTCGTGCATGCGCGCTTCGAGCTTACTGACCGGAATTGCGACCGAACGCGGCGGCGAACCTAACACGGCTTCGTGGGGCTCACGCACGTCGAGGATCTGGGCCGACGGGTGCATCCGCAAGAACGTGTCCAGGTCCGGGGCTTCGATCTCTGCTTCGTCGCGCGCGACAACGCGCGTACCGTCATCGACGTCCTGGACATCGGTGATTGACGGAGCGTCACCGCAAATAGCGCACGCCGGATCGCGCTCGATACGAAACTCGCGCATGCGTCCGGAGAGCGCATCGATCACTGCAAGGCGTCCGATCAGCGGCGCGCCGATCCCAAGCAGCAGCTTGAGCGTTTCGTTGGCCTGCCACGTTCCGACGATGCCAGGCAACACGCCCAGCACGCCGCCCTCGGCGCACGTCGGAACCGTGTCAGGTGGCGGCGGTTCGGGATACAAACAGCGATAGCACGGTTGGCCCGGCGTTCCGAAGATCGAAATCTGACCGTCGAAACGAAAGATCGAGCCGTAAACATCCGGCTTCCTCTCGAGCACGCACGCGTCATTGATCAGATAGCGCGTCGCAAAGCTGTCCGTTCCGTCGACGACGACGTCGTACAAACGCACGAGCTCGCGCGCGTTGGATGCGTCGAAACGCACCGGGATCGGGTCGAGCGCAATCTGCGGATTGAGCGCGCGCAGCCGCTCGGCGGCCAGTTGCGCCTTTCCACCCCCGACGTCAGCGGTTTGGTAGAGTATCTGGCGCTGCAGATTCGTGACGTCGACGACGTCGTCGTCGACGATTCCAATGCGTCCGACGCCGGCGGCAGCCAGATACGCGAGCACCGGGGAACCGAGTCCGCCGGCTCCGACAACCATGACGCGCGCTTGCGCAAGCCGCTCCTGTCCCGCGAGGCCGACCTCGGGGATCAGCAGATGGCGACTATACCTGCGCAGCGACTGCACGGGGATGCAAGGCGTTGAGCCAGCCTAAGATCACGCTGCGCGAATTATCCCCCGCATACGTGTGGTCGCTTGAAACCGTCTGGAGTGTTTTCGGCTCGGGCGCCAGCGCGAAAAGACTCTCGACGCTCGAACGCGCGACCATCATGTCGCGATCTGCCGCAATGTACAGCTGCGGACGTCCGGCGAGCGCTGCAAGCGCGGGAACCAATCGCGACTCGACCTGCGCGGCCAGCTCGGGCAACGATAAGCCGTCGACGTATGCCGAACGCAGATCGGTCGCGCCGCGCGCCGAGAGCGCTTCGAGTGCCGCGATGCGGCCGACGCCGGTTGCGATCGAAACGACGCCTGCGATCTCCGCGTCGCTCGCAGCGGTCAACAAAGCCGTCGTCGCGCCCATGCTGTGACCGATCGTATAGATCGGCACTCGGGGACCGAGCGCTTCGCGCGCACGCGCGACGACCGCGCTCATCGCATCGACGAGATCCTCCAAACCGCGCAGCGTTCCGAGACTGGCGCCGAGTTTGTGTCCGGGGAAATCCAAGCTGAACGTTGCGAATCCGTGACTCGCTAGGAAATTGCAGAGCAAATCGAGATTCTGCTTACTGCTGGAATAGCCGTGACCGACGACGAGGCCAACGCCGCGCGAGCGTTTTGGTTCGTACGCGAGATATGCGATGCGGTGCGATGCAGTTTCGGTGAAGCACAGGTCGATGCTAGCCATGCGCGCCTGTGCGATTGTCGACCCATGTCGCGTCACCCTCGACGTAATGCTCTTTTTTCCACACTTCCACGCGACGCTTGAGCTCGTCGATCGCGTATTCGCATGCATCGAAGGCAGCGGCGCGATGCGGTGCGCCGACTGCAACGACGACGCTGGCCTCACCGATCGCAAGATCGCCGGTCCGGTGCACGATCGCGACCTCGCAAGGTCCAAAGCGAGCGATCGCTTCACGCGCTATCTCGCGCATTTCCTCGAGCGCCATGGCCGGATAGGCTTCGTACGAAAGGCCGGCAACGCGGCGTCCGTCGTTTTGCTCGCGCACGACGCCCAAGAACAGGGCAACCGCGCCGCACGCATCGGTGCGCACGCCGGACGCCAGCGATTCGACGTCGATCGGTTCGGTCACGAGCGCGATGAACGGCGATCCGGTTACGAGCATCTATCCGCCTCCGACCGGTGGGAGAAATGCGACTTCGTCACCTTCGGCGAGCGTCGCACCATCGTCGACGATGTCCCCGTTGCGCGCGATGCGCGTCGACTCTCGCAGCGGCAGCAGCGCCGGCACATCGTGTTCGAGACGCCGCCGGAGCGCGCCCACCGTTGGAACGTCGGAAAGTCCGAACTCCCGTTCCGAAAATCCTAGGAGTTCGCGCACGCGCGCAAATGCAACGACGCGAATCATGCGACGCGTCCCAAGGCGAAGCGCTCGATCGCCAGCGCGACGCCGTCCTCATCGTTGCCGGAAGTGGTGATGCGAACCGATGCCTTCACTTCGTCGAGTGAATTGCCCATCGCGATACCGGTACCGGCCCATTGCAGCATCGGGACGTCGTTGCGTGAATCGCCGATTGCGAGCACGCGCTCGCGCGGGATCTGAAAATCCGCACACAAACGCAACAATGCTTGCTTCTTGCTCGCTTCCGGGCTGAGAACCGCGCACTCGACGAATTGCCCCCAAGTCTCGTAGCGGAAATTCAGCGGGAACGAGCTGAACTCGCGATCCATCGCGCCAACTGCTTCGGGGCCGAGAAAGCGGATGAACGTCGGCGCCTCCGTCAAGACCTCACGCAACGATGCTACCTCGCGCCACGCCGGACCCGTCATATCGGTCATGAAGATCTCGCCGCCCGTCATGCGATAGAAATACTCTTCGACGTAGACGGCGACTTGAAGCTTCGCATCTTCTGCGAACTCAATCATCGGCTTCGCGTAGACGAGCGGGACCGGAATGTGCACCAGCGTCTTGTTGCTCCCGAAATCTTTGATCAGCGCGCCGTGGCAGCAGATGACGGGAAGGTTGAGGCCGAGCTCGTGCGAGATGCGCACCGGCGTTTCGACGCCGCGGCCGGTCACCAAGACGACGCGAATCCCTTGCTCGAGGGCTCGCGCAATCGCACGCTTGTTGCGTACGGAAACGTGCTCGTCTGAATTGAGCAGTGTCCCATCGAGGTCAAGCGCTATCAAGTCGATCGTAGGCATGATTTTCGATATAGCCGTACGGGAGCACCGGGCAACGCTCCTAGCAAGCCTTCCTTCCAAAGCCGCAAATGGCGCCCGGTGCAACCTGGCAGCATAGACCCTCGGTTCAAACGTGCTGTAATGGGCTGTACGGCGTTGGCGCCCGGGATGACCGCCGGTGAGCGGGCAAAATTCATCGAGGAAAATCTACCCGCTGGGCTGTTTCGAGTCGCCGACGGTGGCGAAGAACGCGTCGCGTGGCGCATCGCGCCCGAGCCTTTCGCCCTCTCGCCCGCGACGGCGAGTGCGCTCGAATCGCTGGGCGACGATTTGCTCGCGTTCTACCGGGCGCTCAACGCGCTGTACACGCGCAGCGTGCGCGGCACGGCGCCGGCATTCATTGCGGAATATCTGGATCAAGGTAAGCCCGAGCACGTCATCAAGCTCGCGCGCCAAAATCGCTTTCGCAGCGATCTGATCGGCGTGATTCGTCCCGATTTGATTCTCACCGACGACGGGTACGTTGCGACGGAGCTCGACAGTCTGCCGGGAGGCATGGGCTTCGTCGGCGCGATGGCCGAGCAATATTGCCGAATCGGTTTCGACAGTTTGGGCGGGGTCACGGGAATGCCGGACGGGCTTGCATCGTTGTTCAGCGATCTCGCTGGGCAGCCGCATCCTGTTGCAGCGATCGTCGTTTCGGAAGAATCCGCGGATTATCGCGCTGAGCTGGCCTGGCTCGCCGAGCGCATCACCGCATCTTCAATCGCAACAGTCTATTGCGTCGGTCCGCAGGACATCGTTTTCACCGAACAAGCCCTGTTCGTCCGGCTCGCCGACGGCCGCGAAGAAAAGGTCGACGTCGTCTACCGCAACTTCGAGATGTTCGATCTTCTGAACATCCCGAAATGGGAGCTGATGTTCTATGCTGCGCGCAAGAATCGCGTGCGCATCACACCACCGCCCAAAGCTCAACTCGAAGAGAAGCTTGCGTTCGCGCTGATCCACCATCCACTGCTCGAAGAATTCTGGCGCGCCGAGCTCGATGCAGCGACGTTCGAGCGTTTGCAGCGCCTGATGCCGCAGACGTGGATCCTCGATCCTCGCGCGCTGCCGCCGCAAGCCGTAATTCATTCGCTCACGGTTGCGGGACGCCCAGTCAACGATTGGGAAGCATTGACGAAGCTCGGCAAGTCGGATCGTGACCTGGTCGTAAAGCCGTCAGGCTTCTCGGAGCTGGCCTGGGGCGCGCGCGGCGTGAAGATCGCGAGCGACCTCTCGCGCGAAGATTGGACGGCCGCGCTCCATGAAGCATTGGCGTCCTACAGCCATACTCCGTACATTCTCCAACGTTTCCGCAAAGGACGGCGCGTGGAAGTGCAGTGGTGGGACCGCGCGGGCGACACGATCAAGACGATGGACGGCCGCGTTCGTCTCTCGCCGTACTATTTTTCGGCGGGTGGCCATGCGAAGCTCGGCGGCGTGCTGGCGACCGTCGCGCCGGCTGACAAACGTTTGATTCACGGCATGCGTGATGCCGTCATGGCACCGTGCGTGGTGCGCGAAAGCGGCGCTTAACTAAAACGCGGTGACGTGGAGATCGGCGTGATGCGGATTCACCCACGTCAGGCGCAACGCCGGATCCGCGCCGATGATCGGCCCGAGCGGAACGAAGATATCGCCGTCGTGTTCGAACGGCGCAACTTTGAGCCGAACGGCGGTCTTGTCGACGAGCGCGACGTGCCTTCCGATCGTGAACGATATATTGTAGCCGCGCACGCCGAGCCGGATGCCGTTGGTTTCGAAGACAAGTAGACCGTCGAAAACGCGCGTGATGTCGACGGCATTGACGAACAAAACGCCGTCGCGCACGATCGCGACGGACGCCCGCGTCGAGATCGGTCTCCCGTCGAGCGTCAAGGCCACGCGCATGTCGACAGCGCCGGCAGCGTGACTCCCGAGCAGCATAAATACGGAAAGCGCCACTATTGCTGCCCGTCTACGCAGCGCCGACCATCTCTTTCGTGTGCCAGGCAATATTCTGCGCGCGATCGCCGACGCGTTCGAGGACTGCGAGCGAGAACAGCAGCAACGTTCCGGCCCGAACGACGCCGGGATCGGCCTGCATCTCTTGCTGAAGCTTTTCGATACCGCGATGGTACAGCAAGTCGACTTGATCGTCACGCGCGATGACGGCATCCGAGAGCTCGATCGAGCGATCGCTGAACGCGCGCATCGCATCGACCACCATCGACCGCGCCTCGTGCCCCATGCGCCCAATCTCGACGTGCGCGGGGCGAATCGGGGCATCGACCAGCTTGACGGCGTTCTTACTGATGTCGACCGCGTAGTCGCCGATGCGTTCAAGGTCGACATTGATCTGCAGCATCGCCGCGACTTGACGGAGCTCGCCCGCAAGCGGCTGTTGCTTCCACATCAGCTCGATACACTCGCTCTCGATCTGCCGCCGAAGCGCGTCGATCTCGTCGTCACCGGCGATGACGCGCGCAGCCAGATCGACGTCGCGCTCCTCGAGTGCCGACACCGCCGAGTGTAAGGCGTCGCTCGCGAGCGCGGCCAGTCTGACGACGTCAAGCCGAGCGTTTTCTAATGCTTCATGATACGCGGTTCGCATGCCGAGAGTGAGTATAGCATCCCGGGCAGGGCACTGCATCCATGCGGGGCAACCCCGACCCCGTGTATCAAACCCTCATCCTCGAACAGGCCGCGGGCGTGGCGGTCATTAGCCTCAATCGGCCGAGCGTTCTTAATGCTCTTTCGACGCCGCTCCTCACCGAGCTCGCCGCAGCGCTCGCGCAAATCGAGAACGATCGCGACGTTCGCGCGCTGATCATCACGGGCTCTGGCGAGAAGGCCTTCGCGGCCGGTGCCGATATCGCGGAGTTCAAGCAAATCGACGGCGCCGTCGCGGGCACCGCATTCGCGCGCCGCGGCCAAGCAATCTTCTCCGGCATCGCGGCGCTGCGCGTGCCGGTGATCGCTGCCGTCAACGGGTTTGCGCTGGGCGGCGGATGCGAGCTTGCGCTCGCATGCGACTTCCGCATCGCGAGCGAAAACGCGCGCTTCGGCCAGCCCGAAGTTAATCTGGGACTCACGCCCGGTTACGGCGGCACGCAACGGCTCACGCGGCTGTGCGGACTCGGTGCGTCGATGTATCTCTGCCTCAGCGGCGAGATGATCGATGCGAACGAGGCACTTCGAATGGGGCTTGTGCAGAAAGTCGTTCCGCTCGCTGGCTTGCTCGACGAAGCCAAACGCATCGCCGGCGTGATCGCCTCGAAAGCGCCGCTTGCAGTCGAAGGATCCAAACGCGCGATCGTCTCAGGCAGCGCGGCGCCGCTTTCCGAAGCACTGGAGATCGAAGCGCTCCACTTCGGCTCGATGACGGTCACCACGGATTTCGCGGAGGGCACGTCCGCGTTTCTCGAAAAGCGCAAGCCCTCGTTTACGGGGCATTAGAACGATGCGCGCGGTCATTTTGGACACGAAAGGCGACGCGGATATCTTACGCGTGCGCGACGGCGTTGCGGCGCCGGAGCCCCAAGCGGAGGAAGTCCGTGTGCGCGTCCGCGCATTCGGCATCAATCGCGCCGACGTTTTGCAACGCCGCGGCCTCTACCCCGCGCCGCCCGATGCAATCGACCCTAGCATTCCGGGCCTTGAGTATGCGGGTGAGATCGAAGCGCTCGGACCACGCGCGCGCGAGCGTAAAGTCGGCGATCGTGTCTGCGGCGTAACCGGAGCCGGCGCTTATGCCGAGTTGTTGGTCGTGCACGAGCGCGCAACCGTTCGCGCGCCCGAAGCGATGCCGTTTGAATCGGTGGCTGCGATTCCGGAAGCGTTCATGACCGCGTGGGACGCGCTCGAGCAAGGCGGCTTCGTCCCGGGCGGGTCCGTCGTGATTCACGCCGTCGGAAGCGGCGTTGGAACGGCGGCCGCGCAGCTCGTTGCTGCGGCCGGCGGGATAGCAATCGGAACGTCGCGGACGCGCGAAAAGCTCGACCGCGCACGCGAGTTCGGTATGACTGAGGGAACCCTGCTCGACGACGAGTGGGATCAGTTGGCGCGCGCCCACACCGGCGGCGCAGGCGTCGATATCATTCTCGATTTCATCGGAGCGGCGACGTATGCGCGCAACATCTCGGCGATTCGTGTCGGCGGCCGCATCGTACAGATCGGAACGCTTGCGGGCGGAAAAGCCGAGATCGACATCGGCCTCTTCCATAGAAAGCGCGTTGCCTGGATCGGCACGATGCTGCGCGCCCGTCCCGTCGAAGAAAAGATCGCGCTGGCGCGCCGTTTCGAACGCCTCGTCATCCCGCAATTCGAAAGGGGCACGTTACGCCCGGTCGTCGATACCGTCGTTCCGTTCGATCAGATCGCCGAATCGCATCGTCTGATGGAATCGGACAAGACGTTCGGTAAGATCATCGTGCGCATCTAGAACGCCGTCTCGGCGCGTGCCATGTCGCGCGCGATCAACGGATTGAACCCGATCCATTTTGCGTGCTGCTTGCCGTCCCGGCCGATGACGATCATCGTCGGGAAAACGTCGACACCGAAGGCGTCGGCGGCCTTCATGTTCGTATCAAAGGCTACACGCCGCATGTTTGCCTTGCGCGCATAGCGCGCCGCGACCGATTCAACCTCACCGGCGTCGATGCTGTAAACCAGCGTCTGAGGATGCGCAGCCTTGTATTGCTCGATCAAAGGTATCGAGAGCTTACACGGCTCGCACCACGATGCCCAAAAGTCAAGAAACACCACTTGCCCGTGCGCTTTTGCCAAGTTGAAGGTGCCGCCGCCCTCGAGCGGCAGCGTGAGCGCGGGTGCGGGGACCGGGACGAACGTGGGTCCGAAGAAACGCGGCGCGATCAGAAATTTCCAGGCGGCAAGCGCGATCAGCGCCAGCGCCGCAACATCCGCAATCCTCGCGAAACGGCGGTTCACGTGCGGGGCTTCGCGGGGGACAGGGAGTTTCCGGCGCCCAGCGCGCATACCAACCCAGGAATGACGACGATGACGAAACCGGCAACCGTCACGCTCGACGCTCGGACGATCCCAACCGCCCAGCGCAGCTCGTATATTCTCGAGGCGTTCGACCGGCTTCCGATTGGGGGCGTTCTCGAGCTTTCAGATGAGAGCGACCCGCGCGCGCTCCGGAACGAGTTCGCGCAATATCGTCCAGGCAAGTTCGCATGGGACGCTCGCAATCTCGGATCAGGTCATTGGACCGTTCGACTCGAGCGCATCGACGAACGCGCGGACGTCGAAACGTTTCTCTCGCATTGTCCACCCTTCGGCGCAGCCAAAGCCGAAACGATTCGTCAGCTGGCGGCCATCGCGACGGAACGCCGGTACAAGCATGGCGAGACCGTATTCGACGAAGGCGAAAAGTGGCCGTATCTCGGTTTCGTACGGGAAGGCAAGATCGTCCTCACGCTGCTCTCGGCCGACGGCAAGACGCAAGCGCTCGGTGAGCGCCTGGTCTTCGATCCGCTGAATGAAACGGGCGTGTTCGACGGCGGCGGAGCGACAACGCGCACCGAGGCGCTCACCGACGCGACGCTCGTGCTCGTCCCAAGTGAAGCCGTGCAGAACGCCGTGCGCAACGACATCGAGCTTGCGCTCGGATTCCTTGCGGCCGCATCGCAGGCACGGCGCCGCTCGATAGACACGATTGCGGATCTCGCGTTCGCCCACGTTTTGCAGCGCGTCGCTAAATTCTTACTCTCCTACGCGCCCAACACGGCCGGCATGGCGAGCGGACTCCCCGGAGTGGAGAATCTGTCGCAAGCGCAGATTGCAGCCGCAGCCGGAACGGTTCGCGACATGGCCGCGCGCGCGCTGCTTCGTCTCAAGAACGCGAAAGCGGTCGAGCTCGATCGCGGCCGCGTACGTGCGCTCGACCGCGATCGGCTCTCAGCCTTCGCGCATAACGTCCAAGCTCCACCAGTCTAAAACGAGAGTTTGATCTAGACCTCGTTGAGTTCCGCAGTCTCGACCATGACGTGAGTCTGGTCGATCGACTCGGGTTGTTGCGCATCGAACGCGGCGCGTTTGCTCTGCGCAGCCGCTTCCGTAATCGAAGACGACGGCGCGGCCGGACGAGCGCTCAGCGCGTCCTGTCCCTTGCGTACCGATGCCAGCGCGACTGACAAGCGGTTCTGCAGATCGCCGAGGATACTCGCAGCATACTGATCCGCACCCTCGCGAATTTTCTTGGCTCGCTCTTCCGCATCACGGAGGACAGACTCGGCCGTCGCGCGCGCCTGTTGAACGATCTCGTGACTATCGACCATCTGCGCGTGATGCTCGCTCGCTTCACTGACGATTTCTTGCGCACGCTCTTGCGCTTCCCGCAGCATCCGGTCTTTGTCTTTGGCGATCAGCTTCGCGCGGCCAACCTCCTCAGGCAGCGTTGCGCGCATCTTCTCAATGATCTCGAGAATGCGCTCCTCGCTCAAGATACGACGGCGGAACGGGAGCATGGTGCCTTCCCGAACGTAGGCTTCTAGTCGATCGATCACGCGGTAAATGGACATCCGGCCTCCTTAGCGGTACTGACTGGTTCGACGCGCATTCATCGTGCGCAAAACGGGTTCGGGAACGTACCCACTCACGTCGCCGCCGAGAAAGAACACTTCTTTGATCAAACTTGATGAGACGAAGCTGTATTTGGCATCCGACATCAGAAACATCGTGTCGACACCTGAAAGCGAGCGATTCATCAACGCAGTCGAGAG
>Ga0181537_10003524_pt1 | contig 13365 bp, 10 predicted proteins | sample PEATcosm2014_Bin_39_FD_119765 | JGI IMG/M metagenome (GOLD analysis project Ga0181537, IMG submission 119765) | Peatland microbial communities from MTU Mesocosm Facility, Houghton, MI, USA - PEATcosm2014_Bin23_10_metaG | ecosystem: Environmental > Terrestrial > Soil > Wetlands > Peat | place...
ACGTCCTCGACATAGATCGAAACGAAAAAGCTGGAGTCCGCCTAGACGGTCAATAGCGTCCGCGCTCCTTGATGAGAAGGTCGACTGCCGGTAACACGCGACCACCGAAAATCCTCTTGCGCCGGGCAGCAAAATCCGGATATTGGACAGAGGATTGTTCCTGCCCCTCGGGGACAATACGGGCGATGACACGGTCGCGTTCCCGGAGCTCCACGGTGCTTCCAGCACGCAGCCAGGTCTTGAGGCGGCGGGTGTTGTGGAGTTGCCGGAGGTTCATGGATGGCATGATCATAATGCGACACATTGTTAAGGGAGGTTTGATCGGATGGACCGTGCGCTTTCTGCGCGCCGGGCTTCGCCCAGGCCGGACCGCCGAGGCGGCTGTCGCTACGTGGTACGTGGTAATATCCGGCCAGTGGCTACTGCGCGAAACAATCTTAACGTGGATTCCAACCACGACGATTCCAAACGCGACCGCTTAGTGTCTGCGGCGGCGGTAGAGGACGATTCTTCGTTTGAGTTGAAGCTGCGGCCGCAGCGGCTCAATGAGTTTATCGGGCAGGGGAAGGTTAAAGAGAATCTGGCGGTTGCGATCGAGGCGGCGCGATCGCGCGGCGAGGCCATGGACCACGTGCTGCTCTACGGGCCTCCGGGGCTGGGGAAGACGACGCTGGCTAATATTATTGCCAACGAACTGGGCGTGCACTTTCAGCCTACGGCCGCACCGCTGCTGCAGATCAAAGGCGATCTGACGGCGATCGTTACTAATCTTCAGGACAAGCAGGTGTTGTTTGTCGACGAGATTCACCGTTTGCAGCCGGTGCTCGAAGAACTGCTCTATTCGGCGCTGGAAGATTACAAGCTGGACATCATCATCGGACAGGGGCCTTCGGCGCGCACACACACGCTGGAGGTGAAACCGTTTACGTTTATTGGCGCGACCACGAGGGCGGGGCTGATTTCCGGGCCGCTGCGGGCGCGGTTTGGGATTGTGTTGCGGCTGGAGTTTTATACTCCGCAGGATTTGCGAGTGATTGTGGAGCGCTCGGCGGAAATTCTGGGGGTCGAGATCGACGATGCTGGCGCGATCGAAGTCGCGAACCGGTCGCGAGGGACACCGCGAATTGCCAACCGGCTGTTGCGGCGGGTGCGGGACTATGCGCAAGTTCGCGGCGCAGGCAAGATTGATGAGCCTACGGCGCAGGCTGCGTTGCGCATGCTCGAAGTGGACCAGTATGGATTCGACGAAGTCGACCGGCGGCTGCTGCTGACCATCATCGAAAAATATCAGGGTGGTCCCGTCGGTCTGAATACGCTGGCTGCGGTGCTGGCCGAAGAGGCAGACGCGATTGAAGAAATCTACGAACCGTTCCTGATGCAGATCGGCTTCCTCAACCGAACTCCGCGGGGACGCGTGGCCACTCAGCTGGCCTACGACCATTTCGGGATCACGCCGAGTCGAAGGCAGAGTTCGTTATTCTAGCCGTCAGCTTTCAGCCGTCAGCTTTCAGCCATCAGCCTTCAGCTCAACCCTTCCGGGGATACCTCTAGCTGTCCTTTATTTCTGAAATACAACAACAGCGTTTTACTGTTTTGTGAGGTGCGCCCGTAGTGTATCGTTCTGACTTCCTCGTTCGGGGGGGCCGGGGACTGGTGAGGGCGATTTGGGTCTGTGTCGAGGACAGCGGGTTCCGTTCAAGAGGCTGGTGAAGTTTTCGCTGGTTCTTGCATTGGTGATGTCCGCGGGCGCGCGGCCGGGCCGCGCGTTGGCGCAGGCGCAGGTGCAAACGGAGAACGGCGCTCCGGTCCGTGAGGACGCCGCATCCGGACAGGACTCCGGGCAAAACTCCGCAGGACCGGAAGCAAAAGCATCTACTCAGGATCCAGTCGTGCCGCAGTCGTCACTGCCGGTAATCGGCCCACCCCAGAACCAAATCACCCCGGCACCGCCCACATCTGCGCTCGGACCTCCGGCTTTGACCATTCCGCGGCTGACCCGCGCTCCGGCGATCGAGAATTTCCTGAGCATGAAGCCTGCGGGAGAAGTGGCGCTGCAGATGGCCCGGGTGACGGGCTTCGCGCAGCGCAACCCGCACGATGGCGAAAAGGTTTCCGAGACCACCGAAGCTTATCTCGGTTACGACAAGAAAAATCTCTACGTAGTGTTTGTTTGCTTCGACGATCCGAAGAAGGTTCGCGGACGCATGTCGCGCCGCGAAGATATCCACGATGACGATAACGTCGAGGTTATGCTCGACACGTTTCACGACCGGCGACGCGCTTACGCGTTCCAGACAACTCCGCTGGGAGTGCAGTGGGACGCGATCTGGACCGAAGCGGCCAGCGCCGAGGTGGGGAACTGGGATACGTCGTTCGATACGGTTTGGGACTCGCGCGGCAAAATTACTTCGCAGGGATACGTGGCGTGGATGGCAATTCCGTTCAAGAGCCTGCGTTTTCCCGCCAGCAAGCAGCAGGAGTGGGGAATCGTTTTGTATCGCGGCATCGTGCGCAAGAATGAGGATGCGTTCTGGCCGGCGGTGTCGCGCAGAGTGCAGGGTCGGCTGGGACAAGCCGCGACGCTCTACGGGTTGGAGGGGATTTCTCCCGGGCGCGATATCGAACTGATGCCTTACGGCATCATGCGCGGATTTCGCGGGCTCAACACGGTCGATCCTGACAATCCTTTTTTTCAGAGTGCCCGGGCGCAGGGGCAGTTCGGCATGGACGCGAAGTTCGTGATCCATGATCATTTTGTGCTCGACATTACTGCCAATCCCGACTTCAGCCAGGTTGAGTCGGAGGATCCGCAGATCACGGTGAACCAGCGCTTTGAAGTGTATTTTCCGGAGAAGCGGCCATTTTTTCTCGAGAACGAAGATTACTTTCGCACTCCCATCGATTTGTTTTTCACGCGTAACGTCGAGGACCCGTCGGCAGGAATTCGATTGACCGGAAAAGAAGGTCCGTATTCGGTGGGGTTGATGGCCGCCGATGATCGCAGTCCGGGCCTCGCGGTGCCCAGCTATTGTCCCGTGCTGGATGTTGGTTGTTCCGACAATTTCTACGGCGTTCGGTCGTACTTCGGCATCGCGCGCGTGAGTCGCGATATTTTTAAGGAATCAAGCGTGGGCGCGCTGTTCAGCGATTGGCAATGCCCGAGCAGCGGCGAATTCAATCGTGTCGGAGGCGTGGACACGCATTTGAAGTTCAATGCCGCCTGGACGCTGGACGGGCAAGCGGTGGTGAGCTCCAGCAATTTGCTGGGTTTGAGTGCGCCAGGCGTGATCACGGCGAATCTCGATTCCACCTGTGAGGCCAGCCTTTTCCCGTTCAGCTCGGGAAATTCCGGCAACAACAACTACTATGCCGGACCTGCGGATTTACTCACCGTCCGGCGCACTGGGCTGCACTTTAATTACATCGGGACCTACCAGGACGTGAGCCCAGGATTCGTGACCGTGCCTGGATTCGTGAACCGCGTGGACCTCCGCGACGCGGGGCAGAGGGCGGACTATTTCTTCCGTCCGAAAAGGGGATGGATTGTGGCGTGGGGCGGCGGGTTGCGTAACCGCACTGCGTTCGACCATGAAGGTACGCGTCTCGACACCGACTACCAGCCGTATCTGCTGGTTCAGGCGCGCGGCCAGACCACCGTGATACTGGCTCCCTACGAGGAGTTGCGGGAAAGGTTGCGCCCGCAGGATTTCACATTTCTGGGCTTCACCTCGGCGCCGAATCATGACTACCATGAGCACAACAGCTACGCCAGCGTACAAACCAAGTATTTTCCGCGAGCCACTGTGGGAGCGGCTTATCGCTGGGGCGATGGAGCGAATTTCGTAGCGTCGCCAACTGCTCCTGTGGCGTTGCTGGAACTTCCCTTTCTGGCTCATGTGGACACCGCGAGCGCCGTGCTGACCCTGCGTCCGGTGAAGCCGCTAAAGATTGAGAATACTTATCTGTTCGAACGCCTGCGCGCCACCGAGGCCACGTATCTGCTCGCGCAGGCTGCGACCCCCGGCGTGGGAAAAGGCATCTTCGACAATCACATCGTGCGCAGCAAGTGGAACTGGCAGTTCACGCCAGAGCTTTCGCTGCGCATGATTTTTCAGTACAACTCCGTGTTGGCGAATACTGCCGGCAATGCGATCCTGCCCTACACGTATTTGCCCTCCGCAAAACAATTCAACGCGGATTTTCTGGTCACGTATTTGGTACACCCGGGGACGGCTATTTACGTCGGCTACAACAGCGACCTGCAGAATTTGGATGTAGTTCCCGGCACTCCGGCGTCGACGGGATATGTTGTCAACACGGCCAAGGGATATCTCAACGACAGCCGGCAGTTTTTCGTGAAAGCGTCGTATCAGTTCAGGTTTTGAGGACAGGGGCCAGGGGACAGGGGTCAGAGGTCAGGGGTCGGGAAAACCGGAAGCCGGACGCCAGGTTGGTTTTCCTGATGAGCTGAGAATGGCTGAGATGGCTGAGACCTGTTCTTGCTGAATCCTGCGGCAATCCGGTAGAATCTAATGGTCCAGATCAAGATTGGAACCCCTATGAAACCAGCTATTCATCCTGCTTACAACGAAGTGCGTGTGCATTGCGCGTGCGGCAACGCATTTACTACCCGGTCCACCCACAGGGGCGATATCGGCGTGGAAATCTGCTCGGCTTGCCATCCGTTTTTCACCGGCAAGCAGAAGCTGATGGACACCGCCGGACGCGTGGAGCGCTTCCGCCGCAAATACGCCAAGAAAGAGACTCCAGCAGCGCCGGCTCCTGCAAAAGGCTAACCTTTGCGGACCGATTTGCGCGGATGCGCCTAAGAACTTTAGCCCTCGCTCCGGCGGGGGCTTTTGTTTTGATCTTTAACCAGCTAGTTTGGATTCGTGTCGCGTAGGGCTCGAATGTGCATCGTTTACGATCAAGCCGGTCGGCGAAATTGCTTCGGCACCGGTGTCAACTGCTCCCACGGAAAAGTTCGGCGAGTCGGCCGTTCCTGAATCCATGAGGGATGCATTCTGACATACTTGGATTAACTAGAGAAAGCGATAAAATCATCGCAGATGCGGAAATTCTGGGACAATTCGGCCGGTTCGTTGCCGTCGGCGGAAGCGGGCATCAGTGCTCGCGCCACACGAACAGTACCGTTGCTGCTTTCAATTGGGGGCGTGCATATCGCGCCCGCGACAGTTCTCGCGCCGATGGCCGGCGTGACCGACACCGTTTTCCGCCGTTTCATCCGCAACCTCGGCGGATGCGGGCTGATCATGACTGAGTTCACCTCGGCGGACGGAGTGCTTCGCAAGAAAGACCAGAAGGCCAAGCGCTACCTTCATTTTTACGAAGACGAGCATCCCATCTCGGCGCAGCTTTTCGGTAGCGACCCGGCAGTGATGGCGGAAGCTGCGCGCATGGTCGAGGGACTGGGTTTCGATTTGGTCGATTTGAACCTGGGTTGCCCCGCGAAAAAGGTCGTGAAATGCAACGGAGGGTCCGGGCTGCTGCGCGATCTGCCGGCGATTGGCAGGATTTTCGAGGCGGTGCGCGCGGCGGTGACGATTCCATTCACCGTAAAATTCCGCGCGGGTTGGAGCGACGAAGAAATTGTCTGCGTAGAACTGGCGCGCATGGCGGAGTCGTGCGGACTCGCCGCCGTCGCGCTGCATGCTCGCACGCGTGAGATGGGCTACAGCGGCAACGCGCGGTGGGAGTGGATCGCGGCGGTGAAGGATGCGGTGACGATTCCCGTGATCGGCAACGGCGACATTCGTTCGCCCCAAGACGCTTGCGCCATGGTCACGCAAACCGGTTGCGACGCAGTCATGATCGGCCGCACCGCGCCCTCGAACCCGTGGATCTTCCGACAGATTCAGCAGTACTGTGTGGGAATCGGCGATTCGGGAAATGGAGCGGCGGACGCCCCCGTCCTCCGGGCGGTGTCAACGGGCGACAGTTTGGAGGAATCGTCCCCGGACGAGGGCGTCCGGGGCTCCACTAAGTTCTATGGCTCCGCGAAACTATTCGACGAACCCAGCGAGGCCGACCGCTACCAGATGATTCGCACCTACTTCCAGATGCTGATCGAGGAGCAACTCCCCGACGCGGTCGGCAAGATGAAGCAGTTCGCGTCGTGGTTCACGCACGGCGTCCCGGGTGGCGCGGGGTTGCGGAAGGCCATTTACGAATCGAAAAGTGCTGCTGACATTCTGGGACGCGTCGAAGAGTTCTTCGAAGCGCGGCTGCTGGTACTGGGTTGAGACTTTCGATATCTATGTTCTGCGATTGGCTCTCGCCAGCCAGAAATACCTCATTCTGTTGACCCGATGCGAAACCAGCCATGCCGAAAGAAGATGGCGCGGCGGCATCTGCGGCCGCGCCCAGCTTCCATCCAGCCTTGCCGGAACCCGCAATCAGGGCGCTACGGTGAGCGCGATGCGAACGCCGGGGTGTCTCACGTTGAACAGAAAGTATCCGCCGTCGACGTAGTCGATGTAACAGTCGTCGGTATAGGCCCACCCAGCTGGCCAGGGCTGAGCGAAGACGAAGTTATAACCGCCGTAGGCAAAGCGCCGTTCGCCGTTGACCACCGCCACTCGACCGACGGCAAAGTGGTGCTCCCGGCCAAAGTGAGCGCGGAAATGTTCGTCTGAAATGCGGCGGGCGGCATGTTCGTCCGCGCGCTTTTCTTCGACGTGCTGGTCATGCTTCTCTTCCTGTCGAACTTCTTCTTTCTTTTCCTGGTGCTCGTCTTGCGCAAACGCGGAAATCGCTCCCGCGAAAAGGAATAAGGCACAGATGGTGCTGACTGCGGCAAATCGCTTCATCATCAACCTCGCTTCGTGTTGTTCGAATCTCGGGCGCATCTTGCGAAATGCCCGGGCCACGACTTCGTGACACAATCCAGATGCGGACAAGCACGCCAGCGTTGCCGTGAAAGGCGGATATCGCCTGCAATGAACGAAGTGGGCGGCACATGCCGAATCTTTTTGTCGATCCCCTAAACTTTTATGGCAACCATTTTCCCCAATTCGTCTTTTTCCACATACGCCCAGGGCGTCTTCGGATCGTGCGTGAAAACTGTCAGCCATTTTTCATGGATTGATTTCGCATAGTAGTGCTTCTTGCTCGCGATGGTATCCAGCGGGTAGAGATCGAAACTCATCCCCCAGGTGAGGTCGACGTGCGCCGTTGTGGGGATCAGGTCGGAAATGTAACAGGCGGTTGAACCGCCGCTTTGCACGATCACGGCTTGCATGTTCGCGGTGTGTCCCGGGAAAGTTTGCACTGAGATTCCGGGAACGATTTCTTCGCCGCCTTTCAGCAACGTCATCTGGCCGCCTGCAACCAGCGGGTCGTAATTGTCGGAGATGTAGCTGATCGAGTCGCGCTCGCTCGGATGCCGTGCGTATTGCCATTCGCCTTCGGGTGCATAATATTTGGCGCGCGGAAATGTGGGGACGATCTTGCCGTTGCCGTCTCGCACCGTGTTCCATCCGCAGTGATCGAAGTGAAGATGCGTATTGATGACGATGTCGATGTCATCGGGGGCGACGCCGGCGGCGGCGAGATTCGCCAACAACTGTGCGGGCTGACCGTAGAACTTGATCATGCGGTCCGACAGCTTATTCCCCATGCCGGTCTCGATCAGGACGGCTTGCTTGCCGGTGTGCGGGTTATCCATCCGGATGAGCAGCGAGTTGAGCCCCGAGATGACGCAGTTGTTGTCATCCACGGGAAAATCAGAACCGAAGGCCGCCGCAACTTTACGCGACCACATCACTTTGGGGACGACGCCGAAAAGGGCTCCCCCGTCGAGGGGATACGTTCCGTCGGAAAAGATGCTGAGTTCAAAGTCGCCGAGTGTGAGATGGTGCATACTTCCAGTGTGCCACACGGGGGATAAGTTTTTTTTACCCAGAGGCACAGAGTCACGGAGAAGAACAAACCGAGGAAAGACTTTCCCTGTGTCTCAATGCCTCCGTGGTGAGATCCGTGGCTGGTTTGTTTTGCTTGTCTGTTCTCCGAGTGTGTCCGACAATTCTTTATGATGCAGCGGCCAGTGGGAGTCACGACTATCGCAATTCTTTTCTTTCTGGTGGGGGCGTACTTGTGCGGGGTTGGCGCAACCATGTTGGCCTCACCTGGAACTCTGTCGATGAGAATTGGCGCGCCGCTTTTGCACGGGCTCGAATTGGCGGGACCGTTTATGTTTCTGCTGGTGGGCGCCGTCGCAGCGCTGATTGGGTGGGGATTGCTGCGGCTGAATATTTGGGCGCGGCGGGCGGCGCTGGTGGCGACGCTGCTTGGAGTGGTGATGCTGGTTCCGAGCGTATCGGCGGCCGCGGCGGGTTTTGGATGGCCATTGGCTTGGGGCGGTCTGGGAATTATCGTGCGTACGGCGATCGCGTGGTATCTGGTGCAGTTGCCGGGGGTGAGTGAAAACCTCGGCAAGCAGTAAATAAAATCGTTGGCCACGGATTTACACGGATCTTTACGGATTTCTCTTTTCTTTTTTCTTTATTTAATCCGTGGCTATTTTGTTTTGGTTTTGGCGGGTTCTTTTTCGCCCACTCGCTTACTGACTTCAAACTTCACTTTGCCGAGCTTCTTGTCGGCGTCGACTACGATATGGTCGCCGTGGAGAACCTCGCCGTCTAGAATCTTCAGGGCGAGCGGGTCCTGCACCAGCTTTTGAATGGCCCGCTTCAGCGGACGCGCGCCGAAGTTGGGATCGTAGCCCTGGGTGAAGAGCAGGTCTTTGGCGGCGTCGGTGAGCTCGAGGGAAATCTTGCGATCGGCGAGCAGGCGGCGCACGTCCTCGAGGCGCAGCTCGATGATCTTGACCAGTTGGTCCTTGCCGAGTGGACGGAACACGATGATGTCGTCGACGCGGTTGAGGAACTCGGGGCGGAAGTGCGTGTGCAGCGTGTTCATCACCTGTTGCGATGCTTCCTCGAACCACGCCTCTCCAGATGCATCTCCTGGAGCCCCGGACGCCCCTGTCCGGGGTGAGCGGACCAGGGCGTCCGCTCCTCCACTCAGAAATGACGAGCCTAGGTTCGAGGTCATGATGATGATGGTGTTTTTGAAATCGACCACGCGGCCTTTGCCGTCCGTGAGGCGGCCATCGTCCATGATCTGCAGCAGGACGTTGAAAACATCGGGATGCGCTTTTTCTATTTCGTCGAAGAGCACAACCGCGTAGGGATGGCGGCGGACTTGCTCGGTGAGCTGGCCGCCTTCTTCATAGCCGACATAACCCGGGGGCGCGCCGATGAGGCGAGCGACCGAGTGCTTCTCCATGTATTCGGACATATCGATGCGCAACATGGAACGCTCGTCGTCGAAAAGAAATTCGGCGAGGGCGCGGGCCAGCTCGGTTTTGCCGACGCCGGTGGGGCCGAGGAAAATGAATGAGCCGATGGGGCGCTTGGGATCGCTGAGTCCGGCGCGGGAGCGGCGAATGGCGTTCGACACGCGCTCCAGAGCTGCGTCCTGGCCGACCACGCGCTGGCGCAGACGCTCCTCCATAGTGACCAGCTTCTTGACTTCGCCTTCCAGCATTTTTGAGACGGGAATCCCGGTCCACTTGGAGACGATGCGGGCGATGTCTTCTTCGTCGACCTCTTCTTTCAACATGCGCGGCTTGCCTTTGTCGTCAATCTGAGCGGTGAACTTAGCCAATTCCTGCTCGGCCTGGCGAATGAGGCCGTAACGGATTTCGGCCACGCGCTGCAGGTTACCTTTGCGCTCTTCGGTCTGCTCCTCCGTTTTCAGCTTTTCGATTTTTTCCTTCAGCTCGCGGGTACGCGCGATGAGATCTTTTTCCTTTTTCCAGTTCGCCTTGAGGGCATTGGACTTCTCGCGAATACCGGCGAGCTCTTTATCGATGATTGACAGGCGCTCCCGGGAATTAGCATCGTCTTCTTTCTTCAGCGCCTGTTTTTCGATTTCAAGCTGTGTGGCTTTGCGCTCGAGCTGATCGATGTCGGTCGGAAGTGAATCGATCTGGATACGAATTGATGCAGCAGCCTCGTCGACGAGGTCGATAGCTTTGTCGGGCAGGAAGCGATCGGAAATATAACGGTGCGAGAGCGTCGCGGCGGCGACGATGGCGGAATCTTTGATGCGAACGCCGTGATGAACCTCGTATTTTTCCTTAAGGCCGCGGAGAATCGAGATGGTGTCTTCGACATTAGGCTCACCGACAAAGACGATCTGGAAGCGGCGTTCGAGCGCGGCGTCTTTTTCAATGTACTTGCGGTATTCGTTGAGCGTGGTCGCGCCAATGGCGCGCAACTCGCCGCGGGCGAGCGCGGGCTTGAGCATGTTGGAAGCGTCGATGGCGCCTTCGGCGGCTCCGGCGCCGACGAGCGTGTGCAACTCATCGATGAAAAGGATGACCTGGCCCTGCGAGTCCTCGATTTCTTTCAAGACGGCTTTAAGGCGGTCTTCGAATTCGCCGCGATACTTCGCTCCGGCAAGCATGGCACCGAGATCGAGCGCGACCACGCGTTTGTTCTTTAAGACTTCGGGCACGTCGCCGGAAATGATGCGCTGGGCGAGGCCTTCGACGATTGCGGTCTTGCCGACGCCGGGTTCGCCGATGAGCACCGGATTATTTTTCGTACGGCGCGACAAGACCTGGACCAGGCGGCGGATTTCTTCGTCACGTCCGATGACGGGGTCGAGCTTGCCGCGGCGGGCTTGTTCGTTCAGGTCGCGGGCATAACGCTCGAGGGCCTGATACTTGGCCTCGGGATTCTGGTCAGTGACTTTTTGCGATCCGCGGATCGACGTCAGGGCTTGCAGAATCGCGTCATAGGTTGCGCCGTGACGGGCGAGAATCTGCTGCGCGGCGTCGCGCTTCAGGTGCGTCATGGCCAAGAGCAGGTGTTCGGTGGAGACGTACTCGTCTTTGAAATTGGCGGCTTCTTTGAAGGCCTGCTCGAGCAGTTTGTTGGTTTCGTTCGAGATCGCGGCCTGGGCCGTACTGCCGGAAATCTTGGGAAGCTTTTCGATTTCTTTGTAGATGTCGCTCAGAACCGCTTGCGGGCCGATGCCGATTTTTTCGAGCACAGGCGGGACGATGCCTTCCTTGTCCTCGAGCAGAGCGGCCAAAAGATGGAGCGGCAGCAATTCCGGATTGCCGTGCTCGGAGGCGAGGTCGTTTGCGCGCTGCACAGCTTCCTGCGCTTTGACGGTGAATTTGTCCCAACGAATAGGCATGGGAGAATCTCCATTTGGTAATTGGGTAATTTAGCAATTAGATAATTGCGAAAACTCTTCGGTCTTTAGTTTTTCTTGACTGGCTTCCGGGCGCTTTGCGGTTCCGGCTTTGGTTTCAGGCCGGCGGCTGCAGTCGCTTTATCGCGATCGCGCGATCTTTCTAGAATCTTGATCTTTTAGGTAAAGCTCAGCGCCGCCAGCTTTGACCTCATTCTCGATTTATCCATCGGCTTGCATTTTGGTTGATGGCTACGAGCGTTTCTTTCACGGCTCAGGCACCCAGCAAGCATTGTGAACTAAGTCTGCCGCAGCGCCAAGCGTCCGAGTCAAACAATGTCCGAGTCAAACAAAAGCGGGAGGCCGGCGTCTTGCCGCCTCCCGCTGAGAGCGAGTCGAGCTTTGCTCGACCGGACGGGCGAGTCGCCCGCCCCTACACGAGTGTTTCTGGTCCCTGGCAAAGTTCCATGCTTACGCGGCTTTGCCGGGGCCCTTGCCTTCGAGGGTCTTTTCGACGCCGGCGCCGATGTTGATTTTGATCTGCTTCGGCGTGGCTTCGGCTTTCTTGGGCAACGCGATCTTCAACACGCCCTTGTCGTAGTTGGCCGAGACTTTTTCGGAGTCTACGGTGGGGGGCAGGGTGAAGGTGCGGCTGAAACTGCCGTAATTGCGTTCCACACGGCGGTAGTTCTGTTCTTTTTCTTCCTTCTCGATCTTGCGCTCGCCGTGGACAGTGAGGGTGTCGTTCTCCAGGCGTACGTCGATGTCTTTCTCGTCGATTCCGGGCACTTCAATCTTCAGCGTGAAGTTGTGCTCGTCTTCGTAGACGTCGACTGCGGGGGCGAAGCTCGAGGTGGTCAGGGACTCATCCTGGCCCTCGCGGTGGGACTCGCGGAACAAGCGGTTCAGGCGGTCCTGCAGCGTGGAAAACTCACGGAACGGTTCAAAACGGGTAAGTACGGTCATGGGTAAATCCTCCTCAAAAATTCATTGTTGATGGCGCGAAAGCACCGATGAGGGCTTCGCTACAGCTAATCAGATGCCTGATTAGCACAAAAGAAGCATAAAATATGAGTGTGTTATTGTCAATAATAATATGTGTCCTATTTTCATTATGTTACATAGGCTATGACGCACTTCAGGTAAGCAGTTTCGGGGATGCTGAGCAGGATTGGGTGGTCTTTGGCTTGGCCGCGAACCTCGATTAGACGCAGGCTGCGGTGGGCGTCGAGGGCAGCCGAGGCCAGCATCTCCAGGAAGTTGAACGAGCTGATGTGATAGGAGCAGGAGCAAGTCACGAGGATGCCGCCGGGGCGAAGCATCTTGAGGGCACGGAGGTTGAGCTCTTTGTAGCCGCGAAGGGCGGCGTCGAGATCGCGCTTGGTTTTGGCGAACGCGGGCGGGTCGACAACGATGGTGTCGTAGCGGCGGTTGGAAGTGGCGTAGTCCTTTAGCAGGTCGAAGGCGTTGGCCTCGATCCATTCGATCTCGGGATGCTTCTCGCGGCGGTTGAGGGCGGCGTTCCGGTCGGCGGTTTCGAGGGCGGGGCGAGAACTGTCGACGGCCGTGACGCTCGAGCAGCGCGGGACGAAGTGGAGGGCGAAGCCGCCTTGATAGCAGAAGACGTCGAGGGCGTCGCCGTGGGCGTAGGAGGCGGCCGCGGCGTAGTTCTCGCGCTGGTCGAGGAAGGCACCGGTTTTTTGCCCGCCCAGGGCATCGTGATGGAACTGGACTCCGTTCATGCTGATGATGGTCGAGTGTTTATCACCTTGCAGCAGTGCGGATTCGCGGGGCGGGAGAGTTTCCAGTTCGCGGACGCGGGGGTCGACGCGCTCGACGATGGAGGCGGGATGCAGACGGTCGGTGAGTTCGGAGATAAGAACTTGGCGGACGGGATCGGCGTCCATGGCTTGGGTGAGGATCTGGATGGAGAGAATGTCGTTGTAGCGATCGACGATCAAGCCGGGAAGGAAATCGGCTTCGCTGAAGATGACGCGGTACGCGTCGGCGTCGCGCACTATCTTTTCGCGATAGGCGAGGGCAGCGGCGATCCGCTCGCGAAGCAAGGCGGGGAAATCCTTCACTGGCTCGTCCGAGATCATGCGGATGGCGATCTGTGACGAGCTGGAGTAG
>Ga0181537_10003525_pt1 | contig 13365 bp, 8 predicted proteins | sample PEATcosm2014_Bin_39_FD_119765 | JGI IMG/M metagenome (GOLD analysis project Ga0181537, IMG submission 119765) | Peatland microbial communities from MTU Mesocosm Facility, Houghton, MI, USA - PEATcosm2014_Bin23_10_metaG | ecosystem: Environmental > Terrestrial > Soil > Wetlands > Peat | place...
GCGATCAAACAATCGCTCAACCAGCGTTCGACCCTGTTTTTCGACGAGCGCATTCCGCCGTTTGATTTGTTCCGCAATTTGCCGACGAACGCGCCGGGCCATTGACCATGAGCGACGAACACGCACATCACCATCACGAGCACGAGGCGCCGGAGGCGCTGGACGCCGGTTCGCAGGCGCTGGCCGAGGCGTTGGGCAGCAGCTTTGCGATTGTAAAAATCGTCATGGTGCTGATGGTCGTCTTGTTTTTCTGCTCGGGATTTTTCCAGGTCGGCCCGTCCGAAAAGGCGGTCATTCTCCGCTTCGGCAAACCGGTCGGCGAAGGGAAAAGCGTCCTGCTCGGCCCGGGCCTGCACTGGTCGTTTCCGTATCCGATTGACGAGGTGGTGAAAATCCCCATCACGGAAATCCAGAAGGTCACCTCGACAACCGGCTGGTATTTCACCACGCCCGAACAGGAATTGAGCGGCGAGGAACTGCCCGCCGGCGCGTCGCTCAATCCGGCGATTGACGGCTACGCCATCACCGCCGACCGCAACATTGTCCACACGCGCGCGACGCTGAATTACCACATTGATGACCCAATCGCCTACATCTTCGATTTCGCATCCGCTTCCAACTCGATTCAAAATGCGCTGAACAACGCCCTGCTGTTCACCGCCGCAAAGTTTAACGTGGACGACATCCTCACGCGCGACGTCGCCGGTTTCCAGGACGCCGTGCTGGCGCGCGTCAGCGATTTGACCGACCAGGAGCATCTGGGCATCGTCATTGACAACTGCCAGGTGCAAAGCGTCGCGCCGCGGCAGTTGCAGGATGTCTTCGCCCGCGTCACCGAGGCGCAACAAAACCAGAGCAAGCAGATCAACGATGCCAACGCTTACCGCGACAAGACCCTGCTCAACGCCTCCGCGCAGGCGTCGGCCATCACCACGGAGGCCGCCACCGCCAGCACGAATTACGTCAAGGCCATCCAGGCCGACGCCAAGGCCTTCACCGATTTGCGGCCGGCGTTCGAGATGAACCGGAACCTGTTTGCGCAGCAAAAACTGGCCGAGACGATGACGGTGGTGCTGACGAACGTGCAGGACAAATTCTTCCTGCCGCAGCGCGCCGATGGCCAGGCGCGCGAATTGAGGTTACAGATCAACCGCGAACCGCCGGAGCCGAAACCGGCAGCGGCGAGTCCGTAAAATGAAAATGGACGCGACGCAAAAACGAAGAATCAGAAAAGTGGCGATTGTTCACTTTGTGCTAACTGTTTTTGTATTTTTTGTATCTTTAGCTTCAGGGTCTTGGTTTGGTCCGATTCAAGGTGAAATTTGGTTTAACTTTTTGCGAATGGCTTTTGTTCTAATCCAACCATTTGCTTTTTTTATCGGACTTATTTCCGACAAATTATATCCGCCTTCATACCCAAGTTTTGGGCCTCACTTTTTGTTGTTCTTGGTTTTAATTCTCATTTCAATTCCTGTTTGGAGCATTTGTTTTGGCTGGCTCTATGTTAAATTTGCAACTTGGCTGAAACGTTTTCCAATTTTTGAGAAGAAACTTTTTTAATTCGTAAATCGCTAATCGTAAATCGCAAATTTTTATGCAAGTCACGTCACTTTTGAGCCATCACGAACATGAGCATGGGCCGGATTGCGGCTGCGGCCATGACCACGAGCATTCCGTCGTGCATCTCTGGCAGGCCGTCCTCGGCGTCGTCTTCGTCCTCAACGCCTTCATCGTGGACTGGCTGTTTGAATCCGGCGGAACCATCGCCAGTGCCAGCGCGTTCATCGGCGCGGTCATTTTGATTTATCCCATCGTCGTCACCGCCATCAAGGATTTGCGCGTCGGCCGTTTGAGCATCAACGAGCTGGTCGCCATCGCCGTGCTGTTCGCCTTCGCGTCCGGCGCGTTCGGCAACAACATGAGCGCGGGCTACAAGACCGCCGGCCTCATTGCCTTCCTGATGCTCATGGGCGAACTCATCGAATCCCGCACCGCCGAGGGCGCGCGCCAGTCCATCGAATCGCTCATCAAGCTTACGCCCACCCGCGCGCGCCGCATCAAAAAAGACGGCGGCGAGGAGGAAATTGCCGCAAACGAACTGGCCGTCGGCGACGTCATCCGCATCCGCCCCGGCGACAACGTCGCGGCGGACGGCCTCATTGTCAGCGGCCAAGGCTCGTTCAACGAGGCGACCATCACCGGCGAATCCCTGCCCGCCGACAAAAAAACCGGCGACGAGGTTTTTGCCGGCACACAAAATCTCACCGGCGTCCTGGAAATCAAGGTCAGCCGCGCCGGCGAGGACACGACGCTGGGCCGCGTGCGCGAACTGATTCTCGCCGCCGAAAAGACCAAGCTGCCCATCATGAAAATCGTGGACCAATACATGGGCTATTACACGCCGCTCGTGCTGGTCATCGGCGCGCTCGTCTGGGCCTTCACCCACGACATCAACCGCGTCATCGCCGTGTTCGTCGTCTCCTGCCCATGCGCGTTCATCCTCGCGACGCCGACCGCGATGGTTGCCGCGCTGTCCGCCGCCGCGCGCCTCGGCATTTTGATCAAGAACGTTGCCGACATCGAAGCCGCCGCGAAAATCAACGCTTTCATCTTTGACAAAACCGGCACGCTCACGACCGGCCAGCTTGCCGTCAGTCGCCTGGCGCCCATCGGCGAAACGAAGCCCGCCGAATTGCTGCTCATTGCCGCGTCCGCCGAGAAATACAGCAACCATCCGACCGCCAAGGCGCTTGCGCAACTCGCGGGCGAGGCCGGCGTGCCGCTGGCCGAGCCGAAGGATTTTTCCGAAACCGCCGGCCGCGGCGTGAAGGCGGAAATCAACGGCGCGAAAGTCCTGGTGGGCCGCGCACAATGGCTCAAGGACAACGGCGTTGCCGAGGATTTTCTCAAATCGGTTGACCTCAACGAGGCCGAAGGCTGGAGTTTGATTTTCGTCGCGCGCGACAACCGTTGCATCGGCTGGGTAGGCTTGCAGGATCAAGTCCGCGCCGAAGCCAAAGTCGCGCTGGCCGGATTGAAGGAAGCCGGCGTCCGCCGCATCGCGATGGTTTCCGGCGACCGGCAGGTGGTTGCCACGCGCGTTGCCGCCGAAATCGGCTGCGAGGAGGCGAAGGGCGATTGCCTGCCGCAGAACAAGGTTGAATTTGTCCGCGCCATGAAGGCGAAAGGCTACAAGGTCGCGGTCATCGGCGACGGTGTGAACGACGCGCCGGCGCTGGCGGCGGGCGACCTCGGCATCGCAATGGGCGCGGCGGGCAGCGAAGTGGCCATCCACAGCGCGACGATTGCGCTGATGAACAACGATCTGCAGCGGCTGCCGTTCCTGGTGAAGCTTTCGCGCAGCACGCGCGCGGTCATCAACCAGAATTTTGCCTTCGGCATTTGCTTCATCATCGCCGGGCTGTCGGCGTCGGCGTTCGGTTTCATCGGCCCGGTTACCGCCGCCATTTTGCACGTCGTCGGCACGTTCATCGTGATTTTCAACAGCGCGCGGCTCGTGCGCAAAGGCGAGGAACTGGAACATTTCCATCCCGAAGCCATCGCCGACAAACACGACCACGGCCCGCATCCGAAGCCAACCGGCGAACTGACGCCGAAGCTGGCGTGAAGGTTTGTTCTCTGATTTATGCCAGTCGCCGAATTAAATCCGCAATCGGAAATCGCAAATCGTAAATCCGAAGAAGTCGTCGTTTCCGTGCGCGGGCTGACAAAGGTATTCAAGGATTTCTGGAACCGGCCCAAGGCGCGCGCGGTGGACAACGTGGATTTTGAAGTCCGGCGCGGCGAGGTGTTCGGATTGCTCGGCCCGAACGGCTCCGGCAAATCCACGACGGTCAAGCTCCTGCTCGGTTTGCTGAATCCGACAAAGGGACACATCGAGGTCTTCGGCCATTCGCCGCGCCACGTCCAGACGAAATCGCGCATCGGCTATCTGCCGGAGGAATCGTATTTGTATCGCTACCTCAATTCGCGCGAGACGCTGGATTTCTTCGGGAATTTATTTCACCTCTCGAAAGGCGAGCGGAACAATCGCGCGGAACAGTTGCTGGAGATGGTCGGCCTCGGCAAGACGCAGACGCGCGCCATTGGCGAATTTTCCAAGGGCATGCAGCGCCGCATCGGGCTGGCGCAGGCGCTCATCAACGATCCCGACCTGGTGATCCTCGACGAGCCGACCGCCGGCCTCGACCCCATCGGCTGCCGCGAGGTGAAGGATTTGATTGTCGCGCTGGCTCGCCGCGGCAAGACGGTGATCTTGAGCAGCCATCTGCTGGCGGACGTCGAGGACGTTTGCAACCGCGTGGTGATTTATTACGGCGGTAAAATTCAAGCCGCCGGCAGGCTGAAGGAATTGCTTGCCGAGCCGGACACGTTGCGCATCACGACGCCGGTGCTGCCACGCGAAACTCTGGAGCGCGTGCTCGAAATCATCCGCAGGGATGTTTCGACCGGTGAAGTGCGCGTGGACAACCCGACGCAGAATCTCGAAAGCTATTTTCTGGACGTGGTGCAAAAAGCGCGCGCGGCGGCGGCGGAAACGAGCGGTTCGCAATCCGGCGCACGCGTGGCGGCCTATTTGCGGGCGGGCGCGGAAGACCATCCGGCGGCGGAGAATGTTTTGGAAAAACTGGCGCTGCCGCAGCAGGCTGCACAACCCGTCAACAAACCAACGCCCGCCGCACCCGTTGCCGCGCCGCAAGTGGATGAAAAGAAACTGGAGGCGATGGCCAAAGCCGCAGTGCCAGCACCAGCGGCTGCCAAACCCGCGCTGACGCCGGAAGCAAAGCCGGCGGATTTGTCGAAGGCGGATGAAAAATTGTCGTCGCTGCTTGGAAAACCAAAGTGATTTTTAGCCACAGATTTTCACAGATGGACACAGATGCTGAAAAGAGTTCGCGGCGCGCAATCATTGGATTTATCTGTGCAGATCTGTGTTCATCTGTGGCTTCAGAGTAAATGCAACGAATTTTCGCCATCGCCTGGTTGACCTGGAAGGCCGCGTTGCGGTTCCGGCTGTTCCTCGTCATCGCCGCGCTGTTGATTCTGGCGGTCGTCGGCCTGCCGTTGATTGTCAAGGATGACGGCACGGCGCGCGGGTTCACGCAGATTTTGCTGACTTACACGTTGAGCGCCATCACCGGGCTGCTCGGACTTTCGACGCTCTGGCTCTCGTGCGGCACGCTGGCACGCGACATCGAGGAATGCCAGATACAGGTCGTCGCGACCAAGCCGATTGCGCGCTGGCAAATCTGGCTGGGCAAATGGCTCGGCATCGTGACGCTGAACGCGGCGCTGCTGGCGATTTCCGGCGCATGCGTTTTCTGCCTGCTGCAATGGCGCGCGGCGCGTTTGCCGGCGGCGGAACAAACCATTTTGCGCGAGCAGGTGCTGGTGGCGCGCGGCTCTGCCCGGCCCCCAAATCCCGCCGTGGAAATTGACGCCCAGGCAAAACAGGTTTTGCAGGAACGGTTGAAATCCAGTCCCGAACTGGCCGGCTCGGCGGATTTGCCGGAGGTGGAAAAACAAATCCGCGAGCAGGTCAAGGCAGCCTATCAGATCGTGCCGCCGGGTTACACGCGCCAGTGGCACGTTGATTTGAGTTCGCAAAAGGAATCATTGCGCGACCGGCCGCTGCAATTGCGCATCAAGTTCAACTCCGCCACCGGGAGCGGCACGGGCGGGACGTTCACCGGTTTGTGGCAGGTCGGCAATTCCCAAAAAATGGAGCCGTGGCAGAGCGAATCAATGAGCCTGTCGCCGGACAGCTTTCACGAATTTCAAGTCCCGGCAAATCTACTCGATGACAAGGGCGTGCTGGTCATCACGTTCCTGAACGTCAACAACACGTCGCTGTTGTTTCCGGTCGAGGACGGCATGGAAGTGCTGTATCCCGATGGCGGTTTCGCGCTGAATTTTGCGCGCGGACTGGGCATCATTTTCTGCTGGATGGCGCTAATGGCGGCGATCGGCCTGATGGCGGCGAGCTTTTTGTCGTTTCCGGTGGCGGCATTTTTTTCCATGGCCGTCCTGGCGGTGGTCTTGTCGTCCGGAACGCTGGCGGAAACGGTGGCGAGCGGCTCGGTTGGCGTGGGCAACGACGAAAAGGGCATCGCGGGGCATTCGGTGGCGGACGTGATTCTAATTCCCCTGTTCAATGGCATTTTGAACGTCGTCAATCTCGCAAAGGGTTTTTCGCCGATTGATTCGTTGAGCAGCGGACGCGTCATCACCTGGGGCGAGCTTGGCGCGGCGTTCGGGCAGATTGTCCTGCTGCTCGGCGGCGTCGCCGGCGTCATTGGCATCGTGTTGTTCAGCCGGCGGGAACTGGCGACGGCGCAGGGAAATCAATGAACGCCCGCGCAAAAAAAAATCTTTTGCTGCTGCTGGCCGCGGCGTTGCTGGCCGTTTCCGGCCAGGTGCAAAAATCCATGAATCGCGACCGCGTCCAGCTCGGCCTGACCATCGGCGAGCCGTTGCAAAACGCGCCGCCGATGCTCGCGTTCACGACGGTGGCGCTGGGCGGCTTTCGCGGGCTGATTTCCAATTTCCTCTGGATGCGCGCCAATGACCTGCAGCTTGATGACAAGTATTTTGAAGCCGCGCAACTGGCGGACTGGATCACGGATCTGGAGCCGCATTTCGCGACAGTCTGGGTTTTCCAAGCGTGGAACATGGCATACAACATCTCCGTCAAGTTCAAGGAGAACGCGCCGGGCGATTACTCCGACCGCTGGCGCTGGGTGGAGCGCGGCATCGAACTGCTGCGCGACCGCGCATTGATCTACAATCCGGACGACGCGTCAATCTACCAGCAACTGGGCTGGTTTTTCCAGCACAAGATAGGCCAAAACCTCGATGACGGTAATCTGTATTACAAGCAGCAGTGGGCCGAGGCCATGACGCCATTTTTTGGACCGGGTGGAACGAACTTTGAAATTTTGATTCATCCGCAAACCGCCGAGGAACGGACGAACGCGCTCGTCCTCCGCGAAAAATACAAGATTGATCCGGTGTTCGCTCAAAAAGTGGACGCGCAATATGGCCCGCTCGACTGGCGGCTGCCGGAGGCGCACGCGATTTACTGGTATGCGCTGGGCTTGGGAAAGGCCGGAAAAAACCCCGACAAGGTCAAACAGGACGGTTTTGATTTGGCGCAGTTGCGGCGCGGCATTTTTCAAAGCGAACAGGAGGCGTTCCGCCACGGGCGCATCATCGCCAATCCGTTCACGCACGGCGTGGAACTGGCACCGAATCTCGATTTGATTCCCAAGGCCAACGATTCCTATCTGCAAATGTATGCCGAAGAAACGGACCAGGGACAAAAAGACGAAATCCTGAAGGCGCACCGGAATTTTGTGCGCGACGCCGTGTATTTTCTTTACGAAAACAACCGCATGACCGAGGCGAACCAATGGTATAATTATCTCGTCAAAAAATACCCGGACAAGCCGATCATTGACAACGTCCCGGATTCGCTTCCGATAAACATGACGCTCGACCAATATGTCGTCGCCGTCGTGCAGATTGACATTGGCGAAACCTCGCAGGAGCGCGTGACCTCGGCGGTGCAGGGGTTGTTGACGCACGCGTATGTTGATCTGGCCATCGGCCAGGATGACCGTGCCGCCGGTTTCCAGTTGCTCGCCGAAAGGGTCTATGCAAATTATCAGGTCAAGATTGGCCGGGATCAGCCCCGGGCATCGCTGCCGCCGATGAACGACGTCAAACGCACCGTGTTGAACCTGCTTCTCGATCCGCAACGAGGACTGCCTTACGCCGCGCGTGCCGCGCTGCGCACCCAGCTTGGAATGCCGGCGGAAACCAACGCGCCGCCCCAAACAGTTTCGACCAACGCGGTTGCTCCGGCGGTTTCACCAGTGCCGACCAATGCGCCCGCAGCCAATTCCATCGGTAAATAATTTTCGACCCCGCCCGCAGTTTCGCGTAGCTTGATTTCCCTGTGACCAAGAAAAACTCCAACGAACGCCCGCTGCGCGTCGGCCTCATTTCGCTTGGCTGTGCTAAAAATCTCGTGGACGCCGAAATCATGCTTGGCTCGCTGCTCAAGAGTGGCGTCGAGATCACAAACGACGCGGCGCAGGCCGATGCCGTCATCGTCAACACGTGCTCCTTCATTGATTCCGCGCAGGAGGAGAGCGTGGACACGATTCTCGAATCCGTCGAATTGCGCGAAGCGGCCAATCGCGGCCAAGCCGTCATTGTTTCCGGCTGCCTGCCGCAGCGGTTTCGCGATGAACTGCCAAAGCTCATGCCGGAAGTGGACGCCTTCATGGGCATTGATCAAGTCGCGCAGGTCGGCGGCATCGTGGGCCGGGCGATGGCCAACCGGGCGGAAAAAGTTGGAAGTCAGAAGTCAGAAGTCAGAAGTCAGAAGCAAAAAGTCGTCAGGCGATTGAATGAACTGGAGAAAAACCGCGATTTGTCCGAACACGAAAAGGCAGCATCCCTGCGCGGCTCGGGAAAATTTGGCAAAACCAAAACCGTCGTTTCGCCGGGCAAGCCATCCTCCACCCTCCATCCTCCATCTTCGCCGATTCTGGACGTAACCGCGCGCCCGGTTTTCATCCCCGACTTCGCCACGCCGCGCTTCCGCCTGACGCCGAAGCATTTCGCGTATCTGAAAATCGCCGAGGGCTGCAATCATCCGTGCAGCTTCTGCATCATTCCCCGGATGCGGGGTTCGCACCGCAGCCGCACGCAAAAGGACATTATCGCCGAGGCCAGGGCGCTGATTGCCGACGGCGTGAAGGAAATCAATCTGATTTCGCAGGACTCGACTTACTACGGCCTCGATTTGCGCCCGAACCACAGCCGTGCGATTTCCTCGCCGGAGAAATTTTCCGCCGCCGCCAAAGCGCTGGTCGCCGATGCGACGACCATTTGCACGCTGTTGCGCGAGTTGAATTCGCTCAAGGGCGATTTCTGGATTCGGCTGCTCTATACCCACCCGGCGCACTGGACGGACGAACTCATCCAGACCATCGCCGAATGCAAAAAAGTCGCGCGCTACGTGGACATGCCGCTCCAGCATATCCACGAAAACATGCTCGAACGGATGCGCCGCGAAACCTCGCGGCAATATATCGTGGATTTGATTCACAAAATCCGCGCCGGTGTGCCGGGCATCGCGCTGCGCACCACCTTCATCGTCGGCTTTCCGGGCGAAACCGAGGCGAGCTTCCACACGCTGCTCGATTTCATCCGCGAAACCAAATTCGAGCGCCTTGGTGTATTCGCCTACTCGAAGGAAGACGGCACCCGTGCTGGAGCGATGGCCGGTCAGCTTTCCGCCAAGGTGAAGCAAAAACGACGTGAACTCGCAATGGCAACGCAGCACAAGGTTGCCGTGTCCGTTTCGGAAAGTTTTGTGGGCCGCGAAATCAAAGTCCTCGTCGAAGGGCAGGCGGATGAAAAACAGTTGCAGTCAGCCAATGTGAGCTCATGGGAACATGGATTTGTGCGCGAGGCCGAAACTCAAAATTCAAAACTCAAAATTCAACACTTTCTGGTTAGCCGCGGCGAAGCCGACGCGCCTGACATTGACGGTCGCATTTATATTCGCGGCAAGTTGCCGGTTGCCGAATTTGCCAAAGTCAAAATCATCGGTCACACCGACTACGATTTGATTGCCGAACCGGTATAGTTAACTTCTTCTGAAATTTCAACCCGCCCTCGGCGCAATTCTTGATGTCGGCGGCTTGGTTTCCGACGGCGCGGGCATTCCGGATTCAAAATCGGCGGGCAAATCCTCCGGCAGCAACGTCGTCAGCGCGTCGCGGTCGCATTGGCCGCTGGCGACCAGCCGCGTGCTTTGATTGCGCACGGCGGACTCGAACAGGTTCCGCATCTCGCGCGCGTTGCCGAATTGTGCATTGCGCGCGGCGTGCAGGCTCTGGCAGATGGTCAGCACTTGCTTCTCCGCTTCCTGCGCGCAGACCAGCCCGCTTTGCGCCGCCATGCGATGAAAGATTTCCAGCAGTTCCTCCGGCTTGTAATCGGGGAAATTGAGATAATTTGTGAAGCGCGATTCCAAGCCGGGATTTGACGCAATGAATTGTTTCATCGGCTCGTTGTAACCGGCGACGATGACGATGAGCCGGTCGCGGTCGTCTTCCATCCGCTTGAGCAGCGTCTCGATGGCTTCGCTGCCGAAATCCTCCGCGCCGCGTCCGGCGAGTGAATACGCCTCGTCAATGAACAAAATGCCGTCGAGCGCCGAATCAATCGCCGCGTGGGTGCGCACCGCCGTCTGCCCGACGTATTCCGCCACGAGCCGGCCGCGGTCCACTTCGACAACGTGACCGCGACGGAGCAGTCCGAGTGATTTGTAAATGCGGCCCATCAGCCGCGCCACCGTGGTCTTGCCGGTGCCGGGATTCCCGAAGAAAACGCCGTGCAGACTTGCCTGCACCACCGGCAATCCTTGTTGCCGGCGCAGCACCTGCATCCGGGCGAAATTCGTGGCGCGATGAACTTCGCTCTTCACCGGCTCCATGCCGACGAGCGCATCAAGCTCCTTGAAAATGGCGGTGAGATCCTCCTCGCTGATGCCAGGATCGGCGGCGCGCGCGGTGAAATCCACGGCGTATTGCCGCGAAACTTCCGTGAACTGCGCGGAAATGACGGTGGACCGGCGGCGGCAGGCGTCGGACATTTCGCTGTCCATGTTCGCCAGCGTCATCACGAGCGTCTGCAAATTCTGCCGGACAAATTCAATCGTCACCGGCTGCAAACCCAAATCGAGCGAGTGGCGCGTGAACAGGCTGAAAATTTCGTCTAGCCCGTGCTTGTCCACCGGCTGCAACATCGTTTCCACGCGCTCCATCGCCCGGCGCCCGCCTTTTTCGAACCATTTCGCGAACGCGGCGGCATCGCCGTTGGCGGCGGCATAGCCGGATTCCAGCAGCGCCAGCGCGTCGTCCGGTTTCGCGGCGAGTCCGGCAACGCAAATTGAAAGCGCGCCGTAAGCCTGCAAATCCGCTCCGTCGGTGGCCAGCCGCTGCCACAATGCCAGCGCCAGCAGCCGCACCAGGCTGTGCAGGTTGTCAATCAAATCGAATTCCCCGTCGCCGATGCGCTTGACCGTTTGCAGCGGCGGCGTGAGGATTTGCAGGCATTCAATCAGCAGGCGCAGTTGCAGCAGGCTGCGCAGGATGGCCTTTTCCTTGGCGACTTCGTAGCTGAACACCGACGCGCGCCAGTCGCTGTTGCGCATCAACTGGTAGAGCCGTCGCGTGTGCGCCTCGATGCTATTGCGCAGGCGCATCGCGTCCTCCGCCGTGAACAGCGAGAGCGACTGGTAATAGTTGAGCAGGTAATCGGTCGTCATCCCGTCCAACTGGGCCAGTTCCTCGCTCTTGAACGACGCCGTGCGCCCGGTTTTCGGATTGCGAAACAGCGTGGTGAGGATCGAGCCGGGCAGGAACGTCTCGCGCACCGGGACGACCGGTCGGATTTCCTTGGCACGCGGCAGATTGGCCGGCGCTCGCGTCACGTCCTCCAGCACGCGGGCGTAGCGAAGGAATTCCTCCAACTGCTCGCGCAATTTGGCTTCTTCCGATTCAGGCTGCCGGTTCGTTTCCATGCGGGACGATTTTCGGATCGAAGGAATAAATTGTCACCCGCGCGATGGTGAACGCAAGCTTCAAGTGCCACATCACAGTTGAAAATTAAACTTGGCGTCCTCGGCGTCTTGGCGGTTAATGTTCGTGCATGGCCACACTCGTTTTCGACATCGAGACCTCCGTGCTGCCGCTCGAACTGTTCGATGAGGCGCAGCAGGAATACCTCTTCCGCGAGACGGAGAAAATTGACGACGCCATCGCCAAGAACGCCAAGCGCGAGGAAATCACCCGGTTCATGAGCCTGTGGCCGTTCACGTCGCAGGTCGTCTGCATCGCCATGCTCAATGCCGAGACCCAGCGCGGCCAGACCTTGTTCGTCGCGGAGGATTTCGAGGAAGTCGAAGAAGAAAATGCGCCGGTGAAATTCATTCCCTGCGCGGATGAAACGGAACTGCTCGCGCAATTCTGGGACGTGGCGAAAAAATATGATTCCGTCGTCACCTTCAACGGGCGCGGCTTCGACGTGCCGTTCATCTACCTGCGCTCGGCGCTGCTCAACGTGCCCATCTCGAAGAAGAACTGGCTGGGCTACCGTTACGCCACCGACCCGCACTGCGACCTCGCGGAGCAACTGACGTTTTACAGCGTGAGCGGGCGCGACGGCGCAGCGCGGCGGTTCAATCTGGATTTTTACTGCAAGGCCTTCGGCATCGAATCGCCCAAGAGCCACGGCGTGACCGGCAGCGACGTGACGACGATGCTGGCGAAGAAGAAATTCCGCGAGATTGCCGAATACTGCCTGCGCGACGTCCGCGCCACGGTGGAGCTTTACAAAATCTGGAAGGAAAGGCTGGCGGGGATAAAATGAAATTTATGCGGAATTATCCCCTAGACAAAGGGAAGTTTGGAATTGACGCATTCGTCCCGTTGGCAGATGATTCGATTCGGAATTATCCCTTCGGCATATGTAGTTTAATAAATTTCGTTTGTCCCTACATAAACAAAAACACTGGCTGGCTCGTTCGTGGCGTAAATTCCAAGTGGTTTTTTTTATCCATATCGGATTGGCGCTGTTGTCTTCAGCGGATTCAAACAATGCGGAATCCGACTTTTCAACGCCCAGCAAGGGGATTCGGTAGGTGATTTTAATTTTCACTTTAGAGCCATCAACGAGCTTGCCTGGATTTTGGATTATGAAGTAACCGAGAAATCCAAGCACCACGATTACTGTTGTGACAGCAAATCCAAGCACCTTCCATGAAAGCGATTTTTTGCCATTCTTTTTATCGCGGTCTGAAACGATTTCTTCAGCCGGCTTTTCAGTTTTTGATTGGGGCTTTGTTGGCTCTGGTTCTGTGGGTTTTTGGCTTTGTTTTATTTCTGCTGGTTTTTGACTGGTTGGACAATTCAACTTCTTTGCATTTCTTTCTTTAGCCAATCGTTTATGCTTCAGGAACCGACGCTGGCGAGTTCCTCGTTGTTCTCGACGTTCACAATCTTGAACTGTTCGGCGTGCATGCCGGTGTCGGCGCGGAACGACAGCTTGCCGAAGTAGCGTTTCTCCATCTCGATGAGGTGCTTCTCGTCCTCGGTGCGGAGCCGGTCGAGCACGACGGGATTGACGACGATGCGGAGTTGGAAGTCCGTTTCGTCGCGCGTGCGTTTCTTGAGGATTTCCTGGAGCTTGCGCTGGATTTCCACGCTCATGGTGATGGCGCTTTTCACCTTGCCGCGCCCCTTGCAATACGGGCAGTCGTCA
>Ga0181537_10003526_pt1 | contig 13362 bp, 11 predicted proteins | sample PEATcosm2014_Bin_39_FD_119765 | JGI IMG/M metagenome (GOLD analysis project Ga0181537, IMG submission 119765) | Peatland microbial communities from MTU Mesocosm Facility, Houghton, MI, USA - PEATcosm2014_Bin23_10_metaG | ecosystem: Environmental > Terrestrial > Soil > Wetlands > Peat | place...
CACGCGCGGATCCATGGGGGTGGTGGCGTGATTGTCCATGTAAATGGGGAGCTTAACCCCCGGGGAAACGGAAGCCTGAGAGGGCTCGGTTAGGGCAAGCGCCTGGGGGATTCTAACGTCGGTGCTCATGAGTAACTCTCCTGTGCCAGTTCGAGCGTTTGCCGTCGCGCTTGGGTCGCAAATATGAGTCTACCGCCGCGCCGGAGACCCCGGCAATGGTTTCGAGCGAGCTGGACGTGGCTCGGAGTGAAGGTAACTATTGAAGACTGAGGGGCTTGCATCAGACAAGTCCACGCTTAGAAATGAAGGGGCCCCGACACTGGCGCTCGAATTCCCACTCTCAATTACGGAAAATTCAGCGGTAGTGTGCGGAAAGGGGCTTGACAAGCCGCGAAGCGGGGCTAAAATACCGGAAATTCCGGTGCATTCTGTGCCTCCGTCTGTTGTGTTGAGGACCCTTCCGGATTTATGACCTCCAAGTCGCCCACTCCCCCTCTAAGCGTAGACAAGAAACCACCTTGCAAGCATCCGCGTGTGCAAATTGTGAGCCGCGATGAAGACGCTGAATTCGTAGAATGCCTCGAATGTGGCGACATCTTCGACTACAGCGAACTCAAAGACATGACCATCGAGGAGCGAACTCAGAGCAGCGACCTTTGAGTCCCAGTGAGTTGAGTCCCGATCAGCGGCGGTGACCAACGTGACCTTTCGATTTTGCTTTCCTGTTGTTGCGGGCGGCTAGGGCTGCTATCGTCCCGCCATGGGGGCTGTGTGTTTGCTGCCTCCGCCTTTATATGCCTGCCGTCGCACTCGTTGTCGACGATTCCATGCTGATCCGGTATACGGTGAGCCGTCTGCTGGAAAAGCATGGATTTACGGTGGAGTCGGTCGGCAACGGAGTCGAGGCGCTTGAAATCCTGAGCCGGGCGCGACCCGACCTGATTGTTACCGACCTGCAGATGCCGAAAATGTCGGGTCACGAACTGATTACTGCGATCCGGAGCCAGCCGGAGACGGCTCAAATTCCAATTATTATTGTTGCCAGCCGGTCCAGCGGTTCGGAGGAATCCGGGAAACTCGCCAACTTCTTCGTTTACAAGGATATCGACATCGAAGACCAGCTGGACAAGGCACTGCAGGCGCTGCGTGGCGAGACGAGCGCGAAAAAGCACTCGGCGACGAAATAGTGATTTAGCTCCACCGCGTCCGCCGCGCCAGCGGCTTCGTACAAATCTTCCTATCGCAAGTGCCCCGGCGGGACACAATTGCGTCCTCCGCAGAAGCTCACCGCCGGCGCAGTTGTCGATAGGAACCTAAGATTTTTCACCAGCTCACTCATTGCGCGCGGCTAATCACCGACTTTTTATTGACTTGGCTCAATTGTCAACCTAACATTTCACCCCTGTGATTGGCCAAACCATTTCGCACTACCGCGTCGTCGAGAAGCTCGGGGGCGGGGGCATGGGAGTGGTATACAAGGCCGAGGATACGGAGCTTGGTAGATTCGTCGCCCTGAAGTTCTTGCCAGAAGATGTTGCCCATGATGCGCAAGCCCTCGAAAGATTTCGGCGAGAGGCGCGTGCCGCCTCGGCTCTAAATCACCCGAACATCTGCACGATCCACGAGATCGGAAAGCACGATGAGCATCCCTTTATCGTCATGGAGTTTCTTGATGGAATGACGCTTACACATCGAATCGCGGGCAGGCCTATCGAGACCGAGGAAGTGCTGTCTCTGGGAATTGAGATCGCGGACGCCCTGGACGCAGCCCACTCCGCTGGCATCGTGCATCGCGACATCAAGCCCGCAAATATCTTCATCACAAAGCGAGGTCACGCGAAGATTCTGGATTTCGGGCTGGCGAAGGTGACGCCGCCGATGGGCCAGCCGGGCAGCAAATCCCAGGCGATGGGGCAAACGACGGTGACGCTGGAAGAGCATCTGACCAGCCCCGGAGCTATCGTAGGGACGGTGGCCTACATGTCGCCGGAGCAGGTCCGTGCCAAAGAACTCGATGCGCGCACAGACATCTTTTCATTTGGTGCAGTTCTTTACGAGATGGTTACGGGGACAGGGCCGTTCCGGGGAGAGAGTTCAGGAGTCATTTTCAGTGCGATTCTGGAACGACAGCCCGTTCCTCCAGTGCGGTTGAATCCCGACGTCGCACCCAAGCTGGAAGAGATCATTAATAAGTGTCTAGAGAAAGACCGCAATCTGCGCTATCAGCACGGCTCCGACATTCGCACCGATCTGCAACGGTTGAGACGCGACACCGAGTCGGTGCGGACGCCAGCAGCGATTGCAGAAGGCCCGAGGCGCATTGGCGTCTTCTGGAAAGTGACCATTCATGTCGCGCTGGCTGGTGTGCTGATCGCAGTGGGCAGCTATCGTTATCTTCATCGAAGTTCCAAGCTCACCGACAAAGACACGATTGTTCTCGGCGATTTTGCCAATAGCACGGGCGATCCTGTGTTCGACGACACACTCAGGACGGCGTTGAGAGTCTCTTTGAAACAGTCGCCGTTCTTGAACGTGCTCTCCGAGGGCACGGTGATGAAATCCTTGAAGCTGATGACGCTGCCATCCGACACCAGGCTCACGCCCGATGTGGCTCGGGAGGTTTGCCAGCGGGCGGGCAGCAAAGCCTATATTGCGGGAGCGATTGCGAGCCTGGGCAGCGAATACGTGCTGGGGTTGAAAGCGGTGAATTGCCGGAGCGGAAGTTTGCTGGCGCAAGAACAGGTTACCGCGGCGTCCAAGGAGAAAGTACTGAACGCGCTGGGAGAGGCAGCCTCCAAGCTGCGCGGCGACATAGGCGAATCCCTGGCAACCGTGCAGAGGTTTGATGCCCCACTCGAACGGGACACCACTTCCTCGCTTGAAGCCCTGAAAGCGTTCAGCCTGGGCGCAAAGGCCTACCGCGATAAAGGCGCCGCCGCCGCCCTGATCCCCCTTCAACGCGCCATCCAGCTTGATCCAAACTTTGCCATCGGCTACTACGCCGTAGCCCAGGACTACGTCGGACTCGGTGAGCCGGGACGGGCCACCGATTACTTCACCAAGGCGTTTGAGCTGCGCGAACATGCCAACGAGGGGGAAAAGCTAGATATAACGGCGGCATACTACCAGAATGTGACCGGGGAGCTGGATAAAGCGGCAGGAATCTATCAGGAGACGATTGAGAGCTACCCACGAAGCTACGCCGCATATGTCGCGCTTGGCATCGTATGCGGCCAACTAGGGCAGTGGGAGAAAGCGGCGGAAGCGTACCGCGAAGCTCTTCGACTGGCCCCGGATAATGTCGCCTCGTACGCCAATCGCGCCAATAGCCTGCTCGCTTTGCAACGATTCGACGAAGTGCGGCAGGTCATCGGTGAGGCGCAGGCGCGAAAGCTGGACGATGACATTCTCCACCTTGATCTCTATATCCTTGCTTTTCTCGGGGTGGATTCCCCGGCAATGGCGGAACAGCAACAATGGTTTGAGAGTCGGCCGGATTATGAGAACGAGTGGCTTTCGCTCGCATCCGACACCGAGGCATACGCGGGCCATCTGCGCAAGGCACGGGAACTGACGAAGCGTTCCGTAGATTCCGCCATTCGCGCGGACAGCAAGGAAAGCGGAGCGATCTGGCAGGAAAATGCCGCGGTGCGCGAGGCTGCCTTTGGCAACGCTGCCGAAGCCAAGCAGGCAGCGGCAGAGGCTTTAAAGCTCGCTCCCACGAGTCAAGCTGTCCAGGTCGAAGGAGCGCTTGCCTTTGCGATGGCGGGCGACGCGGCACGAGCCGAACCGCTGGCGCAAGACCTCAACAAACGCTTCCCGCTCGACACCCAGATGCAGTCGCTCTGGCTGCCAGCCATTCGTTCGCAACTAGCGCTGAACCGCAAGATCCCGGCCCAAGCCATCACTGATCTGCGGGCGGCGACACTCATTGAGTTTGCAGCAATCCCGTTCGTCAATGCCTCCTGCCTCTACCACACCTACATTCGTGGTGAGGCATATCTAGCGTCCGGACAGGCCAGTGCCGCGGTTGGCGAGTTCCAAAAGATTCTCGATCAGGGAAGCATCGTCGCGAACTGCTGGACCGGAGCCTTGGCACATCTGGGCGTAGCGCGTGCGAATGCCATGCAAGCGAAAACTTCACAAGGAGCAGATTCAGACGCCGCCCGAGTCCGGTCGCTCGCCGCTTACAAGGAGTTTCTTACCGTATGGAAAGACGCCGACCCCGACATCCCGATCTACAGGCAGGCCAAGGCCGAGTACGCGAAGCTGCAATAACACAGTCGAGGTCATTCCCCTTACCTTCGGCATCGTAATTTGCCAACTGACGTAACCAGCCATGATACTCATTGAGAATTGGCCCGACCCGGGTCAATGAGTGAAATCGCCATTTGCCGCGATATTGCCGAGCCCAACGAAACAAGTCGGTAGTGCGTCGGTTTGAAACTCGGGGCTCTACCAAAATCTGCAATGGTGTGTGGTGTGCCGTCCCCACTTCTCGCAAAGGATGCGAGAAACGGGGCACCCAGATCAAACCTAGGCGTCAGCTTGAAACTGAGGCACGACCAGCAAATCTCCCTGCTAGAGTCGCATTCCAGCCTCAGCCGAGAAGTCGGCAGGGGCAAAATCCTTGGACAGGAACTTGGGATAGGCAGCGGCGGCAATCATAGCCGCATTGTCGGTGGAGAGCCGGAGCGACGGGAAATATACGGGCAGGCCGTTCGCGGCACCATCGCGCTCAAAGGTGCGGCGCAGCTCACTGTTAGCGGCCACTCCTCCGGTGACGAAGAGCGTGGCCACGTCGAAAGCCCGCGCCGCCCTCAAAGTTCTCCCTGCCAAGTCTTCCACGATAGCGCGCTGGAACGATGCCACCAGGTCGAGAGTTGGTTTGTCGCAGTGGGCGAGGTAGTCCTCGAACCTGGGCTTCGGGATGTTGGCTACGGCTTTGCGGCGGAGTTCAATTGCGGCTTGCATGTGGTGCGACTCGACGTAGCGCAGCACGGCCGTCTTGATGCCACTGTAAGAAAAATCGAAGCGAGGACGATCTGCTTGGGGACTATCTGCTTCAGGTGCGGCGCTGCTGGGAGCGACGGTGCGACGATCGCGATGTTTGATCTGCGCCGGAGGAAACTTTACGGCTCGGGGATCGCCATGGGGAGCGAGGCGGTCGATGATCGGTCCGCCGGGATAGCCCAGCCCTAGCAGCTTGGCAACTTTGTCGAAAGCTTCGCCGGCTGCGTCGTCGCGAGTATGTCCGATGTTTTCGTAAGTCCAGCTGTTGCCCTTTTGTTCCGCCAGATACAGGTGCGTGTGACCTCCTGATACGACTAGAGCCAGCACGGGAAACTGCAACTCTTTGTCGCCCTCCTGCCGGTCGTTATTCTTCCGGTCGTTATTCTGGCGATCATTATTCTGGCGCAAATCATTCTGGCGCAGGTCGAGTAGGACCGCGTGAATGTGCCCTTCGAGATGGTTCACCGCGATTAGTGGCTTGTCGAGGGCGAAGGCCAAAGCCTTGGCATAGCTGATGCCCACCATCAGGGCGCCTGCGAGGCCCGGCCCCTGGGTGACGGCGATGGCATCGACTGAGGAATAAGTATGCTTCGCCTCGGCCAGCGCTTGCCGCACGACGGGCACGATCGCCCGCAGATGCTCACGCGACGCCAGTTCGGGGACGACTCCGCCGTAAGGCTGGTGCATCGCGATCTGCGAAGCCACGACATTCGAAACCACTTGCTCGCCGGATCGCACCACGGCTGCGGCGGTCTCGTCGCAGGAGCTCTCGATCCCGAGGATGTAGGCAGAGGGTATCATTCTGGTTTCTAGTTTCCGGTTTCTGGCTTCCAGTTGCAAGCTCGGCATGGGAGCCCGGCCAGCCGCTAGCATGAAGTTATATGATGATGATTTTATGGTGGATTTGCTCAGACGGATTGCGGAATCGGAATCTCCCTCCGCTGAATTTTCGGCGACGATCGTTCAAACCCTACGGCAGCGGGGCTTTCAGGCCTACCTCGTCGGGGGATGCGTGCGCGATCTGCTTCTGGGGCGGGAACCGAAAGACTACGACGTGGCCACGAATGCTACGCCTCAGCAGGTGATGACGATCTTTCCGGAGACCTATGCGGTGGGAGCGCAGTTTGGTGTGGTGCTCGTGCCTGTCCCGGGGCCACCGCCGGACAGAGAAGTTGCAAGCAACGCCTCTACCGATAAATCTGCCGGATTCTCAAGCCACGCTCATGCTGTCGAAGTCGCTACATTCCGCAGCGATATTGGCTACTCGGACGGGCGCCATCCCGATGAAGTGCGCTTCAGTCAGGACCCGCGGGAAGACGTGGCGCGGCGCGATTTTACGATCAACGGGATGCTGCTCGATCCCGCGAGTGGGGAGGTGCTCGACATTGTCGGCGGACGCAGAGATTTGGAAAACAAGATCGTCCGTGCCATCGGCGATCCTGAACATCGTTTTGCCGAAGACAAGTTGCGCATGCTGCGAGCGGTGCGATTTGCGGCGCGTTTTGAATACGCGATCGAGCTGGCCACATTTGCGGCGATCCAGAAGCTGGCCGGCGAGATCAGTGCTGTCTCGCGGGAACGGGTGCGCGATGAGCTCACGCGCATGCTCACCGAAGGTCATGCCCGCCGCGCGTTCCTGCTGCTCGACGAGAGTGGTTTGCTGCGGGAAGTGCTGCCGGAGATTTCCGCGATGAAGGGAGTGCAACAGCCGCCGCAGTTTCATCCCGAAGGCGACGTGTTTGTGCATACGCTGTTGCTTCTCGAAAACCTGCCGCACCCATGCCCTGCCGCGCTAGCCTGGGGCGCGCTCCTGCATGACGTGGGCAAGCCGGCGACATTTCGCGTGGCGCCCGACCGCATCCGATTTGATGGGCACGTTGATGTCGGTGCCAAGATGGCGGAAGAAATCTGCAAGCGTTTGCGGTTTTCGGGCGATGACGCTGAGCATGTGCTGGCGCTGGTGGACAACCACATGCGTTTTGGCGATGCCACGCGGATGAGCGAGTCCACGCTGAAGAAGTTTCTTCGCATGCCGCAATTCGACCAGCACATGGCGCTGCACCGCGCGGATTCTCTGGCGAGCCACGGCAACCTCAGCACTTATGAATTTGTGAAAGAAAAGCTGGCTGCGATCCCGCCGGAGAAGATGAGACCGGTGCCCTTGGTCAGCGGCGACGATCTGATTGCCGCCGGACATGTGCCCGGACCGAAGTTCCGCGAGATTCTGGAAGCGGTGGAAGACGCACAGCTCGAGGGTCGACTGGGCTCGAAGCAGTCGGCGTTGGAATTCGTGAGGCGCGAGTTTCCCGCGTAGTTGCGCATTTGCGCGGCTTCGGTCGGCGTGACGGAATGCTAGAATCGAAATCCTGACGGACGCGAGTTGTGGATAGGTATCGCGGGCACGCGTCGTGAACGCTGGCCGGAAGGATTCCTGTTTGGAGCAAGCTGGAGCGGGGTTCGAGAAAGTGCTTGCCGCTTCTCTGCGGCGGATGCCGGTAGCGGAAGCGACTTTAGCGGCATGGCCGCTGGTGTGCGGATCCGCCGTTGCGGAGCGCACCCGCGCACTGGATTTTGCGGGCGGAGTTTTGCGGGTCGAAGTGGCGGATGCTGGATGGAGACGCGAACTGCAAGGTTTGGCGCCCCGTTACGTCGCGACGATCAATCGCTACACCGCCGAGAGCGTTCAGAAAATTGAGTTTGTGATCGCTTGCGCGTCAAAGTGAGGCTGCGGGTGCGCAGGCAGGGTTTGTTGCGAGATTTTTTCGCCGACGGTCGCTGGAAATGAAAGTCTCTGAAAAAGACGTTGGCTATGTGGCCGACCTGGCCAATCTGGAACTCACGGTGGAGGAGCGGGCGGGCATGGTGCGCGATCTGAATTCGATTCTCGACTACATCGACATGCTCAACGAACTGGACACGTCGGATGTCCCGCCGATGGCGCAGGTTTCAGATCGCTACGGCGTCGATGAAGCGAAGCAAGGCAGCGAGCGCTTCGCTTATGCCAGCCGCGAAGACCTACTGGAAGGTTTGCGAAAATCGTTGACGGAGGAAGTCGCGCTCGAGAACGCGCCTGATTCGGACGGGACTTTTTTCCGAGTGCCGAAAGTAATTGAAAGATAGTGAATAGTGGCTCGTTCGCGAAGTGAGGCCTTTCTTACCAGCAACTGGTCACGAATCACTGCATCTCATGGACCTGACCTCTCTCACCGTTGACTCCGTCCGTTCCGCGGTGCAGGAGCGCAAGACGACCGCTTTCGCGCTGGCGGAGGCGTACTACGAACACATCCAGAAAAAAGACGGCCAGATCGGAGCCTTCCTCACACTGTCAAAAGAGCGCGCGCTCGCGCAGGCCGACCGCATCGATCGCCTGGCCGCCGAGGGAAAGATTGTTCCGCCGCTCGGCGGAGTGCCGGTCGCGGTTAAAGACGTGATGAGCACGCGTGGCGTGCGCACGACGGCGGGATCGAAAATTCTCAGCAAATACATTCCGCCCTACGATTGCACCGCGGTCGCGCGCCTGGAAGCCGCGGGAGCGGTGGTGCTGGGCAAGACAAATTGCGACGAGTTCGCGATGGGCTCGTCGAATGAGAACTCAGGGTTTCATCCGGTGCGGAACCCACGCGATCTGAATCGCGTGCCGGGAGGCTCGTCCGGGGGTTCGGCTGCGGCGGTTGCGTCTGACATGGCGGTGGTCGCGCTGGGTTCCGATACCGGCGGATCGATTCGGCAGCCCGCTTCATTTTGCGGTGTGGTCGGCTTGATGCCCACCTACGGGCGCGTTTCGCGTTACGGGCTGATCGCGTTTGCGTCGTCGCTTGATCACATAGGGCCGCTGGCCAAGACCGTGAAGGATGCGGCGACCGTGTTGCGCGTGATCGCCGGCCGCGATGCCATGGATTCCACGTCGGCGGATGTGCCAGTGCCTGACTACGTTACCGAACTCGACAAGCCAATACGCGGCTTGAAGCTGGGCGTGGCGAAGGAATATTTCGGCGAGGGCCTGGATGAAGAAGTGCGGCAGGCGGTGGAAGCGGCCATCGACAAGTTGAAGGGGTTGGGTTGCGAAATTGTTCCCGTCTCTCTGCCGCACACGCCGTACGCAATCCCGACTTATTATTTGGTGGCGACGGCGGAGGCTTCATCGAACCTGGCACGTTACGACGGGGTGCGTTACAGCAACCGGGCGAACGGAGTGAAGACGCTTTCGGAAATGTACCGGCGCAGCCGCGACGAAGGATTCGGAGCGGAAGTGAAACGGCGCATCATGCTCGGAACTTATGCGCTGAGCGCCGGCTACTATGACGCTTATTATCTGAAGGCGCAGAAGGTGCGCACATTATTGACGCGCGATTTCGAGGAAGCGTTTCGCAAGGTGGATGCGATTGTCACGCCAACCAGTCCGACGGCGGCGTTTCGGCTGGGTGAAAAATCGAACGATCCGCTGGCCATGTACCTGGCCGACATCTATACCGTGACTGCCGATCTGGCGGGCATTCCCGGGATTTCCGTTCCGTGCGGAGAAACGAAAGAGAAGCTGCCGATTGGCTTGCAGATTCTTGGAAAGCATTTTGATGAGGCCACAATTCTGCGCGTGGGGCACGCGTTTGAGCAGGCGCAGAAATCGTCGCGGTAGTTTGGGATTGAGTTTTCTCAGATTACTGAATAGTAGCGTTCCCCGGCGCACGCGCGGCAGAGTACCCTTCCTTCGCGCTGGACTTCCCGGCGGAAGTTGATGCCCTCACCGCAGGCTCCGCATACCACGCGTTCGCTTTTGTATCCGGGGAACTCTTCGGGCGGCAGGTCGACCTTCACCCACTGCAGCGCAAAAAGATCGTCATCGGAAATTTCGCGGTAAGCCAGCATCTGCTGCTGATTCTTGTCTTCGATTTCAGGATGCATCTGGCGAGCGAGGGATTTGGAAGACTCCTTGGCGGCGATGCGGATGGCTTTGCCGGTGTTGACGTCGACAAACGTGGCTGCGACTTTTCCCCAGTCGCGAAACTTTAGCGCGCGCTTGCCGAGGCGGCATCCCGTGACCACGGCGACCGCGTCGGTGGCGCAACGGTCGATTTCGACGAACGTGACCAGGCGCTTGCGATCTTTCCCTCGCGGGTCGTCGATGCCGAGTTTTTGTAATCCGAGCATCGCCAGGCGCACGCCGAGAACCTGCCCGGCGCAAAGATGGCCGTGGGCTTGTTCTGCGTCGTGGAGATATTCGTCGAGGGATTTCATAAGAGCAGCGGTCAGTCCGCAGCCGTCAGCTTTCAGCGAATGCCTTACAACTGAGGCTTCTGGCGCCCAGCCAACTTCGAGTTATTTTCTTCTCCAGCGGATGCCGTCTTTGGTTTGTTCGATGATGATTCCCGCGGCAGTAAGCTCAGTGCGGATCGCGTCTGACGCTTTGAAGTCACGGGCGGTGCGCGCCCGTTTCATCGCGTCAATCTTCCCCTCGATGTCCAGGTCTGAAAGCTGGCTGGACTGAATCGTGTCGCGGAGATTTTCGCTGACATCCGTGTCCCGTCCTTCCGTCTGTGCCCAGTCGAAGACCTGTTTCATCTTGGGGCCATCGTCATCGTTGAGTACGGCGAAAATTTCGTCGAACTTGCCGAGCGCCGCCAGCAGCGGAGCAACATCGTCTTTCTTGATTTCGCCAGTATCGAAGGCAGCGTTGGCGCTGCGCACCATTTCGAAAATCGCGCCTTGTGCCTGCGCGGTGTTGAGGTCGTCCTCGAGTGCAGCTCGCATGCGGTCGACGGTTTCGCTCGCCAGCGTCTGCATTTCCTTACTGGCGCCCGCGGAGAAATTTCCCGCGGTCAGTCGCGAACTGAAATTTCGCAAACGTTCTACGGAAACCGCGGCCTGCTTCAATCCGTCGAAAGTAAAGTTCAACTGGTTGCGGTAAGGGACCGACGCCAGCAGATAACGAATGGAAGACGGCTTATGCCCTTTTAGCACCAGGTCGCGCAGGGTAAAGAAATTGCCCAGACTTTTGGACATCTTCTCGCCTTCCACCAGCAGAAAGCGGGCGTGAAACCAGAAGCGCGCAAAGGGCTTTCCGGTGAGCGATTCGGACTGGGCGATTTCGTTTTCGTGATGCGGGAAAATCAGATCTTCACCACCGGCGTGCAGGTCGAAACTCTCGCCCAGTTTCTGCATCGACATGACCGAGCACTCGAGATGCCAGCCGGGGCGGCCCGGCCCAATCACGGTGTCCCACGAGGCTTCGTCGGGTTTCGGCGCTTTCCACAGAGCGAAGTCGCGGGCGCTGTCTTTATCGTATTCGTCAATGTCTACGCGAGCCCCATCGAGCATGCCGCCAAAATCTTTTTTTGAGAGCTTGCCGTATTCCGGAAACTTCGCAATCCGGAAATAGTATGAACCGTCCTCGGTGCGGTAGGCGATGTCGTTTTCCACCAGCTTCAGGACGAACTCTGCCATCTGCGGAATAAATTCCGTGGCGTGTACCAGCACCGGCTCCTCGATCCCAATCATCGCGCCATCTTCGCGGAATGCCTTCTCGTATTTCGCGGTATATTGCTGGACGCTGACGCCGTCGCGCGCGGCGTTGCGGATGATTTTGTCATCGACGTCGGTGATGTTCATCACGTAGCGGACTTTGTATCCGCTCTGGCGCAGAAAGCGCTGCAGAAGATCGACCGCAATGAATGTGCGGAAGTTGCCGATATGCCCATAGTCATACACCGTAGGCCCGCAGGCGTACATGCGGACTTCGTTGTCCACGAGCGGATGGAATTCTTCAACCCGCGCGGACATGGTGTTGTAAAGACGAAGCGCCATAGAAGCTTTCGGGAGGAGCGACGAACCTATGATTCTAGGGGGATATTCGAAATGCGGTCAAATCGGCGTGCCCGAGGACGATGCCTGTTCCGGTAGATGAGTGTGTGCCCGTAACCGGCTCTGAACGAGAAGGACGTAGTGCAGTGCGGAAATGATGGTGAAAATGAAAGTGGCGCGCAAACAGACCTTGCGCGCGACCCAGACCCACCACAGGGGGCGCACCTCGAACATCAGGACGAAAAATACAGCGGCGATTTGGGAGAAAGTGTTTGCTTTGCCGAAAATGCTGGGCCGGAAATCACGCAAACCGGCAATCGCAAATAACACGGCGCTAGCAGCGAGAATCGAAATGTCGCGGCTGAACACAACTACCGTGTACTTCCACGGAATCTTGTGCAGGATGGAGAGCACCAGAAACATCGTGCTCAGCAGGAGCTTATCGGCGATGGGATCGAGGTACTGGCCGAGCAACGTTTGTTGATGAAGGGTGCGAGCGAGCAATCCGTCAAGGCCGTCACTGAAACCGGCGATCACAAAAACCACCAGTGCCCAGAGATAGCGGCCTTCCACCAGGTGGATCACGATGAACGGGACAAAAATCATCCGCAACAAGGTGAGCTGGTTCGGCGCCGTGAAAAGTTGAGAAAGCTTCACGCACGCCTCCGCTCGGAATGCGATCGGGAACTAGAGTGGCCCTCTGCGCTTGCTTCCTCCGCTCCTCCGCCAATGGAGTTCAGTACCACGGAAGCTTCTCGGCCTGTCTTCGTCTGAAAACGTTGGGCCAGCGAGGGCACGTCTCCAGCTGGCAGGTCGAGTTCAACGCGCTCAACGCGGTGCATGGGGAAGAAGACCACCGTCGGCGTAAACGCCTCGCGGCTTTTTACGATGACAGCGAGATCATCGAACGATGCAAGTTCGATTCCGCTGATGCTCAGGCCCTCCGACGCAAGCGCCAGGATCGTTCCCCAGAATTTATCTCTGGGGTTGCCTAACGTCACCACCACCAAGGCGCCTGCCGAAAAAGGATCGCGCTCGACGGGGGGCGAAGCCTTACGGCGAGCGGACGGGAGTTTTTTCACGACGCCATGATTGTCGCCGCACCGGCCCAGGTTTGCAACCACCGGGTCGCATCGCTAGTCCTCCTCTGGACGCTCTGGACGCGCGATCCATTACGCCACGACGGGGACGTTGCTCATTCCGGAAGAACCGAACACGCGGCGGTACCGCTCCACTTCGGAGAGCGGGCCGAGCACCTTGGCGTAATTATCGGAAAGCTTCACGGCCGGGCGGCCGTCCGCACTCGACACTTTGCAGATCAGACTGATGGGATCGAATCCGCTGCCGCCCTGCGGATCGCAGCCGCGGAAATCGTTGGTCAGCAGCGTGCCCCAGCCGGCGCTGAAGCGAATACGCCGACCGGAGATCCACTTGCGGCGATCGATAAAATCGGCCGCGGTGCGGAAATCAGCGGCTGTCGTACCGTTCACCAGTACGCCACCAAAATAGGCATGCAGGCCAAGAATGTCGTCGACATCGAGCGCGTCGGAAGCG
>Ga0181537_10003527_pt1 | contig 13360 bp, 12 predicted proteins | sample PEATcosm2014_Bin_39_FD_119765 | JGI IMG/M metagenome (GOLD analysis project Ga0181537, IMG submission 119765) | Peatland microbial communities from MTU Mesocosm Facility, Houghton, MI, USA - PEATcosm2014_Bin23_10_metaG | ecosystem: Environmental > Terrestrial > Soil > Wetlands > Peat | place...
CGGTTTGCCTCTTATCCTTCGAGACATGTTTCACCTCATCCTGAGGAGCCGCCCAGCGAGCTGGGTGGCTGTCTCGAAGGAGAGGTGAAACACCCTCAGGATGAGGCAAACCGGGGCGAATTCGGCGCAATTACCAGGGAACGGTTTGGCCGCGATAATCGAGGTAGCGCAGGCCCGGCTTGCCGGCTTGCGAGATCACGGCATTGACAACGCCGGTGACGCTTTCCTCGATGCTGAGATTGGCATTGGGCCCGCCCATATCGGTGCGCACCCAGCCCGGCGTCATGACCAGCACGGCGCGCCGATCGCCGGCGTGGCGCGCGGCGTAGCTGCGCATCAGCATGTTCAGCGCGGCCTTGCTGGCGCGGTAGATTTCCCAGCCGCCATTGGTGTTGTCGGCGACACTGCCCAGCCGCGACGACATCGCCGCGATGGTGCCCTGGGGCGCCACCAGGGTTTCGAGCGCCTCGATGACGCGCATCGGGCCGAGCGCGTTGGTAACCATAAGGTGCGCAAATTCTTCGTTGGTGGCGCCGGTGACGGTTTCCTTGGGTCCGTTGGCGATGCCGGCGTTGACGAACAGCAAATCGAACGAACGGCCGGCGAGGCGCGTGCGCAGCGCAGCGATCTGCTCGGCGAACGCGATATCGACCGTTTCGATCTCGAGTCGGCCGGCGGATGTCAGGGCCAGCTCATGCAGGCCGGTGCGCGCGCCGCCGCGCACCGTGCCGACCACATGCCAGCCGCGTGCGAGATATTCGCGCGCGAGGCCAAGGCCGAGGCCGCGCGAGGCGCCAACGATCAGTGCGGTGGGGGCGGATGGTGATTGCGACATAAGTCCATTCTAAGGCAGTTCCACGCCGGAGCGAACCACTCTAGAATATCGCCATGCGCCAGTATCTCGATTTGATGGACCATGTGCGCCGCGAAGGCCACCGGAAAACCGACCGCACCGGCACCGGCACGCTCTCCGTGTTCGGCTGGCAGATGCGTTTCGATCTGGCCGATGGTTTTCCGCTGGTCACCACCAAGCGCACCCATCTGCGTTCCATCATTCACGAGCTGCTGTGGTTCCTGAAGGGCGACACCAACCTCGCCTATCTGCACGAGAACAAGGTGACCATCTGGGACGAGTGGGCCGATGCGAACGGCGATCTCGGGCCGATCTATGGCGCGCAATGGCGCAGCTGGCCCGCGCCCGACGGCTCGGCGATCGACCAGATTTCCGACGTGCTGCACCTGATCAAAACCAATCCGGATTCGCGGCGCATGATCGTGAGCGCCTGGAACCCGCCCGACATTCCCAAGATGCGGCTGCCGCCCTGCCACTGCCTGTTCCAGTTCTACGTGGCCGAGGGCAGGCTTTCGTGCCAGCTCTACCAGCGCTCGGCCGACATTTTCCTGGGCGTGCCGTTCAATGTCGCCTCCTATGCGCTGCTAACCATGATGATGGCGCAGGCGACCGGGCTCAAGCCCGGCGAGTTCGTCCACACCTTGGGCGACGCCCATCTCTATCTCAATCACCTCGAGCAGGCCGATCTGCAGCTGTCGCGCTCGCCGCGCAAATTGCCGACGATGAAACTGAACCCGGCGGTGACGGATCTGTTCGGCTTCAAATACGAGGATTTCACGCTCGAAGGCTACGACCCGCACCCGCACATCGCCGCCACGGTGGCGGTGTAGGGCCTACCGCACCACGCGGAGCACGAACACGGCCCACAGCAAGGTGGTGAACAACAAGAACGCGCCGGCCTGGTGGGCCACCGCCAGCGGCAACGGCACCACGTTCAGAAGCGTGGCGATGCCGAGTGCCGCCTGGATGGTGGCGGCCATCGGCACCATCGCCATCGCCTGGCGGATGCGCAGCGGAAATTTCAGCCCCCAGCTCGACCACCACACCGAAACGCACGCCGCCCAGGTGAGGATGGCGAGTACGCGGTGGTCGAACTGCGCCAGGGTGGGATCGTCGAGGAAATTGCGCCAGAGGGGCGTGAGCGCCCAGGCATCGGCGGGCAGGATCGCGCCGCCCATCGTCGGAAACGTGTTGTAGATCAGCCCGGCCTTCAGCCCGGCCACCAGCGCGCCGGCCGCCATGGTGAGGCAGACGAGCATGAGCGGCACGTAGAGCCGCCGGCGCAGGATCGGCGCACCCACCGGAATCTCGGTCGAGAGGTCGGCCTCGTGCAGATAGAGCATCGCCGCCCACACCAAGGCGGCATAGATGGCGAGCGCGGCCAGCAGATGCGCGGCCAGCAGATAGTGGCTGACCGAGGGCCGGTCGACCAAGCCGCTCGCCACCATCGCCCAGCCCAGCACGCCCTGCAGCGCGCCCAGGACGAACAGCGCCAGCAGGCGCGGCGCATCGCGCCGCCCCAACCGCCGTCGCGCGACGAACCACAGGAACGGCACGATGAAGACCAGGCCGATCGCCCGGTCCCAGGCGCGGTGGATATATTCCAGCCAGAAAATGCCCTTGAAGCCGGCTAGGTCGATCCCGGCATTGATCAGCCTGCCCTGGGGCGATTGCCGGTAATCGGCGAAGGCTTGCTGCCACTCGGCGTCGGTGAGCGGCGGCAACATATGGAGCGGCTGCCAGTGCACCATGGAGAGGCCCGATCCGGTCAGCCTGGTGGCGCCCCCCAAAATCACGGTGACGAACACCATGCCCGCCAGGATCAGCAGCCAGGTGCCGACCGGACGGCGGTTTGAGGGCAGCGCGGATCGCGCCTGTTCGTATCGCATTCTTCGTCCTATGCCTCTCGCGGGCCTCGCCCTTCGAGACGCCGGCCGAAGGGCCGGCTCCTCAGGGTGAGGCCCCATTTTGAACCTCATGGTGAGGAGGCCGCAACGCGGCCGTCTCGAACCATGAGACCGAGGGTTAACGCAGGCGCTTCCATCCGCTGGAATCGCGCCGGGACAGCCGCTATATAGAGGGCCTTCGCGGCCCCGGGGAAGGGGCCATTCCGTGCCGCCCGGTTGCGGCGTCTAACCGCGGGGTCCGCAAGTGAGTGTGGCGACGGCCGAGCCTTCTCTCGGCTTTTCCATGCGTTTCGCCGATTTGTACGCGCGCGAGGGGCTGATGCGCCTCGACGCCGCGTTCCTGGATGCGCTTGAGCGGGCCGATACCGATTTGCATGCGCGACTGGTGGCAGCCCGCGCCGCCCCGCCCGCCGAGGCGCGCGACGAGGCCGATCTGCTGCTGGCGCTGGCGCCCCATGTCGACGAGTTCGTCGGCACGCTGTTCGGCGTGACGCGCGAGCTGGCGGCCCAGGCCGAGGCCCAGAACGCGCTGACGCCGCTCTACACCGCCAAGCGCCTGTTCGTGCAGCGCCGCGCCGCCAAGGCGATGAGCGCGGAACAGGCCGCCACGCTCGACGGTGCCACGCTCGAACGCGAAGTGACCGCGCTCTTGGGCGCGCCCTGGGACGAGCTCGCCTTCGCGCGCGCGGTGACCGCGTGGCTTGAAGAGGAAGATAAGAACGCGGCCGCGCTCGATGCCTCCACCCGCTATGCCGCCTGGGCGTTGTACGCGCCCGAAGGAAAGAAGAAGCACCGCCACGGCCGGCTGTTCAAGCAACCCTTGAAGCGCGACCCCAAGAAGCTGGTGCCGGTCGACTCGATCCACGCGCGCGGCATTCCCGAACTCGCGATCGGCCCCGACCATTGGCGGCGGCGCGAGGGTTTCGCGCTGACCGATCCCGGCGCCGATTTGGCGCACGCGATGGACGAGGTCCATTACTGCATTTTCTGCCACCACCAGAAAAAGGACTCGTGCTCGAAGGGCAGCCTCGACAAAAAAACCGGCGCCTTCGCCAAGAACGCGCTGGGCACCGCGCTGGTGGGCTGCCCGCTGGAAGAGCGCATCTCGGAGATGCATGAGGCGAAGGCGCAGGGGTTGAGCGTCGCGGCGCCGGCCTTCGCCGTGGTCGACAATCCGATGGTGGCGGGCACCGGGCATCGCATCTGCAACGACTGCATGACCGCCTGCATCTATTCCGCCGGCGGACGCGATCCGGTCGACATCCCGCAGGCCGAGACCCACATCCTCAAGAACATTCTCGACCTGCCCTGGGGCTTCGAGATTTATGGGCTGCTGACGCGCTGGAATCCGCTCGATCTGCGCCGCCCCTGCGTCAGGGAACCGACCGGGCGCACCGTGCTGGTGGCGGGGCTGGGGCCGGCCGGCATCACGCTCGCGCATCATTTGATGAACCAGGGCCATGCGGTAGTCGCGATCGACGGGCTGAAGATCGAGCCGCTGCCGGCCGAGATTTCCGGCATCGACCCGCATGGCGCGCGCGTGCCGTTCCGTCCGATCAAATCGATGAGCGATATCCGCGAGAAACTGTCCGAGCGCGTGATGGCTGGGTTCGGCGGGGTGGCCGAATACGGCATCACCGTGCGCTGGGACAAGAACTTCCTGAAGATCATGCGGCTGCTGCTGGAGCGCCGCCACGAATTCCTGATGGTGGGCGGCGTGCGGCTGGCCAGCACCATCACGCTGGCCCAGGCCTTTGCGATGGGCTTCGACCATGTGGCGCTGTGCCTGGGCGCGGGCAAGCCGACCATCATCGACATGCCCAACAACCTCGCCCCCGGCGTGCGCCAGGCCAGCGACTTTCTGATGGCGCTGCAACTGACCGGCGCGGCGCGCACCGATTCGCTGGCGAACCTGCAGCTGCGCCTGCCGGTGGTGGTGATCGGCGGCGGGCTGACCGCGATCGACACCGCCACCGAGGCGCTGGCCTATTACCCGGTGCAGGTGGAGAAGTTCCTGGCGCGCTGGGAGATCCTGGCCGCCGAACGCGGCGAGGAGAATTTGCGTAAGGGCTTCGGCCCGGCCGATCTGGCCATCGCCGAGGAATTCCTGGCCCATGCACGCGCGATTCGCGCCGAGCGCGCGGCGGCGAAGAAGGAAGGCCGCGAACCGCGCCTGATCGAGTTGCTGCAAAGCTGGGGCGGCGCCACCATCGCCTATCGCCGCCAGATGATCGAATCGCCCGCCTATACCCGCAACCACGAGGAAGTGGCCAAGGCGCTGGAGGAAGGCATCCGCTTCGCCGAGCGGCTTTCGCCGATGGCGGTCGAGATCGACCAGTACGGCGCGGCCAGCGGCTTGCGCGTGAAAGACGCCGCCGGCGCCGAGCATGTGCTGCCCGCGCGCGGCATTCTGGTGGCCGCCGGCACGGTGCCCAACACGGTGCTGGCCCGCGAGGACATGTCGGTGCATCTGCACGGGCGCTATTTCGAGGCGGTGGACGATGACGGCAACCCCTCGCCGCCCGAGACCGTGGCCAAGCCCAAGGTGCCGCGCGTGCTGATGAGCGTGGAGGGCCACACCGCGGTCTCGTTCTTCGGCGATCTGCACCCTTCCTACGCCGGCAATGTCGTCACTGCGATGGCCTCGGCCAAGCAGGGCTATCCGGTGGTCGACCGCGCGCTGATGAAACGCGCGCCGCGCGCGAACCCGCTGCATCTGTTCGCCCGCGTCAACGACGAGCTGCGCGCCACCGTGGTGCGGGTCGATCGGCTCAGCCCGACCATCGTGGAAGTGGTGGTGCGCGCACCCGCCGCCGCGCGCGCCTTCCATCCCGGCCAGTTCTATCGGTTGCAGAACTACGAGGGTTTCGCGCCCAAGACATCCGACACCATGCTGGCGATGGAAGGACTCGCGCTGACCGGCGCCTGGGTCGACCCCGAGCAGGGATTGGTGTCGGTGATCGTGCTCGAGATGGGCGGCTCGTCGGATTTGTGCGTCACGCTCCAGCCGGGCGAGCCGGTCGTGCTGATGGGCCCGACCGGCGCAGCGACCGAGACGCCGGGGGGCGAGACCGTGCTGTTGGCCGGCGGCGGATTGGGCAACGCCGTGTTGTTCTCGATCGGCCAGGCGCTCAGGAAGGCCGGCTCGCGCGTGCTCTACTTCGCCGGGTACCGCAAGGCGATCGATCGCTACAAGGTGGAAGAGATCGAAGCCGCCGCCGACCAGGTGATCTGGTGCGTCGATTCCGGAGAAGCGCTCGCGGTCAATCGCGAGCAGGACAAGAGTTACGTCGGCAACATGGTCGAGGCGATGGCGGCCTATGCCTCGGGCGGGCTGGGCGGGACTTCGATTCCGTTCGGCGCGATCGACCGGATCATCGCCATCGGCTCGGACGGGATGATGCGCGCGGTGGCCGAGGCGCGGCACGGCGTGCTGGCTTCGTACCTCAAGCCCGAGCACACCGCCATCGGCTCGATCAACTCGCCGATGCAATGCATGATGAAGGAAATCTGCGCGCAGTGCCTGCAGCGCCTGCGCGATCCCGTCACCGGCAAGGAGATCGTGGTGTTCACCTGCGCCGGGCAGGACCAGCCGCTCGACGCGGTGGATTTCGGCACGCTGCGCGACCGGCTCAGCCAGAACCGCGCCCAGGAGCGCCTGGCCGCGCCCTGGATCGACCGCGCGCTGCGCGAGCTGAAGATACGCGAGTAGAGTCCCAGCCAGTCTGCCGGGGAGGAATGGACATGCGGCCGCGGTTGCTGAGGGACAAGCTGGAGCGGCACCGCACCATGCGCGTGGGTTGGCTGCGCGCCGCCGTGCTGGGCGCCAATGACGGCATCGTTTCGACCTCGAGCCTGATCCTCGGCGTGGCCGCCGCCCAAGGCGCGCACGGCTCGATCGTGGTGGCGGGCGTGGCCGGGCTGGTGGCGGGCGCGATGTCGATGGCGGCCGGCGAATATGTGTCGGTCCATTCGCAGCGCGACACCGAACAGGCCGACCTCGCCTTGGAGCGCAGGGAACTCAAGACCGACGACAAGGGCGAGCACCGCGAACTGGCCGCGATCTATGTCGGCCGCGGGCTCGATCCGGCGCTGGCCAAGCAGGTGGCCGACCAGCTGATGGCGCATGACGCGCTGGGCGCCCATGCGCGCGACGAACTGGGGATCACCACCCAGCTTGCGGCCCGCCCGGTGCAGGCGGCGCTGGCCTCGGCGGCCAGCTTCACCGTGGGCGCGGCGCTGCCGCTCGCGGTCACGGTACTGGCGCCGCCGGCGCTGCTGATCCCGCTGGTGGCCGCGGCCTCGCTGCTGTTCCTGGCGGGGCTCGGCGCGCTGGCGGCCGGCGCTGGGGGCGCGGCCATCGTGGCGGGCGCGGTCCGCGTCACCTTCTGGAGCGCGCTCGCCATGGGCGTGACCATGGGGGTTGGCGCGCTCTTGGGCACGGTGGCGTGAAGAAGTAGCCGCCTCGCCCTTCGAGGCTCGCGTCATGCTTCGGATGCCTTCGCAGGACGTTCGCACCTCAGGGTGAGGCCGTTATAATTCTTCTCGTCCTGAGGTGCGCCCTGAGGTGCGCCGGAACGGCGCCGCGATGCATGAGGCCGCGCCGCTAAGTAAATTCCGATCCTGTGCCGATCGGTCGCGGCGGCGCTATGGTGCCGCTCATTCGCCCGGCAAATCCGTCCAATCCTTCCTTCCGTTCGCCGCCTCGGCGCCGCCGTGGCGGGCCGGTTTGCCCTATCATGACGGGAGTCATGCCATGCACCGGTCATTCGCCAACAAGGCCCTGATTCTTTTCTTCCGGCTCGCGCTGGGCTGGACGTTCCTTTATGCCGGCCTGTCGCAATTGTTCAATCGAGAGTTCACGGCGGCCGGCTTCCTCAACGCCACGAAGACCTTCCATCCCTTCTTCATCTGGTTCGCCACGCCCGCGATGATTCCCTTCACCAACTTCCTGGTGACGTGGGGACACACGCTGATCGGGCTGTCGCTGCTGTCGGGATTGCTGCTGCGCTACGGCGCCGTCGCCGGCGCGCTGCTGCTGGGCGTGTATTACTTCGCCCATATGGACTTCCCCTATGTCGACGGGCCGGTGAACTTCATCATGGAATATCACCTGGTCTATATCGGCGTGCTGGCCTACCTGGTCGCGGTCCGCGCCGGCGAAATCTGGGGCATTGACGGCTGGCTGGCCAGGCGCGCCGCGCACAAGTACGAGAACCGGTCGGTTCCGATCCCGCGCACGGCCTGATCCGAACCCGACGCCGAGACGAGAACGCGCCTCGCCCGTCGCGACACCGGCCGCAAGGCCGGTTGCGCGGGGCGGGGCGCAACCCTGTCCGCCCATCGTCTGCCCGGGTTACCGCGCGCTCGCGCGCGAACACTCCGATCATCGTTCGGAAAGAGGGGCCTAGCGTCATTCGGCAAGGCCGCCTGCCATTTTCGTAGGCGTGGCCCGCATTCCGCGATATAGTGCCGCCTTCCTCCCCCACCGAAGGAATACCCGTTTTGAACGAACTCGTCGCACGTGCGCGCACCCATAACCATGCCGGTTCGCCTGTCGTCGCGCCCGCTGCGAATACGGGTTCGCTGCGCGCCATCGCCGCGCGGTTCCGCACACCCACCATCAGCCGCAGCCTGTGGCAGGTGATCGACACGTTCGTTCCGTTCCTGCTGCTGTGGACGGCGATGTATTGGAGCGTGGGGGTGTCGTACTGGCTGACCTTGGCGCTGTCGGTGCCGGCGGCGGGGCTGGTGGTGCGCATCTTCATCATCCAGCACGATTGCGGCCATGGCTCGTTCATGAAGAAGCGCTGGGCCAACACGATGGTGGGGTGGATGTGCAGCCTGGCGACGCTGACGCCGTTCGAAAGCTGGAAGCGCCAGCATGCGCTGCACCATGCCAATTGGAACAATCTCGACCGCCGCGAGAGCGGCCGCGACATCTATTCCGTCTGCATCACCACCGACGAATATCGCGCGCTTTCGATTTGGGGAAGGCTGCGCCATCGCCTCGAGCAGCATCCGCTGGTGGCGCTGGTGCTGGTGCCGCCCCTGGTGTTCGTCCTGCTGTTCCGCGTGCCGTTCGACTCGCCGCGCACTTGGCGGCGCGAGCGCCGCGCGGTGTGGCTGACCAACCTCGCGCTGGTGGCCGTGTTCGGCACGCTGGCGCTGACGCTGGGGTGGCGCGAGCTGCTGCTGGTGCAGGTGCCGATCACGGTGGTTGCCTCGATCGTGGGCGTGTGGCTGTTCTCGCTGCAACACCGGTTCGAACGCACCTATTGGGTGCGCGCCGACAAGTGGAATTCGACCGACGCCTCGCTGCTGGGCAGCTCGTTCCTGCGCATGCCGAGGGTGCTGCAGTGGTTCACCGGCAGCATCGGCTTCCACCATATCCATCACCTCGATACCGGCGTTCCCAACTACCGGCTCGAGGCCTGCTACAAATCCGATCCTTCGATGCGTACCGCGCCGATCATGGGTCTGCTGGGCGGGTTCCGCGCCTGGCGCTACGCGCTGTGGGACGAGGCCGCCGGACACATGGTGCCGTTCCCGCGCTGGCTGCGGCCGGCCGCGGCCGGCGCGGCCTAGCCCGCCGGATTTGCGCAAGGCAGGATCGTCCGCCGCATGACCGATTTTCCCGAACTGGCCGAGATGGTCGGGCCCGAAGTGCCCCCCGTATCGGGGGCTAAGCCCAGGCAATTGGTCATCTTTCTGCACGGCGTCGGCGCCGACGGCAACGATCTGATCAGCCTGGCCGATCTGTTCGCCGATCGTCTGCCCGATGCCGCGTTCCTGTCGCCCAACGCGCCATACGCGTTCGACATGGCGCCGTTCGGCCGGCAGTGGTTCAGCCTGCAGCACCTTTCGAACGCCACCGCGCTGGCCGGCGTCAAGCGGGCCGCCCCGATCCTGCAGGCCTATCTCGATCGCGAACTGGCGGCGCGCGGCCTGGCCGACGGCGATCTGGCGCTGGTGGGATTCTCGCAGGGCACGATGATGGCGCTGCACGTGGCGATGCGCCGCGCCCATCCGATCGCCGCGGTGGTGGGCTATTCCGGCCGGGTGATCGCGCCCGAGCTCTTGGGAAACGAGCTCACCGCGCGGCCGCCGGTGCTGCTGGTGCATGGCGACGCCGATCCGGTGGTGCCGTTCGTGTCGATGCGCTTCGGCGAAGAGGCGCTGGCCGGCGAAGGGATCGAGGTCAAGGCGATCCAGCGCCCCGGCCTGGGCCACGGCATCGACGATGCCGGGCTGGAGGCGGGCATCGACTTCGTCGCCCGCGCGTTCGGGAAGTAATCCGGCCGTCAGGCCGCTTTGAAGCGCCGCACCTTAACCTTGTCGCCGCGCTTGTTGGCCTGCCAGAGGTCGTAGGCCATTTGCATTCCTAGCCAGGTTTCGGCGCTGGAGCCGAAGGCCTTGGCCAGCCGGATCGCCATTTCGACCGATACGCCGGCCTTGCCGTTGACCAAATCGGACAGCGCCTGGCGCGTGACGCCCAACCCCTTGGCCGCGTCGGTGACCGATAGGCCCAACGGTTCCAGGCATTGACGGCGGACGATGCCGCCGGGGTGGGGAGGGTTGTGCAGCGCCATCGGTTCAGTCCTCAATGATAATCTTCATAGTCGACGTCATTGGCCTCGCCATCTTCGAATCGGAACGTCACCCACCAATTTCCCGATACCCGGACGGCCCACCGGCCTTTCGACGAACCTTTGAGCGGATGAAGCCTCAGTCCAGGCAGGTTGATGTCTTGCGGACCGCGGCTTCGATCCAGAACCGCCAATATGTCGCGAAGCTATTCAACATGTCCCGGCGCTACGCGCCGGATCGACCGGCCATCGTATAGTTCCCCGAGACCGCGATGCCGGAACCACCGGATCATCGACCTAGGGTAGAGCGTCGCCTGTCACTTGTCAAACGACGGAAGTGGCAGGCAACAAACTCTGCCCGCCCGTCGCCCCGCTTACGTCGCGACGCCGGGCACCGTTGCGCGGCGCGCGGCCAGGCGCTTGCCCTCGATGTTGGGCAGGAACACGGTGAGCAGGCCCATCAACGGCAGATAGGCGCACAGCCGGTAGACATGCTCGATGCTGGTGAGGTCGGCGAGCTCGCCCAAGGCCGCGGCGCCCAGGCCCCCGATGCCGAAGGCGAAGCCGAAGAACAGGCCCGCGATCAGCCCCACCTTGCCCGGCACCAGCTCTTGCGCGAACACCAGGATGGCCGAGAAGGCCGAGCTGAGGATCAGTCCGATCACCACGCTGAGCACCGCGGTCCAGAACAGGCCGGCGAAGGGCAGGATCAGGGTGAAGGGCAGCACGCCCAGGATCGACACCCAGATCACATATTTGCGGCCGAAGCGGTCGCCGATCGGCCCGCCGACCACCGTGCCCAGCGCGACCGAGAGCAGGAACACGAACAGATAGACCTGCGCGGTCTGGATCGGCAGGCCGAACTTGTTCATCAGGTAGAAGGTGTAGTAGCTGGAGAGACTGCCGATATAGACGTATTTCGACAGGATCAGCATGAACAGCACGGATATCGCGGCTACGATGCGCCGTTTCGAAAGCGCTACGCTCCCGGATGCCGCGCGCGCCTTGGGCCGTGCGGCGTTGCGCAACCGTTCGCGGCGGTACCAGCGGCCGACCATGGTGAGCACGGTCATCGCCACCAGCGCCACCAGCGAGAACCAAGCGATCGAACCCTGCCCGCGCCGCAACACGATATAGGCGGCCAGCAGCGGGCCCAGCGACGAACCGACATTGCCGCCGACCTGGAACATCGACTGCGCCATGCCGTGCCGCCCGCCCGAGGCGAGCCTGGCCACGCGCGAGGATTCGGGATGAAACACCGACGAGCCCAGCCCCACCAGCGCCGCGGCGATCAGCAGCATCGGGTAGCTGGACGCGGTGGACAGCAGGATCAAGCCGATAAACGTGCTGCCCATGCCCGCGGCCAGCGCATAGGTCTGCGGATGGCGGTCGGTGTAAATGCCGACCAGCGGCTGCAAGATCGCCGCGGTGAAATAGAAGGCCAGCGTGATCAACCCGATCTGCGCGTAATTCAGCGAATATGTTTGTTTCAGCATCGGATAGAGCGCCGGGATCAACGACTGCATCGTGTCGTTGAGCATGTGGGAAAAGCTCAGCGCCAGGATCACCGCGAAGGTGGCGTTCTGCGCCGTGGCGACAGGGGTGGACGGGGTGGCGGCGCCTAGTTCGGCCGCCAGCGGCAGGCTCTCGACTGATTCCATATGCCTATTATAGGAGCAGCGTGCCTCGGTTCCAACCCAGCGAAACCCCAACCTGCGGCATGGGCGCCATGCGAAGCATACCGGGGGATGCGCGAACCTTCTACCGCGCTATTGTTCAGTTCGCCGCCTACGCGGCGGGGCCCGCCTGGTCGAGGATTTCGCGCAAGTAAGCGACGTGCTCGGAGAAGGCGCGCCGGCCCGAGGGCGTGGCCTTGATGCGGGTTTGCGGCTTCTTGCCGGCGAAGCGTTTCTCGATCGCCACATAGCCCGCGCGTTCGAGCGCGTCGAGATGCGAGCCGAGATTGCCGTCGGTGGTTTCGACCAGCGACCGCAGCTTGGTGAATTCGATCGCGTCGCCGCCGGCCAGCGCATTGAGCGAGGCCATGATGCGCAGCCGCACCGCCTGGTGGATGATGTCGTTATTGCCGCTCATCGCGATCCAAGACCGATGCGGCGGAGGTAGAGGCCCGACGCGATCAGCGCGCCGCCGACGATCACCGCCATGCACGGCAGGAACAGATCGCCCGACCAGAGGTAGACGATGGCCGTGAGCACGGAGACGACCAGACCCAAGATCACGTAGAAGCGGCCGAAGAAGATGCCGAAGATCACCATCCAGAACATGAAGAAGCTCGGCCACAGCGCGCTGAGCTGGCGCGGCGTCGCATCGGTGAACACTCCGGTCCACAACAGGCCGAAGGCGACGACGGCGACCTGCCCCCACACCCAGCGATAGTCCGCCGGCTGGCCTCTGATGCGAGAACGCCCGATGCGAAAGACCGCGCCGCCGACGATGCCGGCGAAGATGACGGCGGCCCAAATGGAGATACCCGATTCGGGACGAAGGTATTGGGCGATGTAGCCGAGGGCCACCAGAACGCCCCAGACAAGCTGGTAGCGGGAGGCGTAGGAGTATCGCACCAACTCGAGGGTGCGCTTTTGCACGCGCTCGACGTCGGACAACGAACTCGCCGCGCTTTCCTGGTCGATGGCCATCGCGCTACATCCCCTCAGAAATAACGGACCAGTTGCGCGATCGCATTGGCTTGCTCGGGCACGCTGCCGCGCTCGGAGCGGCTGGCGCCGACGCTGGCGCCCCCCAACGCGCTCACGGTCCAATCGTCCGACAGGTTATAGCTGACCGAAAGCTGCGTCAGCGTCGAGCCGTCATAGAGGTTGACGAAGGCGATGGCCGAGATTTCGAGCTTGTCGATGAAGGCGTCCTGACAATCGGCGCGCAGGAAGATTTCCTGGCGCGACATCGGTTCCTGCTGATCCTGGGCATAGGCGCGGGTGTACCAGAGCAAACTGTCGACCAGAGGCTTGCCCGCCCGGCCGGCCGCGAACCAG
>Ga0181537_10003528_pt1 | contig 13359 bp, 11 predicted proteins | sample PEATcosm2014_Bin_39_FD_119765 | JGI IMG/M metagenome (GOLD analysis project Ga0181537, IMG submission 119765) | Peatland microbial communities from MTU Mesocosm Facility, Houghton, MI, USA - PEATcosm2014_Bin23_10_metaG | ecosystem: Environmental > Terrestrial > Soil > Wetlands > Peat | place...
CAAGTCGTACACGCTGAGCGGCCTCACTGCAGCGATGCAAGGCCACCAGTTAGCAACGATCGCGCGTAATCGCATCGTGAACTTACGTAACTTCCTCAAAGCAGTCCACTCGTCTAAGGGGCCGCTGAGCGTGCTGCGCGCCCACGGAGGTCTCCGATGATCCGCACAGCGACTAAAGCGTTCACGGTCCTTGTCACCTCCGCGCTCATCATCTCCGGCTGCGGCGGCGGTGGTGGCGGTCATACGACATCGCTACCGTCCGCGCCAAATAACACGAACCAGAATAGTGGCGGCGGCTCCAATACATTGAGCACCACAACGTTCAACTACGGTCAGGCGCTAATCTCCAAGCTCGCATATAGTGGGCCGGCAAAAGGCGGCGGAATGACGATTCCGGTGCTCGTTCGGATGCAAAACGCGGCCGGCCTCGTCAGCTATGCACAGAGTGCAAGCAATCCGGCTTCGAGCAACTACCGGCACTGGCTGACGCCCGCGCAAATCGGCGCTCAATACGGTGCGACGGCGAGCGATTATGCCGCGGCTGCGAGCTACCTGCAATCGTTTGGACTACGGGTCGGCGGCTGGCCGCAGCGCGAGATTCTCACGGTGAGCGGTTCGACTTCGCAGTTCGCAAAAGCGTTCAACACGACGTTCGGCCTCTATACGTTCATGGGCAAGCAGGTCGTCGCTGCCAACAGCACGCCGCACCTGCCCAGCAATGTGCCGATCGTGACGGCGCCGCTCATACACGGCACGCCGATGCGTTCGTATTTCATTCACCCGAACAATTCAGTGTTCTACGGCTACTCGCCGCAGCAGATGCAAACGTCGTTTGATTCTTCCGGCGCGTATTCTGCCGGTTTCACGGGCGCCGGCATCAAGATTGGAGTCATCGGGACGGGTCCGTTGATCAATACTGACGGCAACATCGACGATCTGATCTCGCTCTCGCAGTACTGGCATGCGTCGGTCGGTACGGTCACGCAAGTCAATGCATCGCCTCAACCGGCGTCCACGGCTAACGGCGGCACCGGTACGGCTCTTGTTGATATCACGACGAACCTCGCGGTCGCTCCACCGATTACCGGCAGCCCATCGTGCTCGCCGGTACAAACGTTGCCGGGGCCGACATATATCCTCAATTACCAGATGGGTTGCAATCCGGAAGACGGGGAAACGCAACTCGATTCGCAGACGCAAGCGTCGCTTGCGCCGGGCGCGTCGGTGCTCTTCTATCAGGCGTTCAACCAGAATGAAGGCTGCTACAATACCACCACGGGCAACTTTGATTCGAGTGCGACTGGAGCAACGTGCCCGGGCGGCGATATTGCGTCGCAATACGAGGGCATCTATGTCTCCGACGATTCGATTCAACAAGCAATTGCCGACAATATGGCCGATGCAATCTCGATGAGTTTCGGTGGCCCCGAAAACCTTAACGAGTACTACGGGTACATCGGCACCGTAGCCAATCCGGGCGTCGGTCAAATCGAAATCGCGTCGCTCGTGGCTGAAGGCATCGCTGTCTTCGTATCCTCGGGCGATGACGGCGCGTGGGAGTGCTTCGATCCCTCAACCGGCTTACCGCTCGGTACTCCTTGCGCGAGTTATCCGGCGTCGGATATCAACGCTGTCGCCGTCGGCGGCGTAAACATTCCGCTCGACGAGAGCGGAAATCTCACCGGCAGCATCACCGCCTGGGCCGACAACACAACAGAAGGCGGAAATGGCCAGTTTGGCAATAACGTCGGATCCGGCGGCGGCGTCTCGGCGTATTTCACGGCACCGGCCTGGCAAGCTGCCGCGCTCGGTGCATCGATGCGTCTGATTCCGGATTGGTCGCTTGACGCGGATCCGGATACGGGTCCGAGTGTCTTCATCGATGGTTTCCCGGAGGCGGTCGGTGGGACCAGCGCCTCGGCGCCGGCATCGGCCGCGATGTGGGCGCTCGTCTTGCAAGCGTGCAAAGCCTCGAGCACGTGCAATAAGGGTGGATCGACGGGCTACCGTCTCGGCAATCCGGCGCCGATCATGTACGCGATCTACGCGAAGTCGAATCCATTGAGCGGCGCGTATAGCGCGAGCGGGTTCACCCCGCAGCTCGGCTACTCAAACGTATTCTATGACGTTGTGTACGGCAGCAATCAAGCCGTGCCGGCGCCGGGACCCTTGCCGACGCCACAGAGCACGCCAATCGGATACAATTCCGGGCCTGGTTACGATCAGGTCACCGGCGTTGGAGCACCGTTCGCGGGACATCTGATTCAAGCAGTAACGGGAACAGTAGTGCCGTAAACTCGGCGGATGCCGAAAACGGAACACTGGCAATGGTACGTCGAGGAATTTTCTCCGACGGAATTGCACCACCACGCCCTTGAGGAAACGTACTACGCCGGCCGCACGAAATTTCAATCGGTTGCGGTCGTGCGTAGTGCGACCTTCGGCAAGATGCTCATCCTCGACGGCGATACGCAAAGTTCACAGGGCGACGAGCGGATCTACCACGAGACGCTCGTCCACCCGGCGCTCGCGGCGGCGGACGATCGCAGCCGCGTTCTGATTCTCGGCGGCGGTGAAGGCGCGACGCTGCGCGAGGTGCTGCGCTGCGCCGGCGTTGCGAAGTGTACGATGGTCGACATCGACGGCGAGGTCGTGGCTCTTTCCAAACGCTACCTCGCCGAGTGGGGCGCAGACGCCTGGAAGGACAAGCGGGCCGACGTCATTATCGGCGACGCTTTGAAGTATCTGCGCGAAAGCAAAGAGCAATTCGGCGTCATCATCTCCGATCTCACGGAGCCCCTACCCGACTCGCCGTCGAATCCGCTCTTTAACGCGAACGTCTTTCGCGATATCAAGGCGCGCCTCGTCGACGGGGGCATTTACGTTTTGCAAGCCAGTACGGCGGCCTTTCACAACATCGCGTTGCACGCCAAGATGGCGCGAACGCTGCGTGCGTTTTTCAAGCACGTGCGGTCGTTCTCGACGCACGTCCCGGCGTTCGACACCGAGTGGGCGTTCTTGGCCTGCAGCGACACGGCAGATCTTGCGGCGCTCGACGCCAAGCGCATCGATGCGTACGTCGGCGCACTCGCGGGCTCGAACACGTTCTACGATGCGGAGACGCATCGCCGGCTGTTCTCGCTGCCGATCTTCGTGCGCCGCGCGCTCGCGGAGGACGGCGACGTCTTCTAAATGACGACCGTCAACCTGCGCCGCACGCCCCTCTACGATAATCACGTTGCGCTGCAAGCACGGATGGTCGAGTTCGGCGGGTTCGAGATGCCGGTGCAATACGCCGGGGTATTGCGCGAGCACGATGCCGTGCGTCACCGCGCCGGGCTCTTCGATCTCTCGCACATGGGCCAATTCGTGCTGCGCGGAGCGGAGATCGGCGAATGGGCCGATCGGCTGACGGTCAACGAGGTCGCGACGATGCGACCCTGGCAAGCGCGCTACAATCTCTTCTGCGGCGAGTCGGGCGGCACGCACGATGACGTCATCTTCTACCGGCAAGAGGGTGACGAGTGGCTGCTGGTCGTCAATGCGTCCAACGCGCGAAAGATGTGGGGCATCTTGCAAGCGCACCGCCGCCCCGGCATCACGCTCGAGAATCACCACGGAACCGATGCGCTCATCGCAATCCAAGGTCCGCGCTCGGTCGAGATCGTCGGGAGACTCGTTGCGCCTTCCGAGCGCGAGAGCATCGTCGGGATGCGATACTATTTCTGCGCGCGCACGAGCGTTGCGGGGATTCCGGTACTTTTGGCGCGCACCGGTTACACCGGTGAAGACGGCTTTGAATTGTTCGTTGCCAACGACGACGCGGTTGGGTTGTGGGATGCGCTTTTGGAAGCGGGTGTAAGCGACGGACTCGAGCCGTGCGGGCTCGGTGCGCGCGATGTCCTGCGTCTCGAAGCGGGGATGCCGCTGTACGGCCACGAGCTCGAAGAAGACATCACGCCGCTGCAAGCGGGTCTGGGTTGGGCGGTGAAGTTCGGCAAGCCGGTCTTTGAAGGAAAGGTCGCGCTCGAAGCGCAGCGCGTTGCGGACGACTATGCGCGCATCGCCGCGTTCACGCTCGAAGGCCGCGCGCCGCAACCGCGCATGGGTTACCGCGTCTACGCGCAGGGTATCGACGTCGGCGAAGTGCGCAGCGGCGCCGTCGGCATCGGCACGGCGCTCATCGATCCTTCGGCTGCGAAAGTCGGCTCGCCGCTCGAGGTCGAAATTCGCGATAAACGTTGGCCTGCAACCGTCGTCAAGCTTCCGTTCTACAAACGCGCTAAGACCTAGGAGAGAAATTGGCCAGTCCCGCAGATCTTCTGTACAGCAAAGAACACGAGTGGCTCAAGCTCGACGGCGACGTCGCGACGATCGGGATCACCGACTACGCGCAGAGCTCGCTTGGCGACATCGTCTACGTCGAGCTCCCGAAAGTCGGCGCAACGCTCGAGCAGTTTGGGAACGTCGGCGTCGTTGAATCGGTAAAAGCCGTTTCCGATCTGTTCACACCGATCGGCGGCGAGGTCACCGAAGTGAATGTAGCAATCGAGGGCGATCCCGCGCTCGTGAATCGCGAGCCGTTCGCCGGCGGATGGTTGTTCAAGTTGAAGATCGCGGATGCGGCGCAGAAATCAGCGCTGATGCCCGCCGCCGATTACGATGTACTAACGGCCTCGTAGTCGCTATCCCTCGACTTCGCTCGGGATGACAGATCAGACTTTTTTTGGTGTGTAGTTTTCGCGGTTCGGAATCTGCTGCGCATTGAACGCCGCGGTCGCCGCTGCCGAGTCGGCTGCGTCGCACGCACCGGCTGCGTCGAGACCGTGGGCAACGTTGACGATCTCGAACATGAAGTCGGCTTTCTCGCGCGCTTTACTGCTGAGGACCGAACCGGCATACATGTCCTGCACGCATTGGTGATCGCAGCCACGCCACCAGGCCGTACCGGAACGATACGCATTGAACCGATGATCGGCGAACGCCGCGGCGAGCGCGTCGGCTTTGGTCGTTCCCGCGGCATGCATCCGCTCCGCAAGCTGCATCATGCAGACGTACGGAAAGTAATAACGCGACGAGGGTGAGTCGCCGATCGCCGCCTTCAGTTTCGCAGCGAGTGCGCGTGCGGAATCGGAGACCGTCGGCGCCCAGTTGACGGCAAAAATTGAGCCGGCCAGCTCGTCGAGCGGGACGGCCTTCCAATAGTAGTCTTCCATCGATCCGGTGACGCCGCCGAGCTTCATGCGTTTCTGCAAACCGAAGTCGACGAATTGCTTCGCGGTTTTCGCGCCATCGAAACCGCCTAAGCAAAGCGCGAGCACATCGGCGTCGGAGTTCTTGACTTTGGTGAGCGTCGCGGAGTAGTCGTTCGTGCCGAGCGGAAGAAGATCTGAGCCGACTTCCGTGCCGCCGGCTGCTTTCAGTCGTGACGACAGACGCGCGTAACAGTCTTTGCCATACGCGAAGTCGTTGATGACGAAGTACCACTTCTTGCCGAGCCCGAGCAGCCGTTGCGCGACGGCGCGGACTTGCATCTCGACGTTCGGGGCAAAACGATAGACGACGCGCTGCGCCTTTTCACCGGTGATGCTCGTATCTTGCGGACCGATTGCGAGCGCGAAGATGCCGGTTTGCTCGGCGAGCGGTCCGATCGCGAGCGTCACGGCGGACGACGTTCCCGTCATCAATACGTCGACGTTCTCTTGGCTGATCAAGCGCCGCGCTTCGGTCGTGCCGACTGCCGGCTTCGACGTATCGTCGGCAGCAACGAGCTCGTAGCGGACGCCACCGCGCCGGTTGAGCTCGTCGATCGCGACCTGCATCCCTTTGCGTTGGTGTTGCCCGAGGTCGGCGAGCGGCCCGCTAAACGAATCGATATAGCCGATCTTTACCGTCGCGCTTTGCGCGCGAACGACGTTCGGTACGGCGAACGTAGCAGCGGCAGCAGCACCTCCCGCGACAAATGAAGCGCGTCTCGTCGTGCGTTGAATGCGGAATTCCATTGTTGCCCCTCGGTTGGTAAGCGAGCGAGCAGCTTCGCTTCTCTAATCGTACGTTCTTGCAACAGAGACTTTACGTCCGCTTGCCGGAACTACCGGGAGGCGTTGGCTCGCGCTCCTAAGGTACGTGCGTGCGACGCGTGCTTATTATGGCCGCTAGTTCTCTTTTATTTTCCGGTTGCGGAGGCGGAGGTGGAAGTACCGCAAGCCCGCTCCCACAGGCCGGGTCTCTTTCGACTGCCGCGCCGAGCGCAACCAGCGTAACGCTGACGGTCCCGGCCGACGCAAACGGCGGCATGATTGCGGGAATCTCCGACGCGTTGCTTGTCGGCAGCATTTCCACGAACGTCTCGCCCGTGTCGCTCACCGTCGGATTGAACGCAAGCGCGAGTACTGCGAGTCACGCGCGCCGCGCTGTCACCCCGAGCCCCTCGACTTCGCTCGGGATAAACTCCGTCGAGGGGCAGCGCAAAAGCGCGCAATGGATTGACGGGCCGAGTAACTCGGATTTGCTGCGGCCGGTTCTCGCGACGCTGCAACGCGCGAGCGGTTCCGCAACGAACGCGGTGCGGCGCGGCGTGCAGAGCTTGCCGACAACCGCCGGTTCGCAAGCGCAGATTTGGGTGCAGAATTTCCAACCCGGCGTCGCGGGAACGACGTTCGAGCAAGTCGCCTCAACGCTCGCGATTCAGACCGCGCATGCCAGCATCTGGGTGCAAAACTCGCTCGATCTCCTGACGAATGCGGCTGCACTGAGCACGATCGCTGCAAACATCGAGAATGCCATGGCGAGCGACAACGCGCACTTCGGAAGCTCGACCTGGGATTCGAGCGCCGCGTCGCTACGAACTCAGTACGCGACGTGCGATGCGAACGGAAACCGCGACAGTGGCAGCGCGTCTGAATTTATCGTGCCGTCCGATCCGCACGTCAACTTCGTCTACGTCGATCCCAGCGAGCTGAGCGTCGGCGGATACATGGACGCCGACAGTTTGATGCCTGAGGATATCGTCCGCTGCACGCAGGCGAGCAACGGGACGTATCATTCGAACGAATCGCCGACGATCGTGCTCGCGTACTACGGCGACTCGCACAGCATGAGCTACGTTCTCAATGAAGACTCGATCGTCCATCCGGCGCACGAATACCAGCATCTCATCAACATCGTGCATCATGCGATTCTGCAATCATCGCCGGAGTACGAGGACGCGCTGCTCAACGAAGGCCTGTCGATGATGGCGCAAGATTTTGCGATTGCGGCGGCGACGAACGGCGGCGAAGCGCTCGACGGCGAGAACATCTCTCGCACCGCGCAGTATTTCCAAGCCACCCAGAACTATAGCGTCGCCGGATTTGCCGGCATACAATCGTCGGGAAGCACGCTGTTCAATTGTCCGACCTGCTACTCACCCGCGTGGCTCCTGGAGCGGTACTTCTACGACCGCTTCGGCGGTGATGCGTACACGCACGCGATGGAAGCGGGCGGGCAGACGAGCTGGAGCGAGCTGGCTTCGGTTACGGACGCGTCGCCGCAGCAGCTCTTGCACGATTTCGCGGTCACGCTCGGCTCGAGCAACACCGGCGCGGCGGTCGCACCATACCAGTTCTCAAGCCTCAATCTCCATGCTACCTACACCGATCAGCTCGGCGACGTGTACACGCTCAGCGGACCCGCGCCGATCGCAACGCTCTCCTCAGGGACCGCGCAGAGCTACAGCGTCGTCCTCGGCGCATATGCGTATTTTGCGTTGCCGGGAAGTTCGAGCGCTGCGAGTGCGTCTTTGAGCGAAGCCGCATCGAGCTTCGACCTCAACGGAGCAGTAATAGCCTACTAAACCCCGAAATTGCGGTAACGTGAGCTACACTCCGCACACGCCTTCGGATATTCGAGCGATGCTCGAGGCGATAGGCGCGAAAGAACTCGCGGACCTCGTCAAAGTCCCCGACGACGTCGCACTCCGCGCGCAGCTCGAGCTCTCGCCTCCACTTTCGGAGAGCGAGATTGCATCCAAATTCAGTGCGCTTGCGGCGCGCAACGACGCGCTCGGTTATGCGAATTTTCTGGGTGCGGGCGTTTACCGCCACTACGTCCCGCCGGTCATCGGCGCGCTGGCTATGCGCGGCGAATTTCTGACTGCGTACACGCCGTACCAAGCCGAAGTCTCGCAAGGTTACTTGCAAGCGATCTACGAGTGGCAGACCTACATCTGTTTGCTGACCGGGATGGACCTTGCGAACGCCTCAGTCTACGACGGCGCTACGGCGCTCGCCGAAGGCGCGATCATGGCGGTCAATGCGACCGGCCGGCAAGCGCTGCTCGTCTCGAAAGCCGTGCACCCGAACTATCGTGCGGTGCTCAAAACATACTGTGACGGGCTCGAAGTCGAGATCGACGAGCTTGACTATCTCGCAAGCGGGACGACCGATTTCTCGAATTTGAACGAGCGGCTGGCTGCCGGCAAATATGCTGCCGTGATCGTCCAATCACCGAACTTCTTCGGCGCGATCGATTCGTTCCCGAAGGACGCTGCCGGCGCCGTGAAGATCGGCGTTGTCGCCGAGCCGCTTTCACTTGCGGTTCTGCGTGCACCGCGTGATTGGGGTTGCGACATCTGCGTCGGGGAAGCGCAATCGTTCGGCGTGGCTGCCGCGTACGGCGGTCCACACGTCGGCTTCATCGCGTGCACCAAGGAACACATGCGCCGCATTCCGGGCAGACTCGTCGGCCGCACGGTCGATAATGCCGGGCGAAACGCGTACGTTCTCACCCTGCAAGCCCGCGAGCAGCACATTCGGCGCGAGCGCGCAACCTCGAACATTTGCACGAATCAAGCCCACTGCGCGCTGATTGCGACCATGTACTTGGCCGCAATGGGCGCAACCGGACTGCGCGATTGCGCGCTCGAGAATTTGCAGCGCGCGCAGTCGGCGCGCACGACAATGCTCGACGTCGCCGGCGTTAGCGGCAGATTTTCAGGCGCGACCTTCAACGAATTCGTCGTGCGCGTTCCGGGGCGAGCGTCGGAAGCGCTGGCCGCGCTGCAGCGCAAGCACGTTTTGGGCGGCCTCGATCTTGGGCGCTTCTATCCGGAGCTCGACGATTGCATTTTGACGGCCGCGACCGAACTCACGACGCAAGATGACATCGACGCGCTCCAGAACGGTTTGCGCGCGGTCGTCCCGACGCTTCGGAAAAAAGAACTTGCCGCAGCTCGCTGAGCTCCTCGAAACACCGCTGATCTTCGAGCAAGGCCAACCGGGTCGAGCGAATCGGTATTTGCCGCACCACGATGAAGGCGCCGACGCCTATCTCCCGCGCGACGTGTTGCGTGCCGAGCTGCCGCTTCCCGACAACACCGAGCTCGACGTGACGCGCCACTTCACGCGGCTTTCGCAACTCACGTTTGGCATCGACGTCGGGTTCTATCCGCTCGGCTCGTGCACGATGAAATACAACCCGCGCATCAACGACGCGATGGCAAACTTGCCCGGACTGCGCGACTTGCATCCGTTTGCACCCGACGAGCTTGCGCAAGGCGCGCTCGCGATCATGTGGGAGCTCGAGCGAAGTCTCAGCTCGCTGTTCGGTATGGCGGCGTTCTCGCTCAATCCGGCCGCCGGCGCACATGGCGAGTTGGCTGCGCTTCTGATCTCGAAGGCGTACTTTCGCAAACGCGGCGAGACGGCACGCAAAACCGTGATCGTCCCCGATACCGCACACGGAACCAATCCCGCGTCCGCAGCGATGGTCGGTTATAAAGTTATCTCGCTTGAATCGGACAAGCGCGGCCGCGTCGATCCGGATGTGCTGCGCAAGGTGGTCGGCCCGGAAACGGCCGTCTGCATGATGACCAACCCGAACACGCTGGGATTGTTCGAAGACCGCATCACAGAGATCGCCGAGATCGTCCACGCGGCCGGCGGGCTCATGTACTACGACGGTGCCAACGCGAACGCGCTGATGGGGAACGCGCGTCCCGGCGATATGGGCTTCGATCTGATGCATCTCAACCTGCACAAGACGTTCTCGATCCCGCACGGCGGCGGTGGCGCGGGTGCGGGTCCGCTGGGTGTCGCGAAGCACCTGGTCGACTTCTTGCCGGTGCCGGTCGTCCGCGAACGTGACGGAGTCTTCTCGCTCGATTTCAACGTCCCGTCGACGATTGGTCCGATGCGTTCGTTTTGGTCGAACTTCGCGCACATGGTTCGCGCGCTCGCGTACGTTTGCGCGAACGGCGCCGAAGGGCTCACGCGCGTCTCGCAACTTGCCGTCCTTAATGCCAACTACATCCGCGCCAAGATCCGCGACGTGATCGACGTTCCGTACGACGAGTGGTGCCGGCACGAATTCGTCGCGAGCGCGCAAACGCTCAAACGCGAGACCGGCGTCCGCGCGCTCGACATCGCGAAAGCGTTGCTCGATCGCGGTTACATGGCGCCGACGATTTACTTTCCGTTGCTGGTTCCCGAGTGTTTGATGATCGAGCCGACCGAAACCGAATCAAAAGAAACGCTCGACGCATTCATTGCTGTGTTTCGCGATATTATTGCGCGCGCACACGACGATCCGCAAGAAATACTCGCTGCACCGCAACACACCGTTGTTGGCCGCGTCGACGAAACACGCGCCGCGCGCGAACCGAATCTGCGCTGGGTCAGGTAAGAGGAGCAAGCGAGCAGACCAAGCGAGCAGATCAAGCGAGCGAATTTGGAAAAAAGGTTGCTCCTCGACCTGTTGCTTCTTGGTCCCGGTTGCTACAATAGATGCAACCGGCGGAGCTCGCGAGGGCTCCGCTTTCGCACCCTTCGATGGGAAACAGAAGACCAGATCATGCGCATTAAGTACGAAGTCTCGGCCGGCGGCCTAGTGCTCCGGCGAAGAGGCGGAACGATCGATGCATTGCTCATCGGCCGTGGACATCCGCGCATTTGGTCATTGCCAAAAGGACACGTCGAAGCGCGCGAGACGCACGAACAAGCAGCGATCCGCGAAGTGCGCGAAGAGACCGGCTGCTGGGGCGAAGTCCTCAGCAAGCTTTCGGACATCTCGTACTGGTTCTACATGAACCGCAGCAAGCACAAGAAGTCCGTCCACTTCTTTTTGATGCGCTATCTTTCTGGCGACACGCTCAATCACGACCACGAGGTCGACGACGCAGCCTGGTTCGAAGTCCGGGCGGCGAAGAAAGCGCTCAAGTACGTCAACGAAAAACGGTTGATCGATTTGGGGATGGAGTATCTGGAAGCACATCCCGACGCGATCACCGGCGGCGAAGAAGTCGAGTACGTGAATGCGGCGAGGGAAAGCCCCGCGAGTTGAGTGTCATCCCGGCGCAAGAGCGCGCCCTCGTTGTCAGTCTCCAAGACGTCTTTGACGGCCCCCTCGATCTCTTGCTCCATCTCGTCAAAGAGCAGCAGCTCGATATCGCGACCATGCCGCTGGCGATTGTCGCCGATCAGTACTTCGCATACATCTCGGCGATGGAAGAGCTCGACATTGAGTTGGCGGCCGAGTATCTCGTCATGGCTGCAACGCTCGTCTTTCTCAAGTCGCGCTCGCTGTTGCCGCCGATTCCGGTCGAGTTTATGTCGGACGGCGAGGAGACGCCTGAGATGCTCGAAGAGCGTCTGCGGCAGCGGCTCATCACGTATTCGAAGTATCGCGAAGCCGGCGACGAGCTGCGGCGTTTTCTCTTCGAGGCGCAGGGTCACTACTATCGCGACGGCGGCGATTCGACCAGCGAGCTGAAGCAGCGCTACAAGATCGTCCCCGACAAGCTTGGCATCGCGTTCATGGCGGCGCTGCGCGCTGCGAAGGACGACAAACGTACGATCGTGCGCGATCGCTTCACCGTTGCGGAACAGATGGCGCACGTACTTGCGGCCGTGCGCCGCGACGGCACGGCGCTGTTCTCGGCGTTGTGCGCGCAGCTTGACCGCGGCGGCATCATCGTCACGTTCCTTGCAGTCCTCGAGTTGATTCGCCGCGGGCGCGTCGGCTACGATCAACCTGACAGCTTTGCCGATATTCGGCTCTTTGCGGTCACTCCGGCACCGGCGGTAATTTAGATGCAAACTGAACTTGTTGAAACCGGCGAATTGCGCCGCAAGATCGAAGCGCTGCTCTTCGTCGCATCCGAAGCGCTCTCGATCAAAAAGATCGCGAACTTGTGCGACGCCGATGAGATCGAGATCACGACGGTACTTGCCGAAATCGAAGGCGAGTACGCCGAGCGCGGGATCGTCGTTCGGAAGATCGCCGGCGGCTTTCGTTTTGCGACCGCTCCGTCGACGCGTGAAGTCGTCGAGACATATTTGCTGCCGCCGAGGACGACGCTCTCACCGGCTGCGCTCGAATCCCTCGCAATCGTTGCGTACAACGAGCATCTCGAAGGGATGGCGACGACGAAGGCCGAGATCGAGGCGGTTCGCGGCGTCAGCGCTGACTCTGTAGTGCAGACCTTGCTCGAGCGCGGATTTATCGAGGAAAGTGGTCGTAAGGAAGTCCCCGGCCGCCCGATTCTTTACAGAACCACGGGAGAGTTCTTGGAGGCCTTTGGTCTTCTTTCGCTGGACGAATTGCCGAATATTGATTTCGGGAACCAGGCGTCGGAGTTATCTCTTCCGATCCGGACTCCCGAACCTATGTCCACATAGCTCCGCATGATCGAAACAAACAATCCGTTCGACCAGCTTGCGGCTGAGTACGATGCGTACCGCAGCGGGTATTCGCGTTCTCTTTATGAGATGTTGTCGGAGTACGGATTCAAGCCGGGTTGGAGCGTACTCGATGTAGCGTGCGGAACCGGTCTCGCGTCGGAACCGCTCGAGAAGCGTGGTCTGAAGGTAACTGCGGTCGACATCTCCGAGCCGATGCTCGACAAAGCGCGCATCCGTCTGAAAGAAGCTCGGCTCGTCGTCGGCGATGCCGAGAAGCTGCCGTTTAGAGATGGAACATTCAACGCCGCCGTCTGCGCGCAAGCGATTCATTGGATGGACCAACCCGTCGCGGTTGCCGAGATGGCGCGCGTGACGACTCCGGGCGGACGCGTTGCGATCTGGGTGAAGAAGATGGTTGCCGACGAACCGCTGCGCGGTTTGCGCGAGCAAGCATCGAAGGCGATCGGCCTGGAGCAGCCGGAGGACATCATGGCCAAGGGCTTCCGGGCGTTCTATCAACACCCGTTCAAGCAGCACCATCTGCGCGTCGTTCCGCACGTCATCATGACCGACGTCGATCGTTGGCTCGGCTATGAGCGCTCGCGCGCGCGTAAGTCGCACTTCGGCGCGAAGCTTCCGGCATATCTGGACGAGCTCGAACGCATCATGCGCGAAACCGCAGCCGGGAAACCGTTTCAAG
>Ga0181537_10003529_pt1 | contig 13358 bp, 9 predicted proteins | sample PEATcosm2014_Bin_39_FD_119765 | JGI IMG/M metagenome (GOLD analysis project Ga0181537, IMG submission 119765) | Peatland microbial communities from MTU Mesocosm Facility, Houghton, MI, USA - PEATcosm2014_Bin23_10_metaG | ecosystem: Environmental > Terrestrial > Soil > Wetlands > Peat | place...
GCAGCGATCGCCCCAGGCAAGACCGGCGACGCGATCGCTTTTGCCCAACAGATTGCCAAGCACCTCAAAAGAAAAATACGGCGTGACGGTTGAACTGCTCATGCCAGTCGGCGGGAATCCGGGCCGGATTGCGTGGCGCTCGGCCTACGAGAGCCTGGCACAATGGGAAGCCCTCGCGACGAAGCTCATCGCCGATACGGAATACATGGCGGCAATCGCGAAAAATAGCGCCACATTCCTGCCTGGATCCGTACTCGATGAAATATGGCGGACGATTTGAATTGAGATCATTGCCAGGCTCAGCGGCTGCTCGTTTATGACGACAAGGTTAACCATCAAGGAAGTGTCAAAGCTGAGCAGCATGAAGTAACCGTCGGCTCTCACCCACGACATCGCAACAAACGCCAAGCCGCCTGATCAGGGCAGCTTTTCACTGCATCACGCTGAATGGCTGCGCGGTAACTTCTGCCATCAGGCGTCTCTGACAATGCCGATAGCGGTGGAATGGGGCATGCCAAGGAATTTGGCGATCGCTGGCCATCCACGAAGTTCGTGGGATTTGCTCGGTATACCAGCGGTGAATTCGGGACGCTCTTGCCTTTGCCTTTGACCTTCACAGATTTCACGAAAAGAGATTCCCTTGCGGCGAAAAAAACAGTCCCTAGTCTTCTACTGAAGCGGGCGATTCCATTAAACAAAATCTGCATTTCCGCTAATGCACGCTCAGCACTACAAGCGACTCCGCAGGCAGCGTGGCTTGCACTTTGCCGCTTACAATTTTCGCTGTAATATTCCCAAACAGTGTCTGCAACTGGTACGCACTTTCCAGTGGCGTCTTATCGATCGGGATATTGAGTTCGAGGGCCTTTGAAGCATTGTTATACACAACCAAAAGCTTTTCGTCCGACGTTTCGCGCAGGAACGCGTAAAAGTCATCGCCCCATCCGATGTGCCACTGCTTGCCGGTCCGCAGAGCCGGATGGGCGTGGCGCAATGCCAGCAGCGATTGCACGTGAGAGAAAACGTCTTGCTGTTGGGGAGTGCGTCCAGTAGCCTTAAATGCATCCTGCGGATCGCCGGGAAATCCTCCCGGAAAGTCGCGCCGGTTGTCGGGATCGTCAGCGCCGGCCATGCCGATTTCGTCGCCAGAATAAATCTGCGGAATCCCGCGCAACGTCAACAGCAAGGAAAATGCCGCCTTCAGTTTGGCCGGACTGCTGCCCTCTACGCTCACAAAGCGGGAGTGATCGTGATTGCCGATAAACGTGACCAGCGTCTCCGGATGCGGATACAGTTCATCGTGCTGCAGCACATCAATCAACTTCTGGATCGGCGCGCCCTTGATGACCACCTCGCGCAAGGCAGTCTCCAGCGGAAAATCAAACACCGTCGCCAGGCCCGAGTCAATTCCGTCGAACTGCTTCCGTCCCCCCTCAAAAAACGAGGTAATGGTCGAGTCCGAGTCCGCCACCTCACCCACATCATTAATCTGCGGATACACCCGATGCAGCCGCTCGTGCCATCCACTCCAGAACTGCCGTGTCGAATATGGAAAGGTGTCCAGCCGAAAGCCATCCAGTTGCGCCATCTCCGTCCACCACATCGAATTCTGCGCCAGATAAATGGCCAACTTCGGATCATCCGGGTTCAAATCCGGCAGCTTGTTGACAAACCAGCCATCGAGGGTGTTGATATATTCGCGCGCCGAGGCATGGGGATCGACCAAGCCCGAGAAGCTGTACGAAGGTTCGAGATGGTGCGCCGGCGTGCCGTGAATCCAGGTCGGCGTCGGCGGATCATTCGCCCAGGGATGATGCGGGCCGATGTGGTTGACCACATAATCGAGCAGCACTTTCATCCCCATCCGATGAGCTTCGGCCACCAACGCCTTATACTCCGCCATCGATCCCATGTGCTCGTCGAGCGCGTAAAAGTCGACGACGTGATAGCCGTGATAATCGGTGTCTGTGTTCTTCCACATCGGGGTCAGCCATAGTGTAGTAACACCGAGGTCATGGAGATATCCCAAATGCTCGCGAATGCCGCGCAAATCGCCGCCGTGATAAGCCTTGGGATCGCTTCGGTCGTAAATCCCGGTCGATCCCGGACGCTTGTCATTCGCCGGATCGCCGTCGGCAAAACGGTCGGGCATAATCAGGTAGATGACATCGTCCGGCGAGAAGCCTTCAAAGCGTCCGCGTGAGTCGGCGCGCTCCGCGATCGGCAACTGCACAGTCGTCGCTCCCGACGCAGTCTTCAGGCCAAGCCCGACGCTCCCTGCCTTCTGCCCAGAGCCGAGCCGCAAATGAATAAAAAGATAATGTCCATTCGCCGAAGCCTCCTCGCCCAGCACAACGACGCGTGGCTCCGAACTTTCCACCGAAGCGCCACTCAGGTTTTCGCCGGTGAGCAGCAGGGTCACCTCGGGGGTGTAATTCACCCACCAGTTCGGCGGCTCGATCTTCTGCACCACCAGCTTGCGAACTACGAGTGACTGCGCTCCCAGCAAGCCGTACAGCGCCAGCAGGCAGACAACGATTCCCGCAAACACGCGCTCAGCTAGATTGATTTTCATGGCGGCAGGAAAACGGGGGAGAGCAGTTTACACACTCTCCCCTTCGAGCGCTATCAAAAGGTGACGCGGAGCCCGGCTTGGATTTCGCGCTCGCTCGCATAGCGCAGGCTCGTGACCGTTCCGAAGGCGCCTCCATCGTTGATGTCGCCCTCGGGCTGGTCGAACTGAGGAGTATTAAACAAATTGAAGAAGTCGCCGCTAAGCGCCACTCGCACCCGCTCCGTGATCGCGAAGTTTTTGCTGATATTGAGATCCATTTCCTTCGTGCCCGCGCCCGTGAATGGGTTCCGCGGCGAATCTCCGGGAGCAATCGGGGTCCCGTTATTTGTAGCCACTTTGACAAACGACGAGGTGTTGAACCACATGTGCGGGCTGTCGAACTGCTGCAACGGCCCAACAACATTAGGTCGTGTGCTGGGGCTGTAACAATAGATACAAGTGACATCGAAAGGAAAGCCGCTAGCCAAAGTCAGAATCGGGCTAAATTGCCAGCCTCCCAGGATGCCGTCTTCAACTGCGTTCCAATTCTGGCCGAAGGTGCGTCCCTTGCCAAACGGCAGCTCATAAATCGCGTTAAAGACAAAGCGGTTGCGCACGTCGAGATTGGAGTTCGCGCGCTCCTTCGTCTGCCAGTCAAACGGGTCGACCACGTTGCCGCCATAGCGGAAGTCGCTGTCGAAGCCCGCCTGTGTGTCATCGATGGCATGCGACCAGGTATAAGCCGCAGTGAATTGAATCCCTTTCGTAAGATGGCGCTCGATCATAGCGTGCAAACCGTGATAGATCGAATCGCCGCTAGTGTCGTTCACCGGCACCGTGCCCAGCCCTGGGAAAGGTTGAATTCCCGTGAAATACGCTGGCCGATTGACATCGTAAAAAGTGGATAGATGCGTCCCCTTCGTTCCCACATAAGCCAGCGTTATGCCTGTTCTGGCGTCGATCTGATGCTGGAATTGCAGATTCCACTCCTGCACATTCGAGTTCTTGTCGTGCGCTAGCCAGCCCGTCAAGCTGACGTTCTGCGGATGCACCAGGCTAACCGGCAGCGTCGCCTTGCTTGGGAAGCCCGTCGCCGTGATCGTGCTGACAACCGGCGCCCCGTTGGGACCCATCATAGCCAGTCCGCCCAAAGTCAGGAAGGTGCCGCTTCCAGGAGTAAAGTAACCGTCATTCGTGAGGGCATTGCTATAGGAATACGACGCGCTGCCGCCAAACGGCGCATTCTGCGATAATTGCTTGTCGATCCCCTCGCGGTCGATGAAGTAAAAGATCCCGTACCCGCCCCGCAGCGAAGTCTTCTGATCTCCAAACAAGTCATAGGCAAACCCGATACGCGGCGCAAAATCGTGCTTCGGATTCGTCAACGTGCTGTCGGAGACGCCGTTCTGGCCGGCCAATATGATCGTATCCGTGGCCACATCGAAGTTGGCCATGCGATTGTTAACTTCCGTCGGCCAAGTCAAGAAGTCATAGCGCAGTCCGAGATTCAGGGTCAATCGGTTGTTCACCCGGAAGTCGTCCTGCCCATAAAACCCGTCCTCCCAGCTTCGGGTATGGAACTTCGCGCTCGCCGGGCCGACCTGGTAGTCATTAATCCAGCCAAACAGATAGTCGGACTGCTCGAACCCCGTCGACCACGGCGAACTCGAATTCGCCTGGAAGAATCCTTTGCCCGCGATCGGGTTAAAAAAGTCGACCTGCCGCCAGATCAGGTTGACGCCAAACTTAAAGCTGTGCCTCCCCTTCACCCATGCAACGTTGTCGGCAAGCTGATACGTATCTTCCGGCACGAAGTAGTCGCCATAGTCTCCAGTATAGGAAATCTGGCTGCCGCTGTTACCGATCAGCGCTCCACCGCCGAGCAGAGGGCTAGTGTTCGCGTTCGGAATGCCCAGGTCTGCAGATAGCGGAATTGCTCCGTCCGGTGGCTGGTAGCCAAGGAACGACCGCACGTAGCCAAGACGAAATTCATTGACCACAGTTGTTCCAAAAGTGTGCGTCTCGCCCAGAACAATGCTGCGCGGATGCTGGAACTGGAAGCCCGAACCATAACCCGCCGGCAGAGTTGCCAATTGCGAAGTCGTGACGTCAACATCCTGCCCGTAACTGTAACGGGTGAAGATTTGGTCTTTTGAGCCCAAGATGTAGTCGAGCCGTACATTGAAGTCGTTGTACTTCTGCAGCTGGCTGCGGTACGGCTGGAAGTTGTTTTCCAGGCACGAACCGTCGGTACCCGTCAGCGCGCAGCTGGGGTTGCTTCCCGAAAGGATGTTGGGCAGGGGAAAAGCATTGAGATAATTCTGGCCCGCCGCAATGATTCCCAACCCTGTGTCGAGAAAGTTATTTCCCGACACCGGCACTCGCGCCGCCGTTGTGGTCGCGCCCGGATAGTAAAGCTGGAATGGTACTTGCGAAAAATCGCCGGTTCGCTCCAGCGCGGTCGGCACCGTGATCGGACCATCATTTAGAGGCTGCTTCTGGCGCAGCGCCTGATAATCGCCAAAGATAAACAATTTGTTCTTCAATATCGGTCCGCCGCCGGCAAAGCCAAACTGATTCCTCTGGAATTCCAACTTCGACGCGTGCGAGAAATAATTTGGATCCGCGTCCGCCGCGCTGTTCCTTACTTGCCAGAAGACAGTCCCGTGCCAGTCGTTGGTTCCGGACTTATAGGTAGTGTTCACCACCGCGCCGCCGGCGCGCCCGTACTCTGCCGGAGCGACACTGGTATCAACGCGAAATTCCTGAATCGCATCCGTGTCCACGAAAAATACAATCGTGTTAACCAGCGACTCATTGTTATCGATGCCGTCAAACAGAAAATTGTTCGCCTGCACCCGCACCCCATTGGCCGAGATCGCCGAGCCGCCGCTGGCCGCGTAACGGAATGTCTCCGCCTGGTTGCCCTCGCCAGTCTGCTGATTGCCCGGTTGCCCGCGCGTGACCCCCGGAACCAGCGCCGCCAACTGCGTAAAATTGCGCCCGTTCAGCGGCAGGTCCGTTACCTGTCGCCCCGTCACAATCTCGCCCACACTGGAACTTGTGATGTCGACCACCGGAGCCCCGCTCGTCACCTCGACGGTCTGGCTCGTCGAGCCCGGCTGCAGCTTGAACTCCAGGTTGACAACTTGCTCGGTTCGCAACGTGAGTTGCTGCGTTGTGGTTTCGAAATTGGGAGCTTTCACTTCAACCTTGTAGGGTCCAGGGTTCAAGGAGGGCTGAGCGAACAGTCCATCCCCATTTGTGGTCGCGGTCACCGCCCGGTTGGTGCCAAGGTTCGTTATGGTCACCTCCGCGTTCGTAATTACCGCCCCCTGGGTGTCCGTTACCGTTCCTTGAATGGATCCGGCGCTGGATTGCCCTAGCGCCAAGCCCGAAAGGCAAAACATGACTAACAAGGCGAACAGGAAAGACTTCATGGTTCCTCCAATTTGGAGACATCGACCTAGATATCGAGAGACGTCGCAGACGGAGCAGACGGACCCCGGCTGTTTCGTCTGCACCTGTCGGTACAAAGCCCCCTCACCCCGACGTTTCACTAGGTTTTTAAACGGTTACTGGGGTAAAATCCCCTTGTTGCAGCAGGATACGACCCGCTGTGACGTGGGTGTTAAATGGCTGTGACACACGCTTTTCCCACTGGCCCGGACCAGTTCTACCAGGAAATAGATAACATTATTAAAAGTCATACTCTGCGCGGTTCAGAGTCGCTCTGCAAACTTCTGCAATATCTCGCCAAGCAATCGCTGGAGCATCCCGAAGCGCCGCTGAAGGAATATCAGATTGCCACCGAAGTCTACGGACGTCCCGCCGACTTTGACCCTCAAGCCGATTCCACCATCCGCGTCCAAGCGGGCCGTCTTCGCCTGAAACTGACCGACTACTACGCCCGGGAAGGCGCCGATGATCCCGTCGTGGTGAGGATTCCAAAAGGCAGTTATCACCTTACTTTTGAAGCCAGGCCGCAGAACCCTTCGTCCCAGCTCACGTCGGTTCCCCTGCGCGACGCGGGATTGGTGCCCGCCCCCGCTGCCGCCGGAAAACGATGGCGGATTGTGGCGTTGGTGCTCGGCTTTTGTCTCGCCATTTCCCTCATAGTTTTGGCCGGCATTCTGGCCAGCACTCAGTCCAATCGACGTCTGTCCGGTGCCACGGTGGCATCGCCCGCCGTGCCTCCGGTCGCCGCTCCAGTCGCTGCCTTTTGGAAGCCCTTTACCTCCGGAGCCGAGGATCCCCGGGTGATCTTCAGCAACGCCGCTTTCGTCGGACGCCCGGAGACTGGAATTCGCTACTATAATTCCGCGCACGACGCCAAGAGCGCCGTCTACGACCACTACACTGGTGTAGGAGAGGTGCTCGCCATTCACGCCCTCGACGACCTCTTCCACACCCTTGGTCGAAGGATCCGCGTTAAGCGTGGCAGTCTCTTCACCCTGGACGATGTAAAGAATAACAACCTGATTTTTGTCGGATCGCCTTCAGAAAATCTCTCCCTGCAGGACATTCCCGGCACCCAGGAATTTGTCTTTCAAAGAGTTCCATCCGGTTCGCGCCACGGCGATCTTTCGATCGTCAATCAGCACCCCCAGCCCGGAGAGGCCGCAACCTACTTAGCCAGTCCCTCCAGCGATCCCTTGACCGAAGATTACGCGGTGGTCGGCCTGGTGCCGGGCCTGGGATCGCCCCGGTACGTGATGATCCTGGCCGGAACCACCACCTTCGGAACCCAGGGCGTGGCCGAGTTTGTCTGCCGTCAGGAGTCGGTGGAAACATTGCTGCGTGCAATTCCGGGCTACAACGCGGGGTCGATAAGACCGTTCGAAGCACTGGTTCGGGTGAAGATCGCTCGCGGCGTACCGGTGGAATCCGACCTTATCGCGGTACGCGCACGATGAATGTTTTCCGGTTCGAAAAGTCCCGGCATGCCGCGCCAAGCTCAGCCCATTACCCTGAAGCAGGAAGATCGACTGGAATTGCAGCGCCGGGTTACAGCGCATGGCACACCGAAACAAGTGGCGCAGCGCTGTCAAATCATCCTGTCGGCGGCCGAAGGCCAACAGGACAAAACCATTGCTGCAGGTTTGCAGATCAACTTTAAAACCGTGGCCTTGTGGCGGGCCCGTTTTCGAGCGAAGGCACCGATTGTTTGTGGGAGGTGGCGGCGGGGCGGGGACGTAAGCCGCACTGTTCGGACGAAAAGATCAAAGCTATTATTAACGCCACACTACAAACTCGCCCCGCCGGAGCCACACACTGGAGTTGCCGAACCTTGGCCGAGCAACAAGGCGTCAGCAAGGACACGATTCATCGAGTGTGGCAGAGTCATCAGCTCAAACCCCACCTGCAGAAAACTTTCAAACTGTCTCGCGATGGGAAGTTTTTGGAGAAGCTGACCGATGTCGTGGGGCTGTACCTTAATCCGCCCGAAAAAGCCCTAGTGTTGTGCGTCGACGAAAAAAGCCAGATTCAAGCTCTGGATCGAACCCAGCCAGGATTGCCGCCAAAAAACGGCCGCTGCGGAACGATGACGCATGATTACAAACGCAATGGGACTACGACGCTATTTGCCGCCTTGGAACTGGCTCAATGCAAAGTGGTCCGACAGTGCTTTGCCCGGCATCGCAATCGGGAGTTTTTGCAATTTCTGCGACGTTTGGATCAAGAGTTTCCCGGCGATATACCGCTGCATCTGGTGATGGACAACTACGGTACTCACAAACATCCCAAGGTTAAGGCGTGGTTGAAGAAGCATCCGCGTTTCCTACCTCATTTTGTTCCGACCAGCTCCAGTTGGTTAAATCTGGTGGAGTGCTGGTTTGGCGAACTGACGAGCAAGCGCATACGACGTGGAACGTTTCTCAATGTGCCTGAACTCATCACGGCCATTGAAGAGTTTATGGACACCTGGAATCGGAATCCAAAACCATTTGTCTGGACAGCTACCGTGGATTCGATCGTGGAGAAACTGCAACGGTGCCGGCAGACCCTCGAAAACATCCAGCCGGGATGCACCCTGCCGCGTTCACGAAAAAGGAGAAAAAAATAACTCCAGTCGTTTAGGCGACACTACACTAGGGTGTTACCCAGAAGCGAACTCCCGGGATGATGCAAGTCATACAAATCTTCCACCCGGTGAGTCAGCATTGCCGCCAGCATGAAGAAGATTCCACCCGCTACGACCGCGGTGAGGCGACTATTGTTCAGCAGATGGTCCATGACCCAACCAAACCCAAGCGACGCCACGATCTCTGGAATCACGATGAAGAAATTGAAGATTCCCAAGTATACCCCAGTCTTTCCGAGAGGCAATGATCCGGCAAGAATTGCATAGGGCATGGAGAGCGTGCTCGCCCACGCGATTCCCACTCCAGTCATAGAGAACAACAACAGATACTTGCTGTGGATAACCGCCACGGAAAGAAGTCCCAAGCCGCCGCAAATCAGGCAGAAGCTGTGTGTTGCTTTGCGTCCATACAGGCGGGCGAGCGTGGGCAGCAGGAATGAGTATCCGAAGCACACCAGTGAGTACATTCCGAAACAAACTCCCGCCCATTCCACGCCAGCGGAGTATAGAGGGGAATTCGTGCTGGCAGCGCCGAATACATTGCGCGCCACGGCTACCGGAAAGTAAAGCCACATGCAGAACAATCCAAGCCAGGTACAGATCTGAACCCAGGCGAGTTGCCGCATGGTACGGGGCATCTCACGGATTGACACCAGGATGTCACGCGCGCCCGCGGCGAAGCCCTTACGCTCCGTCTTCTTTCTCTGAAACTCCGTCAGGTTGTCCGGCGGATATTCCTTCGTCGTGAAAACAGTCCAAAGCACAGCCCCCAAAAATGCCGCGGCGCCAATATAGAAAGAAAGACGGACCGTGAAAGGAATTGTTCCCCCGCCGCTGCTTCCGGCCACGTGAAACACATTGGTCAACAAGTAAGGGAGTGCCGACGCAATCACCGCACCGAGCCCAATGAAAAGGCTCTGCATGGCAAAGCCCCGAGTTCGCTGAAACTCTGGCAGCAGGTCAGCGACAAACGCTCGAAAGGGCTCCATGCTGATATTAATGCAGGCATCAAGAATCCACAGAAGGCCCGCGGCCATCCAAAGCGCGGAGCTGCGAGGCATCAAAATCAGCGCCGTCGAACTCAGGATTGCGCCGGCGAGAAAGTAAGGACGGCGTCGTCCTAGAGGACCCCATGTGCGGTCGCTGGCATAGCCAATGATCGGTTGCACGATCAATCCAGTCAGCGGTGCGGCGAGCCAGAGAATTGGGATCTGATCCGCACGCGCACCCAGGTATTCGTAGATGGCGCTCATGTTTGCCATCTGCAATCCCCAACCAAACTGGATACCAAAGAAACCGAAGCTCATGTTCCAGATCTGCCGGAACGTTCGAGGGGGTTTGTCCATAAGATGTTTTTACCAATGTATCAGCTCGTAGGAAGCCCGATCTTGCTCGCGCGAACTCGGACAAGGATCCGCCAGCGGAACTGGATGCCACCGGCAGGTTCAACCCCAATCGCCCGAGCCTTCCTCCCGACCCAGATGTACGGAGAAAATGAACGGCTACTGGATCAGGGTTGATTTGCTTCCCGACAACACACCCCAGGCAGGATGGCATCCGCGAGCTTCCCGTGCGCGAGACGGTTGCTCTTTGTCGTTGCTTGAAGATACTTGTTGGTCACGTGCATATCGCTGTGAGGCAAGTAGTCGCGGATCATCAGTTGGTGTTAGCCCATCGGCACCGGTCGTTGCCAGCGAATCGCCCTCCTTGAATCCATGCATCCGGGTAGTGGTTTAGTCGTTCGGCACCGAACGGGAGGATTCCTCCGGTAGTCGGCACAATCCGGCCTTGGTAGTTGGTCATGGTTTTCAGAGTTTGCGGTTCAGCGCGTGTCAGTTTGCGAATTGGCTTGAAGAACACGGAAGCTGCTCGGAAGTCGATTGCTTCCGAGTTCAGTTCCGGTGTGGGCTGTTCGTAGAACGAGGATATTTGGTTATAACGCCGCATCTCTTCGACTAGAAAAAGATCCACCCGCCGATTCGTTGAACCCACGCGAACGAAAGTGTCTTCCTCTGAACCCAGCCGATTCAGCAAGTGTGGAGAGGTGTGTTCGACCAACCTAACTGTCCGGCGAGCATCGTATGAGCTGAGGGTTTACTGCGGATCAAAACTGAACTTGACTACTTCCAACGTTTCCCTGGGCGCGGGTTGATACCTCCATTGACGGACCGCGTCGGCGAGGGCAGCTGCGAGCAGAGGGTGGCCGCCAAGCACCGTCACCTTGGTCACCGTTCCGTTCGGCTCCACCCGCGCCTGCACTCGTACGGTTCCCGTCAATTTCATCTGCTGCGCGATCGCGGGGTACTCCGGGAGTGCACCACTCTCCAGCCGCCGCTCCCCTTCAACGGGCGAGGTGGAGGCTGTGGAGGTAGACCCTACGGGAGCCTTGGCGAGCGCGAGAATTTTCGAGCTGAAATGTATCTTCGAAAGATCCAGGACATCAGAATTAACTTCAAAACGGACGCTTCCATGTTCCCGAACCAGGTTGATCATGCCACCCCGACGGAGAAAGGACTCATCCTCACCCACCAAAAGTACGCCAGCCTGCGCCAGGTCCTGAAGGTTGTTTTGCGTACGCCTCTTTTCGGAGGCACGGAAGAAAACGATTTGGCAGGATTTCATGTCTTCATCAGAGCTTACAGGTTTGACCCTCAAAGGATGCGTTCCGCTGAATTTTGCGACGACAACGGCCCTCAGGACATTTAGAAACTCTTCATCCCCGGCGTTGACTCCGATCACCAGGGGTGAGGGACCATCGGGTAAGGCCTGGAGGGGCCACTCCGCCAGCTTTGCGAAGTTCAAAAGGAAGGCTGCTTTGACCTGGTCTTCAGTGGCGCTCGGCTGCTGCGCCAGCGCCGGAAGTTGGAGCGCCAAGATGGCAAAACCGATCAGGAGGGACCGTGCGGTCTGAAGCGAAACGATCTTGCATGACATTGGCGCCATCGCCTCCTTTCCTCGGGCATGCGCGTGGGCTAGGACAGAATGCTAACCTGAAGAAAGGTTGCAGTTCCGAGTCGTGCAATCTCTCCCGCTCTCTTGCGCTCAGACTCGACCGCCGCCCGCCGCAGCTCCAGTTAGTGCTTGCCGCGCGAGAACTCCAGGCCGGCGTAGATCGTCCGACCTTGCTGCACGGGAATGCTGTCGATGTTGAAAAAACCAAAACCGGGCAGCCAAACCGTCTGATTCAAGAGATCGTTGGCATGGGCGGCGATGGCAACCGTGTTCTTTTCCGGTAGATGCAGAAACCTGGAAATGTCCTGCCGTAGTTCGGCGTTAAGGCTGTGGCGCCAGCCCGTGAGAGGATTCACATTGTAAGAGTAGGGCTTGGGTTTTCCATCGGATACATCAAACAGGCCGAAGACCAGGCCGCGACTGCTCTCATAACTCACTCCACTCTTAAAACCATAATTTGGAATGGGCGTGACGTTGCTTGCCCCAGTCTGGTCGTGATTGGTTTGAAACAGGAACGAGCCTTGGGCGAAGAAGTCGCGTCGAAAATAGTATTTGCCTTCGGCTACAACACCGTCAAAGACAACTCCGCCAAGATTTTCGTAGACAATGGGAGCTTCGCCGACGGTAATGATGCTGTGAATCTGGTGATTATGAAAATAGTCGGCGCCGAGCTGAAGATGCGTGTACTGGAAAGTCAAGCCCAGGTCCACAGTTTCGACAATTTCGGGTACGAGCCTGGGGTTGCTGTGGATATCTGGGAGGTTGAGTGTAGTTTCGTCCAGGCTGGGCGGGCGAAAAGCTTCGCCATAGAGCGCCTTCACGCTGACCGTGCGCGAGGGGCTCCAGATGACTCCGGCACGCGGCACGGTGGAGAGCGGGATGCCTGCAAATTTGTTGGATTGGAAACCACCGATCAGTTTCACGGTGGGCAGTAACTGGTGATCGAGTTGCGCGTAGAAGCCGCCCGCGGGACGACTTCCCCCGGCATCCTCCGCATAGTGGTCGATGCTGGTCACCTCAATTCCGGCAATACGGTTGAACAGCATGCCCGTGGTCAGGCGGTCCTTGGAGGTGAGTGTAATCAGGTTCGTCCATTCGGCAACAATTTCATGGGAATCCCGGTCGGTGAAGGGATAGGCGAAGGTCTCAAAGGTCGTGCGCGTAAAGGTCGTGTTGAAGTTCATGTCCCAGTTGGCGCGGACTTTGTGTTCGTATCCGAGGTCGGCGAAGTCTCGCGTTTGCCGAGTTTCCCCGACGGCGCCTTGCACGAAAGCGGTGGTTTGCCATTCGGTGAAGGCGGACATGAAACTAAGTTCCTTATAGTTCAAGCCCAGATAGTCGCCCGTACCCCGGTCTACCATGGTTACGTCGTGGAAGGGCGGTTCGGGCGGCGCGTCCGGGTTGTGTTGAAGGGGAGGGGGGACGAGGTAGATAAAATTCCAGTTGGGCGCCTGGTGGATTTGCGAAGCGCCAACCATGCTGAAGTCGCCGCGCTTATAGAGAAAGTGTCCGGAAGACGACAGAGCGCCGTTCGGCCCGACGAGTCCGTGAATGCTCGCCTCGTTCTCATCCGCCTTGCGGGTAATCAGGTTGATCACGGCGGAGAACGCGTTGGAGCCGTAGAGAACCGATCCGGGACCGCGAATGATTTCAATGCGCTCCAGGATGTCGACCGGGAAGGACTCCAGCAGATCGGAAATAATTCCGCCCTCCATTACTTCCCGGGTCGGGCGGCCATTGATAAGGAAAAGAATGTGGGCACCGGAA
>Ga0181537_10003530_pt1 | contig 13353 bp, 12 predicted proteins | sample PEATcosm2014_Bin_39_FD_119765 | JGI IMG/M metagenome (GOLD analysis project Ga0181537, IMG submission 119765) | Peatland microbial communities from MTU Mesocosm Facility, Houghton, MI, USA - PEATcosm2014_Bin23_10_metaG | ecosystem: Environmental > Terrestrial > Soil > Wetlands > Peat | place...
CACCAACCCGCTCGCCGGGCAGCTGCTCTCCGACCTCACCAACGCCGAGCAAACGCTGGCCAACACGGGGGTGCCCGCCACAAACGCGGGGGTCGTGAAGTCCACGTTCAACCTGGTCGCCGCGTACACCTTCACGGAGACCTTCCTCAAGAACCTCACGATCGGCGCGGGCGCCACGGCCCTGGGAAAGCAGGAGACCTCCACCGGGGGCACCCTGTACTCCCCGGCCTACACGACCTACATCGCGTTCATCAGGTATGAGACGTCCTACCACGTCGCCGGAAAGCGGGTCCATGTCACCTACGCGCTCAACGTGGACAACCTCACGAACAACCAGAATCTCGTCTTCACCGGGTTCAACCAAAACTCGGCAGGGATGACACAGGGTTCGAATTACTACTTCCTCGAGCCGCGGAAGTTCACGGCCTCCCTCTCGACGAGGTTCTGACCCGGTTCTTCCGACCAAGGGTTTCCGAAAAGGCTGACCCCGCCGAAGCGCGCTTCGGCGGGGTTTGTCGTTGAAGAGGCCGGAGCCGGACCCAGCCTTGGCCTGAGTCGTCGCCGTCCCATGGGCAATCCAGCACAACCCGGCCCGCCCCGCCATCGATGGCTGTACCGCGGCCTCCTGGCCGTGTGCGCGCCCCTGGTCTTCCTCTGCGTGCTCGAGGGCACCCTGAGGCTCGCGGGGTTTGGCACGCCCGCCGGCCTGTTCGTACCCGACTCGGTCCCGGGGTATTTCCGCACGAATCCCCGCTTCACGGCACCGTTCTTTCCCCCGCAGTTCGACATCACGCCCCTCAACTTCCGGATAGCCCGCGCCAAGGAGCCCGGCCACATCCGGATCTTCGTGCTCGGTGAATCCGCCGTCCGCGGCACGCCCGAGCCAGGGTTCGGATTTGCGTCGCAGCTCGGCCCCGAGCTGCGCTCCGCCTATCCGGGCCGCCCGATCGAGGTCTACAACCTGGGGATCGTGGCGATAAATTCCAACGTCGTCTACCAGGTCGCGCGCCAGGTTCTCGCCTTCCAGCCCGACCTGCTCGTGGTGTACATGGGCAACAATGAGGTCGTGGGCCCCTACGGTCCCGCCTCGGCGAATCTCTCCGCGGTGCCGCCCCTGTGGATCATACGGGCCTCGGTCTGGGTGGCCGGAACACGCACCGGGCAACTCGTGAGGCAGCTCGCCCTCCATCTGGCCGGCGACCGGAAGCGACCGCTGGAGTGGAGCGGGATGAGCACGTTTGAGGGGAACACCGTCCGGGCCGAGGACCCCCGCCTCGGGGCCGTCTACCGCAATTTCGAGGTGAACCTCCGCGACATCGTCGACGCCGCCTCCCGGTCGGGGGTGAAGACCGTGCTCGCGACCGTGGTCGCGAACCTGAGGGACTGCCCTCCCTTCGCGTCGATGCACAGGCGGGACCTGACCGACGGTGAGCTGAAGCTGTGGAGGGCGGCGTACGGCGAGGGCCTGAGGTCCTGGGAGCTCGGCGATCCCGGCGCCGCCCGCCGGCGGCTCGCGGACGCGCTCAAGCTCGACCCGGAGTACGCCGAGGGCCACTACGTCATGGGCCTCGCGCTTGAGGAAGAGGGCGCCGCGGAACAATCGCGGTCCGAGCTGCTCGAGGCGCTGCACTGGGATGCGCTCCGGTTCAGGCCGGACGAAAGGATAAATGAGATCGTGCGAAAGGCGGCCTCCGACTCGCCGGCAACCGTGTCCCTCGTGGACGCGGCCCTCGAACTCGGCAGCGACCGCTCATCGCGCGTTCCGCCGAGCGGCCGGGACATCCTCCTCGAGCACGTCCACTTCAACTGGAACGGCAACCGGCGCATGGCGCGGCTGCTGGCGAAAGCCTCGGCGCGGGCGCTCTTCGGCGAGGCGCCGGCCGCTCGCTGGCTTGACGACGGGGAGGTCGCGGACGCGGTGGGCTTCACGGACGCCGGTTACGCAAGGATGCTGACGGAAATGCAGGCGATCCGCGGCAAGCCGCCTTTCACCGGCCAGCTGACGTTTGGGGAGGACCAGTTCCGCTACCAGCTCGAGCTTGCGCGCGCCAATGCCGCTGCGGCCAAGAGGGAGGCCCTGGAGGCCGCGGCGGCCCGCCTCGAGTCGGCGGCCGCGGCCGACCCGTCCGACGCCAACCTCGAGCTCCAGCTCGCCGACATCGAGGAACGCCGCGGCAGGCCGGAAAGGGAGCTGGAGCGCATTGACAGGGTCCTCGAGCTCGAGCCGCGGTCGCCTGAGCTGCTCGTGCGGCGCGCCCGGGCGCTCGATTCGGCGCAGCAGGGAGACGAGGCCGAGCGAACCGTGCTCGAGTCGCTGAGCATCGACCCCTACAACCTGCCGTCCTACACCGCCCTCGTCGACATTCTGCGCAAGACCGGGCATTTCGACCGCGGGAGGGAGGTGTTCCTGAAGGCGCTTGCCGGGAACCCCTCGAGCGGGTTCATCCGGCTGAGCTATGCCGACCTCCTGTTCTTCCACGGCGACAGGGACGAGGCGGTGAAGGAATGCCTCGCCGTGCTCAAAGCCGAGCCTGGCGACGCCGACGCCCTCCGCAGGCTGGTGTCGCTCTACGGTGCGGAGGGCCGCCAGAAGGAGGCGTTCGAGCTCATGTCCGCCGCCCGGTCGACCCAGCCGCTGAACTTTGAGAACGACCTGGCCCTCGCGCGCATCTACGACGAGCGGGGCGACGAGGATGGGGCCGCGGCCTGCCTCGCCGACGCCGCGCGCGGCGGTCCGGCGACGCCCCAGCTCCACGTCTACCTGGCTCGCCACGACAGCAAGCGCGGGCGCCCCGCCGACGCGATCCTAGAACTGGCCCGCGCCAGGCGCCTCGCCGTCCTGGCCGGCGACGCCGGGCTTGCCCGGCAGATCGACGCCACGATGGAGGCCGTCGCCGGACGCTAGCCACCCGGGTTCAGGGACCGAGCGAGATCGCGACCGCGCGGTCACGGGAGTGGAGGCGAAGGACCCGCGAGCGGGCGTCCCAATCAAAGGAAGCGCCGTCGACGCGCGACGGGCTGCCCGCGCCGAGCTTGAACATCTCCTCGGATGCCCGGTCGAACTTCTCATACCGGATCCGGCTCGGGCCATAGTCGATCGAGCGAATCACGGACGACGTCCGAAGGAGGTGGTTCTCACGGTCCGGGGCCAGGGCCGGTTCCGAGGCCATCGCGCGCAGATAGTGCCGCACGAAGTCGCCGTAGCCGTCGGTGAGCCAGATGTCGTCGCCGGGGTACCGGTTCATCCCGTTGAAATCGACCCAGTAGGAAGCCCACGCCAGCCGCCGGAGGGCCGCGTCCTTTCCCTGGGCATCCCCGGTCTTCTCCATGTAGAGGAGCTCAACCGAGGCGTGGCGCGAGGTGTGGCTGTTCCCCGGGACGGGGAATTGCGTCTGCTCGTTGATGACGACGACACCCCACCTGTCCGCCTCGTGGTTCGCAAAGGTCCGGTATGACCAGTCGAGGATCCCCCTCGCCTGCGATTTCCAGTGCGCATCCCACTCCGGGTGCTCGAGAATATAAAAGGCGAGCGTGTCGGCGTTGATCTCGGTGTCCGAATAGTCCTTCGTGCTGACGTCCTCGAAGAAGGGCCCCCAGCGGTTGTTGCGCAGGGGGTAGTTCTTTAGCCAACGCGTGACCAGCGCGGCCGCCCGGCGATAGGCCCCCGGGTGGCCCTTGTTCAGCTCCCCGAGGTCGTGGAAGAGCTTCAGGGCGCCCGTCCAGTTCGTGGTGTAGGAGGCGCGGTAAAACTTGTGGTCGTGGTCGTTCTGCTCCTGCGGGACCTCGCCCGTACGCGCATTGACCCTGAAGGGCCACGGGGAATTGGCCTCGTCACCCGGCGTGACGTTGCGGGCCAGGCGGTCGGCGATGCGGACGGCCCGGTCAAGATAGCGCGGCTCGCCGGTCGCCTTGTAGAGCATGACCAGTTCCGAGCCGAAGCTCGCCGCCTTGTCCGGTTGAAGGTATCCGAGGCCGGCCCTCATGTCGCCGTCGTACGCGCCCGGGTCCATGCCGAGGTTGTACGGGAACGGAAGCCCGCCCCAGAGCTCGTCCTCGGGCGCAAGTCCGTGCTCCATCCAGCGGTCCGCGATGAGGCGCATGTTGGCTCGGACGGCGGGATCGCCCAGGTACCCGTAGAGAAGGTTCCAGGAGGAGAGGGCCATGTTGATCTGGTCGCCGCCCAATCCCCGCGGGTCGTCCTTGTCGGGCTTCCACACCTGGTGCTTCAGGTAATAGGGGACGCCGTCGGGGCCGCTCCGCATGGTGATCCAGAAATTCCAGACAATCCGGACGACATGGTCGTAGGCCTGCATGGGGTCGTCTCCGTACCACGGGACGATTTTCCCCGCCGAATCCGTCCTCACCTCGTGGTAGCCGATCGTCTCGGCTGCCCGAGTCGTCCCCAAGGCGCCGGTGGCGAGGAGACAAATCCAAAGAAAAGCGCGGCGGACGACCATGGCGTGGCCCCGGCGCCCTTCCCTCCAAAAGGATTTTTTCCCGTTGCTGATCCCTGGATTTTGACGTGCGGCCGGCCGATCGCAAGGACGGCCTCGGAGGTGAATCCCCTCGCTCGAGATGGGCGGCGATTGCCCCGTGGCCAGGCGCCCGCGCATGCAGGCGCGGCTTTCGGCGCTTTGTTGGGCCACTCCTTCCGCGGCCTGATTCCACGCGGCGCTCATTCCGGAGCGGATTCCTTCCGGACCCGGCGGAAACGGCGAAGCAACGGGCCTCCGAAAGGAGGCTGTGAGATCTAGGGTTGTCCCGTTCCTCCACCGGCGCCGTAGACCTGGCCGGTGGCGTAGCTTGCGTCCGCGGCAGCAAGCTGCACGTAAATCGACGCGAGCTCCACAGGCTGGCCGGGACGGCCCAATGAGGTGGCGCCGCCGAAATTCTTGAGTTTCTTCTGGCTGGCGCCCCCCGAGACCTGAAGGGGTGTCCAGATGGGACCCGGCGCGACGCCGTTGACGCGGATACCCCTCGGGGCAAGTTGCTTGGCGAGCGATTTGACGTAGCTCATCGTCGCGGCTTTCGTCTGTGCATAGTCGTAAAGCTCCGCGGAGGGATCATATGCCTGCTCCGAGGTGGTGCCGATGATCACCGAACCGGGTCGCATGTGGGGAAGAGCCGCCTTAATGATCCAGAAGGGAGCATAGATGTTGGTCTTCATCGTCGCATCGAATTCGCTGGTGGATATGTCGAGGATCGACGGGTAACTCTGCTGCCTTGCCGCGTTGCTCACGAGAATATCGAGGCCGCCGAGTCCCCGGATCGCCGTCCCGACAAGTTTCCGGCAGAACGCCTCCTCCCGGATGTCCCCGGGAATCGCCAGGCCCTTCCGGCCTTCCGCCCTGATGAGCTCCAAGACCTCGCGGGCATCGGGCTCCTCTGCCCGCAGATAATTGATGGCCACGTCCGCACCCTCTCTCGCGAATGCGATCGCCGCGGCTCTTCCCATGCCGGAGTCGCCGCCGGTGATGAGGGCCTTACGGCCCGTCAACCTTCCCGACCCCTTGTAGCTCGTTTCCCCGTGGTCCGGCCTAGGCTTCATCCTGCAGGCTAGTCCGGGCCAGGGCTGCGACTGGCCCCTGAAAGGGGGTTTGGGATACCTCTTCGAAGGATCCTCGAGCAAGTGAACGTGCTTCATGTTTCGCGGGGGTTGCGTCGTTGGTAATCCCATGGGCAGACCGGAAGGAGGAGTTCCAGTTCCCCGCGCCGAGCCGCACGGCGGACAAGTGGACACCTCCATCGCCCCACGCGCGGCCGCGAAGGACACGCCGGTTGTCGCACGGACCTGGTCGGCCTGTACAAGGCCTTCGGCGGCGGGTGGTAGGTCAGACCGGCACGAGGCGGGTGACATAATCCGCCAGGGTGAGCGCGATCATGATGGCCAGGAAGAAGAACCCCACAAGGGCGAACGTGCGCACGAGCGGCGACTGGCTCCGCAGCCGCATGAAGACGACGAAGATGAGCGACGCCTTGGCCACGGCGACGGCGAGCCCGATCGGCGTCGACCACCACCCGGTCGGCAGCGCCGTCGCGGCCGCCGTGAGCGCGAGGAGCACGATCAGGGCGGCGTAGGTCGCGAACAGCGGGCGGAAGGCGGGGTCCTCGGCGTTCATCGCTGGGGAATCAGGTAAAGGAGCGGGTAAAGGAACACCCAGACGCAGTCCACGAAGTGCCAGTAGAGCCCGAACATCTCGACCGGCGCGTGGTGGGCGGCCGTCAGGCGGCCGCGCTGGTTCAGGCGGAGCAGCCACGCCATGAGCCCGAGTCCGATCAGCATGTGGACGGCGTGGAGCCCCGTCATGGCGAAGTAGAGGAAGACGAAGAGCTGCAGCGGGGGCGACGCCGCGGGGTCGAACGGCAGCCCGGGCACGAGGTGCTTCGCGTACATCTCCTGATACTCCGACGCCTTGATGGCGAGGAAGAGGACGCCGAGGGAGGCCGTGGCGGCCACGCAGTTGCGAAGGGCGGTCCGGCGGCCCCGCTTGATATAGGCGTCGCCCATCGCCATCGTGAGGCTGCTCGTCAGGAGGACGGCGGTGTTGAGCGTGCCCCTCCAGAAATTGAGCGTGTGGCTGCCGGCCGCGAAGGCGGCCGGATACGCGACCCGGTAAACGACGTACGCGAGGAACAGGCCTCCGAAGAAGAGCACCTCGGTCGCGATGAAGGTCCACATGCCCAGGTGGTTGGCGACGTCGCGCTGGCGCTCGTCACCGTAGGCCGCCGGAAGGGAGGGAGGGGTGGCGGTGTTCACAGGGGCGGGTAGTCGTAGGGCGGACCCGTGACAACGGGCGTCTGCGCGAAATTGTCCTCGGGCGGCGGCGACGAGGTCTGCCACTCGAGGCCCGTCGCGCCCCAGGGATTGGGTCCGGCGGGCGCGCCGCGCAGGAACGAGCGGGTGAGGTACAAAAGGGGGAGCCCGAAGCCGACCGCCAGGACCACGGCGCCGAGGGTCGAGACCACGTTCAGGGTGTGGAACTCCGCCGGGTAGGTCATGTAGCGGCGCGGCATGCCAAGGTATCCCAGCAGGTACTGGGGGAAGAAGGTCAGGTTGAAGCCGACGAAGATCGTCACGGCCGCGAAGGCGGCGACCGCCTCCGGGAACATCCGGCCGGAGATCTTGGGCCACCAGTAGTGGATGCCCCCGAGGTAGGCCATGACGCCCCCGCCCACCATGATGTAGTGGAAGTGCGCGATCACGAAGTAGGTGTCGTGGAGGTGCACGTCGACGGCGAGCGTCGCGAGGAAGACGCCCGTGAGCCCCCCGATCGTGAAGAGGGCCAGGAAGCCGAGGACGTAAAGGAGGGGGGTCGACAGCGTGATGGACCCCCGGTGCAGGGTCGCGATCCAGTTGAAGACCTTGATGGCGGAGGGGACCGAGACCAAGAAGCTGAGGAACGAGAAGACGACCCCCGCGTAGACGGACTGGCTGCTCACGAACATGTGGTGGCCCCAGACCAGGAACCCGAGCCCGGCGATGGAGAGGATCGAAACGGCCATCACGGGGTAGCCGAAGATCCTCTTCCGGGAGAAGCAGGTGATGATCTCGCTGACGACGCCCATGCTCGGCAGGATCATGATGTAGACCGCCGGGTGGGAGTAGAACCAGAACAGGTGCTGGAAGAGCAGAGGGTCGCCGCCTATCCTGGGGTCGAAGATCCCCACCCCGAGCACGCGCTCGAGGCCCATCAGCACGAGCGTGATCGCGAGGACCGGCGTCGCCAGCACCATGATGATGCTCGTGGCGTAGATGGCCCACACGAACAGCGGGAGCCGGAACCACGTGAGTCCGGGCGCCCGCAGCTTGTGCACCGTGACGATGAAGTTGAGACCGGTCGCGATGGACGAGAAGCCCGCCACGAAGATGCCCGCGGCCATCACCATCACGTGGCCGTTCGAGTAGGTGCTGCTGTAGGGCGTGTAGAAGGTCCAGCCCGTGTCCACGCCGCCCACGACGATGGCGTAGAGCGCGAGGAGGCCGCCCGAGACGAAGATGTACCAGCTCGCGAGGTTCAGCCTCGGGAACGCCACGTCCCGCGCCCCTATGGCGAGCGGCAGGATGAAGTTCCCGAGCACCGTCGGGATGGAGGGGATGAGGAAGAACCAGACCATCACGACCCCGTGCAGGGTGAAGAGGCGGTTGTAGGTGTCCGAGGTGACGAGGTCCGCCGTCGGCACGGCGAGCTGCCAGCGCATGAGGGCGGCCGCGACTGCCCCGACGACGAAGAACGCCGTGATCGTGAAGAGGTACAGGAGGGCGATGCGCTTGTGGTCCAGGGTGCCGAGCCACGAGGCCGCGGACGTCTCGCCGCCGAGATAGCTCGGCGTGGCGCGGGGCCGCTCCGCGGGCTCGGTCGGTGTCATGGCTGGGCCTCCTGCGGCGGCGGGGCAAGGGACTTGAGGTACGCGACGAGATCGAGCGCGTCGGAAGGCGCCATGATGCCGTCGTAGCTGGGCATCGTGAGCGCATAGCCCGCCACCCGGCTGCGCGCCGAGAGGAGGACCGCATCGCGCAGGTACTGCTCGTCGGCGCGCACGCGTTCGCCGCCGGCCAGCGTGACCCGGCTCCCATAGAGGCCCGCGAGCGGCGGCGCGCGCCGGCCCTGGGGGTCCTCATGGCACTCGGCGCACCCGAAGCGCCGGTAGACGCCAAGGCCCCGCTCCTGCGCCGTGCCGCCCCTGGGAAGCGGATTGCCCCGGACCCAGGCCGCGTAGTCGCCCGGCGAAAGAACCACGACGGCGCCGATCATCTGGGCGTGGGCGGTGCCGCAGTACTGCGCGCAGAAAAACGGGTAGGTCCCGGTCCGCGTCGGGTTGAACCACGTGCTCACGATCTTGCCCGGGACCACGTCCTGCTTCAGGCGAAAGGCCGGGACGAAGAAGCTGTGGATCACGTCCTCCGAGCTCAGCACCACGCGCACCGGCGTGTTGAGCCGCACGTGGAGCATGTTGAACTCCCTGCGTCCGTCCGCGTAGCGCACGTCCCACATCCACTGCCTGCCGACCACCGTGATCTCGGGCAGGCCAGGCGGGATCCTCTCCATGTCCGCATACACGCCGGCCCCCTCGAAGAAGAAGAAAAGGAAGACGATCGCGGTGCCGATGATCCAGGACGCCTCGATCTTCCAGGTCGCGATCCCGCTCGGCGAGCGGCTGGCCGCCGACCCGCGGCGGTAGCGGACGAGTATGATGAGCGTGAGGACCGTAAGGACGACGGCCACCGCGATCCCGGCCGCGAGGAGCCCGCGGAGCACCCGGTCGACCCTCGGCGCCATCGAGCTCGCCGCGGGCAGCCAGCCCGAGACCGCGTCCCAGGATGCGAGGAAGCGTCTCATCCCGGGCCTCCCGTCCGCGCCTGGCGCTCCTGGCGCAGCATCCAGGCGATGGCCCCGAAGACGCCGGCGAGCGTGGCCGCGACGCCGGCCCAGAGGGCGATCCAGATGATCCGGCTGTACTGGCCCCGGGCGCCGTCCCCCTGGAAGCAGACGAAGAGCAGGCCGAACACCGACTCGCCGGTCCGGTTGGCTGCGGCGTCCCTCAGGGCCGCCGCCAGGTCGCCGGCGGGAAAGTCGACGCCCAGGAAGTACCTCGAGACGACGCCGGCCGGGGTGACGACGATCAGGCCGCTCGGGTGGGCGTACTGCCCCGAGCGGGGATCGAGACGGTAATGGAAGCCGGCGGCGGCCGCGAGCGCGGCGACCTGGGGCTCCGCGCCCACGAGGGTGTGCCATCCGGCGTCCGCGCCCGTTCGCCCGTAGCGGGCCACGTCCCTGCGCTCCCGCTCTCCCGCCATCGCAGGCGTGTCGGTCGGGTCGACACTCACGGTGACGACCTCATAGTCCGGGCCGGCGCTGTAGCGCAGGGAGCGCAGCGCGTCGATCGCCCCGCTCGACACCAGGGAGCACATCTCCGGGCACCTGAAGTACGTGAAGATGAGGACCACGGGGCGCGTCCCGAAGTAGGCGCCGAGCGGGCGGGTGACGCCGCGCGCATCGGTGAGCCGCGTGCCGAGCGGGAGCGGCTCGCCGTTGCGCTGCTCAAAGCCCACGCCGCCGGGCGCCGCGGGGGCCGCGGCCGCCGCAAGCGCCGGCATCGCAAGGAGGAGAAGGAGCCGCTTCATGGCGCAGGGTGGGCCGCGGCCGGTTCGGCTGGGGCGGGACGCTCGGCGGCGCAGACAAGGTCGATCGCGCGTTCGATCGGGATCCGGACGATGCCGGCGGAGCGGTCGACCCAGCCGTAACCCGACAGGTGCGCGCGGGTGTCGCGTTCGTACTGCGCCCAGGCCCGGTCGACGCCCGTGCGTTCCTGCGGGCCTTCCTGGAAGGGCGCCGAGATGCGCGGCTGCGCGGCCACCCCCTTCCCGGCCGCCACATAACCCCACCCCGCCATGAGACCGGCCGCCACGAGTGCTGTGAGGACGCCGGCGATCAGGGCGATGAAGCGCGGGCGCGCGTCCGTGTCCTCGTGCCCGGGCCTGTTTCCTGTCGCGCCGGCGCTCACGCAAGGCCTCCTTCCAGGCGGACGAGGCGGGCGAACCTGTTCATGAACACCGCGGCCGCGGCGCCGGCGCCGGCAAGCAGGAGGAGGAGCGCCGGCGCCGACGGGACGCCCTGGGCCGGCGCGATGACCCACAGGAGATACAGCCATTGCGACGCAAGGAGGAGCCCCGCCACGAGCGACAGGCCGGCGACGCTGCGCTTCAGCCGCCGCATGAGGAGGAGGAAAAACGGCACGGCAAACCCGAACAGCGCGACGGCAGGCGCCACATACCTCCAGCCGCCGGCCTCGCGGCGCAGGTACCAGCTGATCTCCTCGGGCAGGTTTCCGGCCCAGATGATCAGGAACTGGCAGAACGTGACGTACGTCCAGAACATCATGGTCGCGAGCATCAGGTTGCCCCAGTCGATGCCCAGCGTGCGGCCGGCCGAGCCGTGCTTCGCCGGCATCGCTCCGCAGCGCAGCCCGCAGAGGAGGGCGAGGGCGAGGCCGGACACGACCTGGGAGGCCGTCCAGGTGACCGGGAAGGCCGTCGAGTGCCACCCGGCCTCCAGGGATTCCAGCCAGTCGTCGCCGAGAAAGACCAGGATGAAGAACACGAGGATCAGGCCCAACGGCCCGACCCAGGGACGGGGGTTTCGCGTCGGGTCCCTCGGCAGCCCGACCCCGTCCGCGACCCAGGACCTCACGACAAAGAAAAGCGCCGCCGCGACCAGCGCCCGCAGGAGCGTCATCGGGAGCCCCTCGTAGTCCAGGAGCGCGAGCGCCAGGTGCCGGGAGCCGCTCGACGCGGGCCTCGGAAGGAAGAGGAGCGGAAGGGCGAGGAGCCAGATCCAGGGAAGGAGCGCGACGGCCGCCCGCAGGAAGGGCGCAATCCCGGCGGTCCACTGGCCGCCGGTGGTGCGGTGGATAAGGACGAGGACGAGGGACCCCAGCGCCGGCGCGAGGCAGGTGAAGACGGCCAGGCGGTAGGCCAGGGCCAGCCACGGCGCCTCGAAGAGGGCAAGAAGGGCGGCGCACGCCCCGAGGAGGACGGCGGAACGCGCGGACAGCCGCTCCGCCGACCGCAGGAAGTCGTGCGCGGCGCTCATGGGACGAGGAGCCTCGCGCGCTCGCCGGGGGGCAGGTCGGCGACCGCGGCGTGCTGGCTTTTCTGGAGGGCGCGGATGTAGGCCACGATGGCCCAGCGGTCGGGGGGAGTGATCCGGTCGCCATAGCCGTACATGACGCCCTGCCCCTGCGAGATGACCTCAAACATCTGGCCGACCGGCTCGGCGCGCTCGCGCGCTGCGTGGAAGGAGGGCGGCGCGGGAAACCCGCGCCGGACGACGATGCCCTGGCCGTAGCCGTCCGCGCCGTGGCATTCCGCGCAGAAGATGGCGTACCGCTGCCTCCCGCGCTCGACGAGCGCGCGGGTGAACGGCAACGGAACCGCGGTTGCCCAGACGCCGCCCAGGCGCCCGTGCGCGACCGGGTCGTCGGGGGCCGGATCGTCCCGGGAGACCGTGTAGGCCGGCGGCGTCCGGGCGGACGCCCCGTCGGCGAAGAAACCCGACGGCTCGTAGGCGCGCACGTTCTCCTGGTGCTGCATGTTGTCGCACCCCGCGGCGCCGAGCGCGGCGAGCACCCAGGCCAGTGGGCGCGCGGCTCTCACGCGAACACCTCCTCGACCGACTCGGGCTCAGCCGAGAGGAGCGCGGCGCGCGCCTGCCCTTCCGGGTGGCCGGTGCCGTCCGCGCGGACACAGACAAAGAAGCGGTCCTGGCTCGCGCGCCGGAAGCGCCCGTCGGAGAAGGCCGGATGGTCGAGCCGCGGGAGCCCCGAAAGCCAGAGGAGCGCGGCGACGCCGGTCAGGGCGGCCGTCAGGACGGTCAGCTCGAAGGTCACCGGCACGAAGGCCGGCCAGCTGTCGACCGGGCGGCCGCCCACGTTCAGGCGGTAGTCGCGGGCCGCGTACCACTGCATGAAGAAGGCCCCGCCCCCCCCGAGGAGCCCCGCCGCCAGCATGATCCATCCCATCGGCGTCGCGCGCCGGCGCACCACCTCCTCCTCGGCCTCGACGTCGTAGGGCGTGAAGGTCTCGATCCGCCTGAAGCCGGCCGCCTCGAGCGCCCGAAGCGCGGCCACGTAGGACTCCTCCGAGGCGAAGGCGGCCATGACTCCGTAGGGTTCGCGCTTCAAGGGGACGGCCTCCGCTTTGCCACGACCAGGGCCCTCATCTCGGTCATCGAGATCATGGGCAGGAAGCGGATGAACAGGAACAGCAGCGACGCGAAGAGCCCGAGCGTGCCGAGGAAGGTCGAGTAGTCCCAGAACGTCGCGTGGTACATGCCCCACGCCGACGGCATGAAGTCGCGGTGGAGGCTCGTGATCACGATCACGAACCGCTCGATCCACATCCCGACGTTGACGCAGAAGGCGACCGCCCAGAGGGCGCCCGGGTTCTGGCGTATCCGGCGCGACCAGAGGAACTGGGGCGCGGCGATGTTGCAGGCCATGAGGGCCCAGAAGTACGGCGCGTAGGGGCCCACGACCCGGTTGAGCGCCACGTAGCGGTCGAAGATGACGCCGCTGCGCCAGGCGGTGAAGAACTCCGAGAAATACCCGTAGGCCACGATCCAGCCCATCGCCATCATCACCTTGGCCATCAGGTCCAGGTGGCGGGCGGTGATCATACCCTGGAGCCCGTAGACCGAGCGCAGCGGGATGATGAGGGTGAGCACCATCGAGAAGCCGGAGAAAATGGCCCCCGCGACGAAGTACGGCGGGAAGATGGCCGAGTGCCAGCCGGGCAGGATCGCGATCGCAAAGTCCATCCCGACGATCGAGTGCACCGACACGACGAGGGGCGCG
>Ga0181537_10003534_pt1 | contig 13350 bp, 15 predicted proteins | sample PEATcosm2014_Bin_39_FD_119765 | JGI IMG/M metagenome (GOLD analysis project Ga0181537, IMG submission 119765) | Peatland microbial communities from MTU Mesocosm Facility, Houghton, MI, USA - PEATcosm2014_Bin23_10_metaG | ecosystem: Environmental > Terrestrial > Soil > Wetlands > Peat | place...
AGGGCGCGTTCGGCGTTCGAGACTTGTTGCGAAGTTTTGCTCACGTGCGGTGTACCGGTGCGATGGCAACTGCTTGGAGCGTAAAGCAGCAGGCGAGTTGCAAAACGCGGCAAGTCCATCCTACTACGGTAGACGGTCGACTGGCGAAAGCGCGGAGCCCGCCAGCCCGAGCGCCTGCGCCGTGGCCCGTGCCCCATGCCCGCTCGCCGTGGCCCTTGCGCCGCGACGCGGGCCTCTCCCGTCTGCTCGTTCCTCTTGTCTTTCTCCTCGGCCAGTCAGCTCTCACGATTTCTGCGCGCCCGCACCCCATCCCCGCCGGTATTCACGCTGCAAGAACGCATTCGCCTGTGGCGCATTCGTCACCCGCATATTCGCGCCATCGTATTCGATCCTTTTCCCCGCCCGCAGCGCCACCACTCCCAGCAGCATCACTTCCGTCAGCCGCGCCGCATACGCAAAAGGACACGACGCTTCCGTTTTCCCCTTCGCCGCGTCCACCCAATTCATCTCGTGGTCCTCGTTCGCAATACGCGCCAGTTTTTGCGCAGGCTTGCCGAAGGAATCCTGTAGCGCGTGCGGCAGCAAGCGCGGTTTCCGTCCATACGTGTCGTGCAATAAGATTCCTTTACTCCCTATCAACATCGCTCCGCCATCCCGTTTGATCTCCTCGTCGCCCAATTCCGCGGGTTTGTTCGGCAGCAGCCCGCCGTCGTACCAAGTCAGTTGCACCGCCGGCAGCGCCCCTCGCACGCCGAACTGATACACCGTCTTCGTCGAAATCGGATAGCTCACCCCGTTGAACCCCGTGGAAAACGTCTCCACGGAAGTCGGCAATCCCAGGTTCAAGGCCCACATCGAGTGATCGATCAAATGCGCACCCATGTCCCCGATCGCCCCCATGCCCCAATCCACCCACCCTCTCCAATTAAACGGGTGATAGCTGGGGTGGTACGGCACCGTAGGCGCCACGCCGAGAAACAGATCCCACGCCAATCCCTGCGGAATCGCAAAATCATCCGCACACGGTGCCGCAGTCCGCCCTTGGGGATCGGTCTTGTCGCAGGAATGCAGAGGTTGCGGACGCGCAACACCCTGCGGCCAGAATCCCAGCGGCCGATTCGTCCATATATGAATCTCCCGAACGTCGCCGATAGCCCCCGCCTGAATGTATTCCACCGTCAGCCGCGCATCGTCCAGCGAATGTCCCTGGTTCCCCATCTGCGTCGCCACTTTTGTCTCTTGCGCGCGTCGCGCCATCTGCCGCGCTTCCGCCACCGACCATGTCAGCGGCTTCTGCACGTAAACGTGTTTGCCCAATTCCATCGCCGCCAGCGCAATCGGCGCGTGCATATGGTCTGCCGTCGCCACAAACACCGCATCGATATCCGTCTGCTTTTCCAGCATCTCGCGATAGTCCTGGTAGCGTTTCGCCCGCGGCAAAGCATCGTTTTGCAGGCGCAGCATATTCGCCAACTGCACCTTGGCCCGCGCGCGGTCAAACTCTACAGGTGGTTGCCCAGGCGCCGGCGGAGGATCCGGCTGCTCGATACGGTCCTTCAGCCTCTGCGCGTCCCCGGCAATCCGGTCCAGCGCTTTCCCCGCATACCCCCAGTCCACGTCGCACAGCGCCACGATGTTCTGGCTCCCCAGGTTCATCAAATTCACCCGGCCCATCCCACCCACGCCCACGCCCGCAATGTTCAGCAGGTCGCTCGGCGGCGTAAACCCTCTCCCCAGCACATGCCGTGGCACGATCAGAAACCCAGCACTAGCCGCCGCGAGATTTCCAATAAAGCTTCGCCGCGATGCGCTTGGTGAAGTCTCTTTGTTTTTTTTCATCCCTGCTCCTGAACCGCGGGTTGGCTTTTCCTCGGCGGATTGCGCTTCGATTGTAAGTCGCGCCGCAACCAAAGTCCCCTCATGAATCTTCCTCTGAACCTGCCTGATGGACGCGCAAATCCCGCAAAAGGGTACGAGGCACAATTTCTCTCGACCCTCCCGGAACGCCATTCAACCTCGACTTCAGCCCGTTTAAGGGATTTCCCTGGACGCCGCTATATCTTCCCGTATAATTACCCAAGCAGGTACTACGACCGTGCCCCGAACCGCGCGACCCCGCCTGGCAAGCTCCAATCGCTCCGAAAACCGACCTAACTCCCATAGTTTGATAACCATACGAATTGCTCAAAAAAAAGCCCGTTTCTAACCTCCATAGAATGATAACGATACAAATTGCTGCCCCACCTAACCCCTTTCCTTTGATAACCATACGAAATACCCATACCGGTGACATAACGCCCCTTCCCATTCCAGGACTTTCCAGGAAGGAGGCGGCGCCTATCGCGCATTGAGGTCAAGAGGCAAAAAGAAAAGAGAGACAAAGATGGAAGATCTCTGTTCTTTCTCTGCGCGACTCTGCGTGCTCTCCGCCTCTGCGTTATCCTTTGCTTGTTGGTCTATTGTGCCGAACAGAGAGATGGGGGAGACGATGAGCGGAGCTTTACGGATTGCAGGCTTGGTTTTGATGGCGATTATTTCGCTATTTGCGCAGCTTCCTGCCGACGCCCAAACAAAGTGGCAGCCGCACGATCTCAACCGGCCGCAGCCTGCGGTGATTGATCCGGGGATGAGCGGGACGGCGGATGCGGCTGGCCGAGCGCCTTCGGATGCGATTGTCTTATTTGACGGAAAAGATCTGGCGGCGTGGTCGCGGAAAGACGGCAGCGCCGCGCCGTGGAAAGTGACGCCGGAGTATTTCGAGGTGGTGCCAAAGAGCGGCTACATTTATACGCGACAGGCGTTTGGGGACTGCCAGTTGCACGTGGAATTTGCGGAACCATCGCCGGCGCGTGGTGAGGGCCAGGACCGCGGGAACAGCGGCGTTATCTTGATGGGGCTTTACGAGATTCAGGTGCTGGATTCGTATGGGAATAAAACCTATCCCGATGGGCAAGCGGCGGCGGTGTATGGGCAGCATCCGCCGCTGGTGAATGCGGCGCGGCCTCCTGGGCAGTGGCAGAGCTACGACATTATTTTTCATGGTCCGCGATTTGCGGACGGGAAATTGGTGCGGGCGGGACGGGTCACGGTGTTGCACAACGGGGTTTTGGTGCAGGACAACGTGGAAATTGCGGGACCAACGGCTAGTGACAAACCCGATGAACCGCACGCGGAGAAATTGCCTTTGGCGTTGCAGGACCACAATCATCCGGTGCGCTATCGGAATATCTGGATCCGCGAACTACAGGAATAGGCCGGCCACGCGGGTCAGCCTATCGTCAGATGGCTGATCTGACTGAGATATTCGCCTTGCTAAGTAGCACTGGCCTTTCCTGCGTCAGGGTAAACAAGAGTGCCTGTGCTACTGGATTTTTTCCACTAGCCCGGTGCGCGACTTAATCTTGTTCGCCAAAGACGCGCGCGTAGCTTTTCCCGTAGGGGTAAAAGCGATCCTTTTCGCCGCGGGCCCAAGCGGCCTTGTGCTCCGCGTCGGTGATATCCCAATCGGGGCGGCACTTCTTGGTGACCGCACGCAGGTCTTGCCGCAGTTCCTCATTGGTGGGGCGTCCCAGGAACCAGTAGCCGTTGTAGATTTTGTAAACGATCAGGCCCGGTTCGAGAACGATGGTGTGCGGGATCATGGGATTGTGCTGCGGGTCGGTGTACTCCGCGATGTCGAGATCCTTTTGAATCGTGCGGCCGGCGTCGGATAAGAACGGCCAATGGGCGCCGACGCCGGAGCGAAATTCGTTGGTCTCGAGGAGATTGTCGGTGCTGATGGTGACGAGGCGGCAATAGGCGACTTCCAGTTCGCGATGCAGGTCGATCAACAACTCGGTTTGGCGGCGGTCTTTGGGGCAGAAGCCGCCGCGGCTTAGAACCAGGACCATGGGGTGCTGGCCTTGTAAGTCGGAAAGTTTGCGGCGCGTGGCGGTGTGGTCGCTCAGCTCGTAATCGGGGAACTTAGAACCTGGCTGGATGTCTGCTCGCATGATGATGAAGCTCCTTGGGTCATCGGATGCCTGGCGACGGTAAACGGACACCCGCAATCACGTCCAGGTTGTGTAAGGAGGCGAAGCCGATGGCGACGGCCGCGGAAAAATTTTAGCTTTGTGGATGGGGCGAGCATCTAGGAACGTTATTCCTGGAATGCTCTTTGGAAGGAGAACGGAGATGGGCAAGGATCTGGCGAACGATTCGCGGCTCGGGCGGAACAACTTTGTATTGCGGAACTGGGGCTTCCTGAAACGGATGGCTGTGCTGACGTTGGTGGCGGCATGCGGGTTCGCGACGGTGTCGGCCACCGCTGGACCGGCCGATGACGAGGCTTCCCCGATTTACGGGGTAAAAATTCCCGCGGGATATCGCGACTGGAAATTGATTTCCGTGAACCACGAGGCGGGGGATTTTAATCAGTTGCGCGCACAGCTGGGCAACGATATTGCGATCAAGGCGTATAAGGAGGGGACGCTGCCGTTTCCCGACGGGGCGACTATTGTGGCGTTGCATTGGAAGCGCGTGGCCTCAGATGAGGACAACAAAGTGTTTGGGAAGGAGCAGGCGTTTGTGGCGGGAGACCGCGTAAATATGCAGATTATGGTTAAGGACTCGAAGAAGTACGCAGCGAGCGGTGGTTGGGGGTTTGCAGATTTTACGGGCTCGAAGCCAGCGGATGAGGCGATGCACAGAACGTGCTTCCCGTGCCATGAGCCGGCGAAAGATCGAGACTTTGTGTACACGCGATACGCGCCGTGACGTCCGCGAACTTTAGCTACGTGCACCCTGGCGGCATTTTTTTCCGCGACCTATGAAAACGGATGCATGAGGTGAGCGAATGCAGATGAAACTTGAAACTGTGGTGGTGCCGGTCGCGGATGTGGACCGGGCGAAACGCTTTTACGAGGGGCTGGGATGGCGATTGGATGCCGACCGCTCGGCCGATAACGGGTTTCGGATCGTGCAGTTCACACCGCCGGGTTCGGCGTGTTCGGTGCAATTTGGGACGAAGATGACGTCGAGTCCGCCCGGCTCGTTGCAGGGCGGCTATCTGGTGGTTTCGGATGTTGAGGCGGCGCGTGCGGAGTTTGTGGCGCGCGGCGTGAAGGTTAGCGAGGTGTTTCACGCAGAGGCGGCGGGGGCGCAGTTCCAGCCCGAGGGAGGGCCCGGGCGGGTGAGCGGGCTTGCGCCGGAGCGCGCCAGTTACCGTTCGTACGCTACGTTCCGCGACCCCGATGGGAATGGGTGGATTTTTCAGGAAGTTACGGCGCGGCTACCGGGTCGAGTGGACCCGGCGATGGCGGATTGCACGTAAAGCTACTTTTGGACGGACTCAGCCGAAAAAGATAGAGCAGAGGCGCAGAGTTGCACAAGACGCGCAGAGAAAAGCCGGGAACGGCTCCGCGTCACTGCGGGCGGTAGGGTTGCGGGGTTACGGGCATGGCTTGGCCCAGGTCGTGGTAGTTGATCTGGGCGGCGTCGAGTTGGAGGTCGTGTTCGAGGACGACATCGAGGGTGGAACCGCGGGGGAGTTCGGCTTCGGGTCCGCGGGTGAGGAGTGTGGCGGCTAGACCGCCTACGGCTCCGATACCGGCGCCGATACCCGCGCCTTTGGCACCGTCAGCGATGGCGCCGATGCCTGCGCCGGTGACCGTGGTGGTGGCTACCGTGCCTACGTCTTTGCCTTTGCCGCTAGGGCCGGTGACGTTTCCTTCGGAGTCCATGGTTTCTTTGCCGCCGCTATCGGCGCTGCGCGGGGCGGCGTTCATGTTGACGGTGTAGCCGTTGGGAAGGATCAGAGTGTTGAGGCGGATGCGGAATTCACCGCGGCCCTTGATGCGGCCGGGGCGCTTGGAGTCCAGGAGTTCGCCGCGGAGGTAGGAACCGACGGGGACAACGATTTGATTGTTGAGAGTGATGGGGAAGGAAGTGCGGAGATAGACGGAATCGCCGGGCTTGGCGCTGCGGGTGGAGATGCCATTTTCGAGGACGACTGCGACGCGGGTGCCGGAGGGTAGGATGAGAAATTTGGCGGAGGTTGGCTGGGCCTGGTAGACGGGTTGAGTCGGCGCTTGGGCTGGCGGTGGCGGGGTGGTTTGCGGGCCGGAAGGCTCCTGCGCGGCGGCGGGATTCGCCACCACGAACGCGCCGAGCAGCGGAAGACAAAGTAGAGATTTGCGAACGAAGAGATGGTCCATCAGCGACCTCCACGATACCCGGTCCGATGCGGGTTGGGGGAGAAACGGATGTCCGAGTATAGCGCGGCGTCGCTTGCGGCGGGGGCGGTTTGCGAGCTGCACTTCCTGGCAGGGAGCGAGACGGTCCGAAGTCAAATGTGGCCCGCCGTCGCGGTGATCAAAATGAAAAACAGAACCACGCCAACACCGATCACCCCAATGATCAAACCACTTTCCGCCACGTTGGCGGACCTCAGCCGCACAGCCCGTACTCGACGTGGAGGCGCGGTGAGCTGCCAGTAAAACAGTTTTTCCTGGTCGAACGCAGCGGTGCCTAAAGTAAAGGTGCGGTCGCCGATGGATTTGATTGTTCCGGTCACCTGGCGGCCGCCTTGCAGATGGCATTGGATGTAGCGGCCGCGGTGCTTGCCGAGTGTGCGGATGGATTCGCGCATCTCGATTTCTTGCTGGGAGAGCGGTGGCTGCCAAGGCTCGGAGGAAGGCGAATCTGAGGATTTGTCAGCAGGTGCGGGAGGGCCTGTCGCTGGCAATCGGGACGGAGCCAACGTTGCCGGCGTCGCGGCGTTCGATGCGGCTGGCGGCAATGCGGGCTCCTGGGTGACCGCCGGCGAGGCGGGGACCACTACTAGCGTGACGGCAAGCACGAAGCATAGTTTGTTGCGCATGGCGGCGGCTGCTTTCCCCTGGAACGCAGAATTCTCTTCCGCGGAGGAAGTGAAAGCACCGGAAGTGCCAAATGACCGTCGGAGCAATCGAGAGTGCCAGGTGCCCGCAAGGCTCAAGATTGCAGGCCATTGCAGGCATTCGTGCGGCGATTCGCGGAGGCCGGCTACGGAAGTGATTCACCGGGGGTGTCGGCTGGAAGCACCACGTGGAAGACGACCGTGACACAATGAAGAGGACAGCAGGGAGACCAAGGGTCGGATTGTTTCGAGAAACACGCATGCGGGAGGAACGGGATGGCTAAGCTGGCGTTGATTTATGGGATGCGATTGTTGCCGGAGGAAGATTTGGGGGAAGTGGGGGATGCGACGGTGACGCTGAAGAATGGGAAGACGGCGCGGGTGACGATGCATTTGATTGAGGGGAGCAAGGAGGAGATCGAGAAGACGTTTCACGAATCGATCGAAGCGTTTTTTGAGCTTTACCCGGAAATTTGAGGGCTGGCGAAATCGGCGATGGAAGGCAGGGTGCTCCGTGGCCACGTTCCCTCGTTGATCTTGCTGGACGCTCGGATTTGGTTGCGCCGGGCTTACGCCATAAAAGCGGCAGCAGGGCTGCCGCACTCCACGGTTAACGGTTGCCGAAATTTTCGGGGTCGGCGTTGGGGTCGCCGAGATTGTCGTTGATTAGGACGGTAGATTGGCCGGTTAGCTCGAAGCGCTTGCGGCATTTGTAGCAGGCTACCAGGTCGTCGAGACGGACCATGTAGGACGAGGCTTTGGCGAATTTGCGGCGATCTTCTTCGCCGGCGCCGCGCGGCAGTTCGCGCTTTTTGCGGGCGACCTTCCAGCGGACGGGAAATTCAAACTCGCCCTTGCAGCTGGGGCAGACCAGCTTGATTTTGCGAACTTCCTCTTTTTCGTTGTAGAAGGAACGCTCGTCCATAGTTTAGGTGGCGGGAAGAAGCACCGCTTCGTCAATTGTAACAAATTCGAGGCCGAGGTCACGCCAGCGGGGCATCCAGTATTGCAGTGCGGCGAGGGTGCAGTGGCGGTCGCCGTTGAGATGCATGTGGAAGCCGTCGTGGAGGCAAAGGATGTCGCCGTGCGAAGAGGCAGCGGGGTTGGCGACGTGTTGCTGGGCGTGTTTGGCGATGGGGTTCATACGCGGGATTAGCCATTCAGGGGAAGGGGCCTTCCAGTCGCCGGCGAGAAGCGTCCACATTACGGCTCGCATGCCAAGGCGGTGGGCGACGGGAATGACCCAGGGATTGCGGAGGCCATACGGCGGGCGGAACCACTTGGGAGTGACAGAGGTGGCTTCGACTATGGCGTCGTTGCAGCGCTGGAGCTGATCGCGAATTTCCGCGGGGCCACACTTGAAGAGATTAGGGTGCGTGTCGGTGTGATTGCCGAGGCTGTGGCCGCGTTGGGCGGTTTCGCGGGCGAGGGCGGGGCATTGGCGGACGAAATCGCCGATTAGGAAGAAGGTGGCGCGGCCGTTGTGTTGCTCGAATAGATCGAGGAGCTTTGGGGTGATGGCGGGGTTGGGGCCGTCGTCGAAAGTGATGGCCAGTTTGAGGGGGCTGGCGGTGTCGCGGATGGTGGGGCCGAAGAGTTGCGAATTGGGATAGACGGAGCCGTAGCCGACGAGCGCAGCGGCTGCGGCTGTAGCAGCGGCCGGTGCCTCCAAGAGCAGCGGGTTCATATCCGCCATTCTCGCATGGCGGGACGATTCGCCAGCGAGGGCACACGAAAAATGTTTGCACTGTTGGGGCACAATGCCAGCGACGGAATCGTGCAGCGCTAGCGACCGCGGGCTAAGAGCCGGCGGTTAGTTGACGGCGATTTTTTAGTTCGGCCAGGAGGCGCTCGACTTCGGTGTCGCGGTCGAGACGGACCAGGCGCTCCCCCATTTCGTCGGTGACCATTTCTATTTCAGCGCTGGCTACCGCTTCATTGTGGTGCACGCGATCCTTCAGGCGATCGAAGGAGTTGCTGCGGGAGCTGTTGCCGAGTTCGGATTGAGCGCGGGCGGCTTTGCCCATAGCCACGCTGCGGCGATGGCGGGCCAGGAGGAGTTCGCGCTTGGAGCGGGCTTCCTCGAGTTTTTGTTCGAGCTTGACCAATGCGCCTTTTAGCGTTTCCACCTGGGCGGATTGATCGGTGACCTGCTCCTGAAAGCTTTGCGAGAGGCGCTGCGCGGTTTGCATGCGCTCGAGCGCGGCGCGGGCGAGATCGTCTTCGTTTTTGTCCACGGCTAGTTCCGCCTTTCTGATCCAGTCTTTCGCGGTGTCCTGATGTTCGCGGAACTTTTTCTCCAGCATGTGCTGATCAGCGATGGAGACGGCGACCTGGGTTTTCACCTGCAGGTATTGATTCTCCATGTCGACGATGACCTGCTTGATCATTTTTTCCGGATCTTCGGCACGATCGATCATGTCGTTCAGATTGGCGCGGATTAGGGTGCTGACTCTTTCTAATAGGCCCATGTGATGCTCCTTTCGGTACTTTTCGACAACTCTCAACCACTGCAACTTCTAAACCAGCCGCGCCGGGACTAAAGGCCGGCCGCTACAAAATCTGGCTCGGGCGGCGGCATCAGAAGGCGCCCGCCTCCCCGGTTTCACCGGGGCAGGCAGTAGGCGGCCGCTACAACTGCACGAACCCGGTGGCTACCAGGTGGCGCAGGACGTCGATTGCGCATGCCCAGAAATGGTGGCCTGCGTATCCGCTGATGACGGCCAGCGCTGCTCCGCCTGCGAGGAACCACTTTTCCTTGACGCTCATGACCCTCTCCCTTACGTGCTGCGATTGGAGGAAAGTGAAGCGTCCCGGCGGATTGCGAATGGCCGCCGGGACGCCTGGGTTTTACGAATTGGCTCCGGTTGCGGGAGGCAAAGGCTTCGGAGCTTTGTCGCCAATGGCGCGCACTTTGCCTAGCAGCTCGGACATTTGCATGCCAGAGAGGGCTTCGAAGAGCGCGGGAACTTGCGCGGCAATTTGCGTGATGTCTCCGGTGAGCTTGTGGGCTCCGGCGGAACTGCCGTTGCCGGTGGACACGATGGTGACTTTGTCGATTTTGCCGAGGGGTTCCGCGAGGGCGCGGACGATGTCCGGCATGCCGGTGAAGAGCTTGTCGACCACGGCAGCCTGGTTGTACTCCTGGAAGGCCTCGGCCTTGATGTTCATGGCCTTGGCTTCCGCCTCGCCCTTCTTGAAGATGATTTCGGCTTCGGCTTCGCCCTGGGCACGGATGGCGGAGGCACGGCCTTCGGCTTCGCTGATGAGGCGTTGACGCTCGGCGTTGGCGATGGTCTCGATGCGCTTGCGCTCGATTTCCGCCTGCTTGAGCACGGTGGCGATTAGTTCACGTTCGCGGCGTTGAATTTCCGCGTCCTGAACTTTGACTTGGGCTTCGCGCTCAACCTGTTGGACCTTAACGGCTTCGGCGACCACTTGCTGTTGCATGACGTTGGTCTCGATTTCGTACGCTTTGTCGGCGGTGGCCTGGGCCTTTTTGGTCATTTCGAGGTAGCTGGCTTTCTTGATGTCCAGATCGCGTTCGGCTTCGGCTTGTTTGGCCAACGAAGCGGTTTCGGCAAAGACGCGTTCCTGGTCGGCTTGCGCTTTGGCGACGGCGGAGGCGCGTTGCGATTCGGCGCGCTTGATGGCGATGTCGCGTTCAGCTTCGGCAGCGGCGACTTCCGCTACCAGCTTGATGCGGGCGATATCGGGGCGGCCCATGTTGGTGATGTATTCGTTTTTGTCGCGGACTTCTTTAATCGTGAAGCTCACGACGTCGAGTCCCATTTTGTTCATGTCCGAAGCGCACGTGGAACGCATGCGCTCGCCGACCATTTCCGGCTCTTTTACGAGTTGCTCGACGGTGAGTTGCCCGATGATGCCGCGGAGATGGCCTTCCATAACCAGGCGGATTAAACCTTCGCGCTGCTCGGGCCGCTTGGTCAGGAATTGTTCGGCGGCGGTTTTGATGGAGATAGGATCGGACTTCACTTTTAGTTGCGCCACGGCTTCCACGGTCACCGCGACGCCCTGGTTGGTGTACAGACTTTGCTGCGGAGCCACGTCGAAGGACATGAGCTCGAGGGAAAGTTCCTTACACGTTTCGACCATGGGAAAGATGATCGTGCCGCCACCCTTGACGATGCGCGTGCCGCGCATGCCGTAGATGATCAACGCTTCGTGCGGCCCTGCTTTGCGAAACATCTTGGCGAAGGTGGTCATGAGAAACAGCAGCAAGACCACCAGGATTCCCGCCACGACATACACTGTGGGTAGCCCGAACATAAATTCCTCCTCCGTGAACCATCCGGACTGTTTGCGTCGTGCGACAGTCCGCGAAACTTTTTTTGGCCGTACGCCGGAACACGCAGTTTCTGCTGCTCCGACGCAGGCCGCGTGCTACTTGGTGAACTCCTCCCAAGGCCGTACGTAGGCGATGCCGTCTTCGTAGCGCTCGATGACGACCTCGCGGTCTTTGGTGATCGGCGTGCCGGACTCGCAGCGCGCGCTCACGCTGCGGCGGGCGCCGTCGCGCTCAAAGATCACTTCTCCGGTGCCCTTTTCACGAATGGACATGCTGACGGTGCCGACGACGCCTTCGAGGCGATAGTCCCAGTCATACATTTCACCCTGGCTGTCGCGCATGAGGCGCGTCATGAAGCGGAAGACCACGTAGCTGGCGAAGAGTCCGGCCGACGTGGCGATGGACAGCGAGGCCATGGCCATGAGTCGCGAATGCGTGGTCAGGATGTAGCCTACGCCGCCAAACCACGCGAGGAAGGCCATGGCCGTGGTGGCGTTGAACCAGGGAATGTGGCTGCCTGGCGTTCCGCCCTTAGCTCCCACGGCGCCTCCATGCGAAGCGTGGGATGCGGCATGGCCGACGTGGCCGTGGCCGATGTGCCCGCCGGCCGCGTGACCACCGTGAAACGGCAGGTGCATCTTGAACGGAAGATGGAAGTGGACCGCGCCGGCCACGAAAGACAGGACGGTGAGCGTCAGGCCCACCAGAAAACAGAGGAGATAAAAGTCAGACCAGGTCATTGGAGACTCCCGACACAACCTTCAGCCCGGTACATCCTTTTGTTGCGATACCGTTGTCGCTACACCGTTGTTGCGATACGCCGGGCGATTCTTGCTTCGTGTGTTCGCCCGGGCTAGCTGGGGTCCAGCATGCTGGACCCCTACAAAGGCAAAGCTTAATTCTCCAAGTAGCCGCGCACTGGCGGTGCCTTCGCGGTGCTGTGCAGCGGCGACTGCGTGCTGGCTTGCGACTCGGGCCTTAGCACTTCGCTTAGGCGTTCCGCCAGGCCGGGAGCGCGCAGAATCTCCGCCAGGAGTAAGAGCGCTTCGCGCGAGTCGTGATGTTCGGCGATGACCATCAGCGCGCGCTGGAGTTCTGCGTCGGTGGTGAACTGGCCGACGCCGGCGTAGAGCCAGGAATCCACCTTGGCGTCCACGACGCGCAGCTCCGACTGCAGGCCGCGGGTGTAGCCGGGAGGATCGTCTACGAGGAAGCCCGGATACACGCGAAAGAATTTCGCCAGCAACTGCTGCGTGGTGTGCGTAAGGTGCGGGCGGGCGCCGCTCTCGATCTGCGAGAGGTACGCCTGGCTGAGACTTTTGCCGACTTCGCGTTTCATGGCTTTCACCATTTCGAGTTGCGTCATGGGGCGGTCGAGGCCGCGGAGCGAGCCTTCGACGGTACGCAGGGAACGGAGTTTGTCGCCGAGGGTCATGGAGAAACCTGGTTGAGAGCGTGCATGGCGTAAGAACCTCCACTTCGCACTACATAACGCATTGCAATAATACTATTGCATATTGCTATGCTCAGTCAAGGAAAATAAGTAGCTTATTTTTAATGACTTATGTGGGCTCAGGTGAATGATTGCTGCAGGCGGGAGTTTATTAGGACTTCTTCAGCAATTGCACGTCGATTTCTAGTTGCTGGCACTTTTTGTACAAATGGCTGCGCTCGAGGCCGAGGTCGCGCGCGACATTGGTCATATGAAAATTATGGCGGCGGATTTCCGCGATGAGAACTTCGCGCTCGAAGGCTTCGGCGCGTTCGGCGAGTGTACCGGAGGCGGCGACTACGCCATTGTCGCTGACGCCGGAGTTGGCGTGTGCGGAAATTCCCGGCAGCACGAGGCGCACATCGTCTGCAGTAACGCGATCTTCCGCGGCGAGGAGGACCAAGCGCTCGACGACGTTGCGCAGTTCGCGCACATTGCCGGGCCACGAGTAACGCTGGAGGGCGGCAAGTGCGGCGTCATCAAAGATTTTTTCCTTCCAGCCATTTTGCACAGCGACTTGGCGAGCAAAATGCTCAACCAGCGCGGGGAAATCCTCCGGACGTTCGCGCAACGGTGGCAGTGCCAGCGGGAAGACATAGATACGGTGAAAGAGGTCGCGGCGGAAGGCGTTTTGCTTGACGAGTACCTCGAGATTACGATGCGTGGCCACGA
>Ga0181537_10003535_pt1 | contig 13345 bp, 14 predicted proteins | sample PEATcosm2014_Bin_39_FD_119765 | JGI IMG/M metagenome (GOLD analysis project Ga0181537, IMG submission 119765) | Peatland microbial communities from MTU Mesocosm Facility, Houghton, MI, USA - PEATcosm2014_Bin23_10_metaG | ecosystem: Environmental > Terrestrial > Soil > Wetlands > Peat | place...
GTGGCTTTGGTTTCGACGCTCGTTGTTTCTGTGCTCATATTGACCTCGTTCTCTTGTTGCCGGTTTACTTCCCACCTCGCATCGCCATCATCACTATGCCGAGACCCCCACCGTGCCCGTCGTTACCGCCGGTGAATAAGCTGTGCGTCATGGTCGGAATCTTGAACAGGATGTAGATGTTGACCAGTACCAGAAGAACAAGAAGTGGCAAGGTATGGACTATCAAGGAAGGGTCCGACAAGCTCTGGCCAAGCTGGAGGTAGTAGTTGGTAAGAACGTGAGACAAAACATTTAGAGTGGCGGCGGCCACAACTTTGTAGAAGCTAAATCCGAGATAAGCCTTGAGCCATCCCCAAAACAACCAATCGAGCTTGTCGAAGACAAGGAATGGAATAAAGATCGGCCCGAGCAATCCGATGATCGTCGCCGCGATTGCGCCGTAGGCCACGATCGCGGAAACAATGGCGGCCAAGAAGGCCAGGAGGAATTGCTCGGCAAAGTACACGATCGCGTAATACGGGGACATCATCGTGTTCAGCAGCCCCGGCCCCGTCTTGGAGGATGCAGCATTGATCTCGTTCAGCATGGTGTTGGAACCATCTGATCCGATCTGGTTCACAAGATTGATTGTGCCGCCGTCGATGAAGCCCTTGAAGGAAAAGCCAAGTCCGGGAATGGCGCTGTCGTAATAGTTCACCATTACATAAGCGAAGGTAAGCAGCATGAAGAGGTTGAGAAACCTCCCCATGCTGAATCCGGCTTCGCCGTTTGCTGATGCCAGCGCTTCCTGCACCCCAAACCAAACCATCACGATAGTGGCCAGCGCCAGAACCATGTGAATCCCCATCGATGTGAGGGAGGGCGCCACCGTGGCGGCAAGCGATTGGCACGCCTGAGCGATATATTGGAAGAGACTCATATTTCATCCTCCTGTGTTTCCTCTTGCTCAGTAGGCCTGCGTAAGGAGATTGCCCGACCCAGCGCTGGTTGTGGTGATGTTGGCGTTGTAATAACTCTCGTATCCTGCCGAGTCGCGGAATGCAGATTTCAGTGCATCTTGTTGCTGTTTTTGGGCGACGATCTGTTGCAGCGAAAGATTGGCATTGATCTGGTTCGCGTCCTGCTGGGTGCGAAGTTGCAAAAGCAGTGCCTGGTTCATGCGCTGCAACGTTGCCATGATGGTCTGCTGGGAAGAGTCCTGATTTTGCGTTTCGGCCTCAAGATTGGCGATGTCGGTTTGTCTTGAGGACTGATTCGCGCGAATGGTCCCGAGGGCCTGCAAGTTGTTGCTCATTACGGAGTCGTTGATGTCAACGGTCGCGCCCTGCGCAGCAATCTGCAACTGGCCGGCAACGCTGGCAGTGCTGTAGCCAGGGATTACGCTTGCGGTGTTTGGCACGCTTACCTGCTGGTACGAGGCTGCGGCTCCCTTTCCCGTATTCGCCGAATTCAGCCAACCCATCGAATTGCCGTAGGTATTCGAGATCTGCTGTAGCAGGATCAAGTCAGAAGTTGGAGACAGAAACCGCGAATAGAGCATTCTCGGAGCAAGGATCATCTGGTGAACGAGGTTATATTGCTGCTTTGCGACGTTGTATGCCTGTAGCGCTGTTGTGGCGATCTTGACCGTGTTGGAAAAGATTTGCTGGCCCTGCTCGATTTGCTGGAATTGGTTGGAGATGGATTGTTCTTCGTGTTCGATCTGCGTAATGGCGTGGACCGACTGCGTAGGATCGTAGACGATACCGGAACCAAATTGCGCGTGCGCAACGGGTTGCAATGCCACAGCGAGGCCGATAGTGAGTGTGGTAACGATTAGCTTGTTCACTTTCTTGTCCTTTCGTCTGCGGTTGGTGTGGCACGCTCTCACAGCAACACCGCGCTACTGCTGTGCAGCAATAATTTCTTTCTGAACCTGTGCAAGGCGGTCCGCTTCTCGCCCACACCGTGACTCTCGTTCTTTTTTCCTGGCTTCCAGAGCCGCCGTCTGTTCCGGAGTCAGCTTCTCCCCTGTCAGAAGTCCTGACGATCCGGCGGTCACTGGATTAATACATTCCTTGGCATAGGCCGGATACTGAGCGTTGTATTGATCCTGCAACTGCTTTACCTTTGCCGATTTGCTCTGACAGGCGACAAGGGTGAGAGTCCACGGAATGAGGAGGGAGAGAACACTTTTTCGCATTGAGAGCCTCCTTAAAAACTCTGTGGAATGGTGTGGTTCGAGTACGCAGGGAGAAGCAAGTCCTGCGTGAAATAAACCTTCACGCGATGTCCTTCCCGAATCGTGATCGTGGGTGGTATCTGGATAAAACGGTCAAGGATGCTCGCCGCGGACTGCGAAACACTGCCTGCTGCTCCGTTTGTGAAAGCCTGAGAACCGCTCGTTGTGATTGTGCCGCCGCCCTGCGTGATCTCGCTCGCCCCAGCAACCACACCCAAAGCGATCGAGGTTCCAAAAATCTGAAGGTAGTGGTTATTGACCTTGTCTTTTAGCCCTTGCTCCCCGATTTGATCGAGACCCTGAAACTGGTCGAGATCGACGGAATAACCATCGGGCATAATCAGGCGGTGGAAAACGACTGCCATTCGGCGCTGTTGACCGAAGCCCGTCGCTCCAATCTTCTTTGCCTCACCGAGAACAACGGTTCCCTCGGGAATGATGACGTGTTGATAATCGTGCGAATACAGCGGATTTGAGACAAGAACCTTGACCGGTCCTACGGCGTCCCCATCCAGGCGGTTCATCAGGACGGTGTCGAGCACTGAGCCCTCATAAATCAGATAGGGCTGACCCGTCGCTGAATCGACATTTGCTTCGAGTGGGCGTTTATAGCCTCCGGGCGTATCTGCGCGTTTTGCCTCGGATTCTGGCGCGCCAAGACCACCGTTTGCCTGCCGTTCAGCGGCTCCATACTGGGCGGGCATCGCCTGACCCTGCTCTAGTTGTTGCGGCGGTTCGACGGAGCGGGAGAAAACAAGGTTCGAAGCGAAACGTGAGTTGTCCGCGCGTTCCCGCTCTTTCGCGGCGATTAGCTGCGTCTGCTGTTGTGCCGGCGTTAGTCGCATCTGCGTGTCGCCGCGCTGTAATTGCGAACAGGGCGGTCCGGCGACGCAGGAGGCAGCAGCGCCGTTTGGGCCGTAGGCTGCGGCGACAGTCCGCTGCGCGGGCGTCGCAGACGCAAGCGCCGGGTCTCCCATTGCTGCAGCGGCCATCGCTTCCTGCCGCCCTTTCTGACGTTCGGCCTGGATCTGATTTTTTAACTCCTGCACGTTGCTGTCGGTGTTGTCTTGTAACGTCGGTTGGGGCAGCTGACCTTTCGCGTCGGCCTGTTGCGCTGGCGTCTTCTTTGAGGACGAACTGAATAGCGCCGCGACAATCACGAGCAATGCCGCACCCAGATAAACGAAGGTCTTGAGGTTCTTCCGCAAGACCCCCTTTGGGAGTTCCAAGTTACGACGCAACGTGGGCTCGCCTTGGGGCTCGGGCTGCGCGTCGGTGCGGGAGTTGAAGATGTTTTCGGCCATAGCTGCTATCCCTTGCGCGTGAATTCCATCTTCTTCTTGCCTAGCTCTACATATCCGCTGTCTATGATCTTTGGGATGATGTAGGTCCCTTCCCGGACGTCGTAGGTGACGAGGTTGGGCTTGCCGTCCTTCATTTCATACACGCTGAATTTTTCAGGGGCGTTCGTCTTGATGTAGGTGAACTTGTCGTCGTGATAGATCGACTGGATATCGAAAGGCGCTTCGTTCCCTTTGTACACATAATCGAACTTGAGCTGCGTTGGATAGGCGCTCTTGTACTCGTCAACTGCTTGTTCAACGTGCGATTGCAGAGCGGCAAGTTGCTGTCGCGACTGTTCGAGTTGGGCAGCGGGCACAAACTGCGGTGGACCACTCGCGGCCACAAGGGCGGAAGGGTCGGCAGGTTCGACGATCACTTTTAGGTCAGGGCTGGTGGAAGGAGTGGAGCCCGATATGTCTTGGAGTGTGAAACTGTAAATGTTGCCCTTGTCGGTGATGAGGTTTAAGTTGGAGTTGATGCCTTGCTTTGCCGGATGCACAAAGCAGAAGTTGCCGACCACGTCCACGATCCAGAACTCCTTGTCGCCAGTGGCTGCTTCCAAGATCTTTTCAGTGGTTGGCAGCTCAATAAGGGTCGTGTATTTCAACTTCGCGCGGATCGGAATGATGTCTTGGGAGTGATACTGCACCGTGCGCGAGGAATCTTGCGCTACCAGTCCGATGGAAGAAACGATCACCAGACAATTGATAATCCATTTCAGATGGGTCACAGCATTTCTCCTTTGTGGTTCGTGGCCGCGGTTGATGTAGCCAACGTGCGCGGCTGGAATGGGTAGTCTTCTGCCAGCTGGCGAAGCCCATCCGCAATACCGAAGCGATCGAAGTAGTCCTGCTTCTTCAAATTGTCGCGGGCGTTGTTGGTTGCCATCCAGTGCGAAACCGAATCGACGTTCAAATGCACCTTTTTTGAGGTCTGCGCTTTCCGAATCAGCATTTGGCCGGGTGGAACAAGGCCGCTGATAATGTCCAGTTCCGTGTCGTTGAGATGGAACGCTTCCCGGTACACCTCACGGTTCATGTCGGGGTTGGCGAGAAAGATCTTCGTGGGGCAACTCTCGGCCACTATCGCCAGCATCCCCGACTCTTCAAGCTCTTTGATGGATTGCGTCGCCAGGATCATGGCCGCTTTGTGCTTGCGCCATGTTTTCTGCGCCTGCACCACATAATTGCGGATCGTCTCGTTCTTGATGAAGAGCCACGCTTCGTCGAGCAGGAAAAACTTTGGTGTGCCGAGCTTCTTGGGGTCAGTGATCTCATTCGATGCCCGGTGCAAAACATAAAACAACAGTGGTTCCAAGACTTCCGGTGCATCGTTCCAGCCCTGGAAATTGAACGTCTGAAAGCTTTTGAACGAAAGCGTGTCCTCAGCGTTGTCAAACAAGAATCCGTACTGTCCACCACGGGTCCAGCGGTGGAGGCGCTCTTTCAACTCGCCAATGATGTTGCCAAAATTCGAAACGGTGCGCTGGTTCGGCTCCAGCACGTAGATGCGCTCAATCGCGTCCCACAGGCGACGTTCTTCCTTGAAGTCGAGCCTGTAACGTTGCTCGTTGCCCTCAATGAGCACACGGAAAAAGCCGAACAGAAACCGCAGGTTCTCCTTGGTCTGAGGCAGCGAGAAGGGGTTGATGGTGAAGTCTCGCGCTTCCTGACCCACATTGAGATACGAGCCCTGGAATATCTTCGTAAGCGACTGGAAGCTGCCGCCGATATCAAAAACGAAGGTCAGGAGCTTGTACTTTTGCGCGTTTTGAAGCAGAAAATTGCACAGATAGGACTTGCCACTCCCGCTCATCCCGAGAATCAGCGTGTGGGCAACGTCGCCGGTATGCAGGTTGAGATAGTATGGCGTGCTGTTGTCGGTTTCGAGCACGGCCAGATATTCAGTGCCGAGATGTGGGTTGGTCTTTTCGCCCGGCAGGATGGTAAACAGAAAAGAAAGATCGGCGTAGTTTGTGTTCAGCAGATACAGCTTGCGAAGGTTGAGCGCATAGTTGCCCGGCACTGTGGCGAAGTAAGCGTTCAGCTGGTTGTAGGTTTCCACAAACAGATTGCCGTCCGCGTTGGTGAAGACGCCAGTAAATTCGCCCACAATCGGATCGAGTTCCGCTCGTGACCGGCCATACAGCACAATCGTGAGCGAGAAATCGCCAAGCGATTGACCGTCACCCAAGGCGCGAAGGCAATCCCCTAGGTCTTCGATGTCGGCCTGCTTGGATTCGTCCACCAACACATCGCGCGGATTCGTCATCGTAGCGTCGTTGCCCATCTGCGAGACGAATCCGGTCTTTGACATATTGAAGTGACGGCGGCGCTTGTTCACTTCTTTGCGGGCCTTATCCGCGGGGAGCGGCGTCCACTCCGTGACCACGTAGAAGTTAGCTGGAATTTTCAGTAGGGCATCGAGCACCAGGGGCCGCGTCTCGGTGATGGCTTCTTTCATCGTGAGGACACGAACGATGTGATCGCCGACCCGGAGATGATCGCGTTCTGCTTCGATGTCGGAGTTGGCCACCTGATAGTCAAGAAACTGCGTGGACTGCGGCCTCCCGGCAACACGCCAGTCGTCATAATTCAGCAAGCGGCGGAAAAATGTGAATTTCCCCTGCCGATTCAAGATCTCGATCTGCATGAAATCGGCAAGCTGGCGGGCGAATGCCTGCACGTGTTGGTCGAGCCGTTGAAGATCGCGCTCGACATGCGTCCGCAACAACGTCTTCATGCTGTCGTTGGTGAACTGTGATTTGAGTTCGGCAATCGCGCCCTCTGGATCATGTAACAGGCGAGCTAGCGCCGTGCCGACGCCGGTCCTCGACCGGGCGCCTTCGAGCAGGATGCAGTAGAAAATCTCAACCTGATAGAGATGGTCCCGCTTCGCTGCAAAGAACTTCCGTCGCTGGTCAATGGCCGCTTCGACAATGGGGTCATCATATGTGGCGAACGGTATGTCGGGGCGGTTCGATTTGAAGAGGTACTGGTAAACATGGAAACCCGGGCCAAAGGCTTTCAGCGCCGCATCCAACCGCTTCACCGCATACTCCTGCTCGGAGCGGTCAAGACTTTCGTAGTCCACGCCGGGAACGCCGAGAATCATGCCGACATCACCGCTCTTGGTAAGGAAGGCCGTCTCGTTCCAGAAGCCATAGAGGTTGATGTGGTCATTCAGTGCCGCACTCTCTTTCCAAGGCTTGATGACTTTATCGAGTCGCAGCATCACACTACCTCGACGCGGGGAACTTGCTGCTTCGCGGCGTCGTAGCGCAGCTTGTAGCGTTCGGACTTTGCGAGGATGTGCAGAAAGGCCGGATCGCTGTTCGTGACCCAATGGCCGAAGGCAAAGCCGCCCACGAAGACGGCGATTCCTGCGAGGATGGAATTGAGGAGATTGAAGGCCCCCACGGCGCCAACACAGACGAAGTAGAACAGCGTGCGTTCGACACCCAAGTAGGTGAGCGGCTTATGCAGGCTCTTGAAGACTCGATTTGTGCGCTGGTTCTGCTGTCGCTTGTCGGGCATAAGTTCCTTTTTGAAAATGGGCCGAAATTGCTGGGGAAGGGCGCTATACCCCCCAGAGCCAACTCAGGACATTCACGGCGAGAACAGCAATGCCCGTTCCGGCGGCAACTCCGGCCAGGGCCTTCTTTGAGCCGGGCTCCCCGTGTGCGAAGCCGTAGCCTCCGATCACGATTGCGACCAGACTCGCAACCTTCGCAATGGTGCCGGTGAAAAGGCTTTGGATAGCGGTAAAGCCGGTGTCGAACGGTGACGCCTGCGCCAACGCTGCGATAGGCATCAGGAAAAACAAGGCAAGAGCAACCGCAGTTGGACGCGCGCACTTCGACTGAAGAAAGCGCTCGATCTGACTAACGGTCTGGACCCGGAACCAACGTGGCATTTGCACCTCCCGCAGTACCTCAGATCGGCTGCATGTGGCGCAAACTTAACCGGACTCAATGACGCTGTCCAACAACTTCTCGTCACGCTGTTATTCCTGGGAGGAATAACAGACGAACATGATGTCGCGACCAAGTAGAGCACGCGGCTCGGTGCGACACCTTGTATAAGAACTTTCCTCAGAAAGCGATTTGTTGGCAAATGCGACTCGGATCCCGGCACACGGAGTGGAGTCTAATCAGACGTCCCTAAGATGCCGTTCTAGTAGCGGGCGCATCGTCATTTTCCTCGCAGATCTGCTTCCAAGTGCCTGCCGATGAGGCAGATGAAGGCTGTCGTAGCTTGCTTGACTCAGTTCGCCTGAAACGTCGGCTCCGCAGCCGCGAAGTGATTTGCTCAACGAAATGTGAGGTGCCGAATCGGTTTTGTGCTGCACGATATTCCCGGCAGGAATTTCACGCGGACGAAAAGTTGTTGGACAGAGCGGCAGGAATTGATCAAATTGGCCAACGCCGTCGGTCCGCGCGAACTCAACGAAGCGGATGGACAGCGATTGTGGAGAAGAGGTCCTTATTTCAACCCACGAGCCAATTCCCGATCGCCATAGTGTATTCGCTAATGTTATAGTTAATACACTATGACAGCCAATGCCGATACCCGCACCGTCCAGGCGCTACGCAGCGATCTGGCGCTGCAGATCGCGCGCCACATCAGGTGTAGCGGCCAAACCCAGGTCGCCGCGGCTAAGCGGCTGGCTGTCCCGCAGCCGACTGTGAGCCAGATCATGCACGGCAAAATCTCGCAGCTTTCCCTCGAGCTGCTCATCCGCATTGCCGTGCGTGCCGAATTGCCGGTGGTGCTGCAAACAGGCAAGGATGCGGAAGAAGCGGGAGCATTCGTCGCAGGCGAGCCACTTCAGGAGAGTCGGATCCTGAGGTCGAAGGTTGCCGATGAGGCACACCAGGCATTGAGCGAGGATGCGAGAAGTCTGACTCCGCAACAACGGCTCGAAGCGCATGCCCGACACAGCCAGTTGATGGTCGCGCTCCACCGTTCGGACCGAAAGAGCAGAAGGGCTCGATGAAAGCGCGCGGGGCAGGTGAATCTGCGCATCTGTTGCTCGATGTAAGCGCGGTGCTGGCAGAAAACGACGTCGAGTACGCCGTCATCGGTGCCATGGCCGCCGCGGTGTATGGCGCCATACGTGCGACGACGGATGCGGATGCCCTGCTATCCGTTTCCATCGCCAAGCTCAGGCAGCTCGAAAAAATATTCAAGAAAGCGGGATTTGCGACGGAGATGCGTCGCGGGGATGCGGACGATCCCATTCCCGCGCTGCTCTCAGTAAGCGACCGGCACGACAATCGCGTGGATCTGCTGGCGGGCTTGCGCGGCCTCGACCCACTGGCCTTGTCGCGCTCGATCACCGTGCCCTTTCGCGGCAGTTCCCTCAGAGTGATTGGGCGGGAGGACTTTGTTGCCATGAAGTGCTTTGCCGGTGGTCCTCAAGATATCGCCGATGCGGTCAAAGCGCTCAAGACCACCGATCAACCCCTCGATTTGGAGCTGTTGCGTCGGACCACGCGCCGTTTTGGAAGACCGGCCGCAGACTTGCTCGAGAAGCTGTTGCGGGTGTGATGACGAACGGCCCGGGTGATCCTGCGACTCGATGGAACTGTCCATCTGGCCGAGGTTTGTGTGCGGATCTACATAACTAAGGATGAAGCCGTTTTGAAAGCGCACAGCGGGTACAGGATTCCTCGGCGATCCGAGAAAGCATTGGCACGAGTCGCCGCCCCGGACTCGAAACCCGGAGGGTATCGGCCCGCCCTCCAAGCGATGGTGGCTAACTCATTGATTAGATTTGGCGTCCCCGACGGGATTTGAACCCGTGTTACCGCCGTGAAAGTCGTCCTAGAGTTCGTAACTGATTGAAATTAAACGGTACGGATAGCCCTCTCGCGTCGGGATCGGTATTCGATGCATGCGTCTCATTCGACCTCTGCTCTCCGCGAAAGTTCACAGTCGGATTGCCGGGATCATCCGGCGGAGGCGTAGGCTGCTTGTCTTTAGGTTGAAAACTCTTCGCGCCCGCCCAGGCTTCCAGGAGCGTGCCGTCCACCGTGAAATGCTCGTCCGAGGTCAGACCCTTGGTCCGCGCTTGCTCGACCACCCGCACCAGAAACTCCTTCGCCACATCCGCCTCCAGCAAGCGGTCGCGATTCTTGGTGAACACGGTCGCGTCCCAGACGGCATCGTCCGCATTCAGCCCCACAAACCAGCGGAACAGCAGGTTGTAATCCATCTCTTCCATCAGCAAACGCTCGCTGCGGATCGAATACAGCATCTGCAGCAGCTGTGCCCGCAACAACTTCTCTGGCGCAATCGACGGACGCCCCACCGTGGCGTACATGCCGTCGAACCGCCGCGACAACTGGCTGAGCACTTCGTCCACCATGGTCCGAATGGCGCGCAGCGGATGATCCTTCCGCACCCGCGCTTCCGGCGACAAATAACTAAAGATGTGATTCTGCTGCTGATCGTCTCCGCGCATGCATTCTGTTATCACAGTCGGCTGTGGATTAGGAGTAGTTTTTCAGCAGCCTGCCAGGGCACTTATCGGACTGTGGAGACCGGTTATCGGACTGTTCTTTCAACCATTAGACAATCGCGAGTTTCAGAGAGTCTGCCATGACCATGTGCGCCGCATATTCGATGTGTAAAACGCGTCTCGGCGTCTCGATCAGCGATTTCGAGGAGGCATGAACGATCAGAGGTCGCATAGCAACGACTCCTCCGGTTGCGACCAAACAATCGACAGGAGCGATTTGTAACGCCAGCCGCCCGATCGCATCATCGGTGAGGACGCCCCTTAAGTGCGTTCCAGGAAGCACGCGTAGTGGGCCATTTCTATCACTTGATTCATCGAGGTGAACCCGCAACGCGAGGACTCGTTCCAGAGCTGTTGCTGGGGCGTGGGCGTAGATGACGCCCTCCTTAACAGACCACGGTCCCCAACCGAGAACCTCACGACGTTCCAGCAATGGCAACGCAGTGTCTTGATGCCAGACAACCAGCCAGTTGGAACTTGGAGATTTATCGAACAGAGTTGCTCGAAAAGGGCGAGCTTCGTAACCAAGAATCTGACGGGCAATCTCTAGCTAGGAGCTTTGGATCCGACGCCAGCGCGGCGACGCTCGCATTTCCGAGCATGTGACGGGCACCCGCTCGACTACGATGCAGGGGCATCTTATGCATATCAGCTTTCAGAGTGTCCATTTCGCGATAGCCGAGTACTCCGGCTATGACGGCAAAACCGTTCTGTATCGATGCGCTGTTTGGTCCCCGCAGAGAGGGTCGACATTTTCTGAGAAATTGCGCGTCCTCGCGTATTAAGACATGATGGCACAATCTTTAATAGCACAAAGGGCTTATCAAAGGAACTCTTCACAACACCATCGGCCGCTGAAATCAGTTCGAGGCTAGGGGTCTTCTTGAGGAGGAGTGAGCTGAATCGTGGACAGTATCCCCCTCGATTCCGAACTATTCGGTTTCTTTGAGACCAAATGAATCGGAAATTAGCTGCGCGAAATTCGGCACTCCCTGTTTCAGGACGACAAGGAGTTGTGCCAATGTTCTACCGATGAATGCGGATTGCTCGTGCAGAATGTTGACCATTGGATCGGGATTCAAGTGGTAAAGGTGAACGAGAAACTCATCTGGATGCTGAGCTTCGATATTCCAAGTGTCGAGCGCAGCGTCGGGAAAGTGCCGTAGGTTGAATGTGACGATGGCCTCGGCCCCGCATTTAACGGCCGCTGCTATGACGTGACGATCCCCGGATCATTCGTCATTAGTGCAAACGAGAGTCTCAAAGCCCTCGACTCTGGCGTCAGCGAAGTGCCGGTTGAGTTCAGCCGACAGGTGGTCAACCTGTTCAGGAGAACGACCGAGCTTTTCGAGTTATGTGCGCCGGAGTTCGTCCAGAATTTCGTTCGACCAACGCGGGAGATACATTCGCCTCTCGGCGCAACGGAGTAGCGTGTCGCGCAAGGAGGCTGGCACGAGCACGCAAGCATCGAGAACAACAGGAAAGTCCGCTGTCATCGGTCGAACTGGGCGCCCTTATTGGGGCAAGGGAAAATCGTCGTACGTTCCGTGGGCAACTTCTTCTTTGGCGATTCTCTCAATGGATCCTTTTCTCTGCTGATCTCGCCGCTTCCTGAATTCAAGAACGTCTTTCAAATATACCCTCCGGTGGGTCCCCGCTCGATGGAAAGGGAGTTTTTCATCATCGAGGAGTCGGACCAAAAACTGGCGTGAAACTCCCAAGAGGTTCGCAGCGCGCTGTGTGGTGAGCTCTTGCATCTGCGGGACGATCGACACTGCTTTACCTTCTTGCATGATTTTCAGAACGCTAAGCAGGAGGCGGTAGACGGAATCCGGAATTTCGTGCCTGCGGTCATCCGGGCCGACCAATGCGGCTCTCTGTCGGATCATCATTTGCGCCAACTCCCTTACTTGTTCCTCTTCCGACTCCGCAATCGAAACTGGAAAAGTAGACATCGAAACCTCCTAAATCATGCCAATCATTCGCTACAACTGCAACTATAATAGGAACCAATCGCTACAAGCGCAACTACAATCGCGCACAGCCGCTCAACCTTAACGCTAACAAAGCAAACATCTTAATAACCCATCTTGCCCGCGATCGTTCACCGCATGTCTTAAGGGAGGGATGAGGGCGTCCACAATTTGCATCGTCTTTGCGCCCTGGTCCCAAGTTCGCCAGGTTCCTTGATTAAAAACTCGCGGTACACTGTGTTCCGTTCCTTCCGGTACTTACAGGGCCTTGGTGAGCGACCCGGCCCTTGTAAACACTACGTAAGTATCTACGCCATTCTTCTTTCACGGCGGTACCACACCCTTAAAAAGCAAGCGACGATTCTTCCGGCCGGATGATGAGTTGCTTAGCTTCCTCAAGAGTTGCTTCAGGCGGGGGTCGATCGCGCGCTCAGTGCACTTTGGCTCGGTCACGAATCAGTCGAGACAACACAGATCTACCTTGACATCGCTTGCGCGTAGACGGGAAACTTGCTCACGAGGACTTTCTTTTGACTCACAGGCATAAACTCTATCTCCTCTTTCGGACTTTGATCAATAGCTCGGCAGGAGTCAACAGTTCCAGGTGAAAACTCTCTGCTGCATCACGAAAATGCTTCTTTTTTGTTAAGTCACGATCGCGTCGGCATTTCCGTCGATTGCCGCGTCCAAAAACCATATCGTCGTTTGCGTCCGGCGATACTGAAAAGCAACAAACACCGGCTCGGCAATTGCCTCCAGCGCATCTAGAATCGATGCCGTCTCCGCTCGCGATTTGCCCGACACATGCAACTGTTCGGTACGGAGCCCCACATCCCGATACTCGCAGGCCAGCTTGTAGTCCGTCAGAGTGGTTAGTTCGCCCCGCAGCGCCAGCCGGACAGTTTGCGCGGCCGCTCCGGTGCTCGAACGAAGCGCGGTGATGAGCACGGATGTATCGGGGACCGTTCGCACGAATCTATGGGATCGCAGGTGATACCATTGCTTGAGCAAGATAATGAACAGTAGCCTCGCTAAAGACCAAGATCGCTCAATCCAGGATGATCATCAGGGCGGCGGCCGAGCGGCCAATGATATTTGCGATCCGATTCCTTGATTGGAAGATCGTTGATGCACGCGAAGCGCAACCGCATCAGCCCATCGTCGTTGAACTCCCAATTCTCGTTGCCATACGAGCGATACCAGTTTCCCGAATCGTCGTGCCACTCGTAGGCGAAGCGCACGGCGATGCGGTTATCCGTGAACGCCCACAGTTCCTTGATCA
>Ga0181537_10003536_pt1 | contig 13343 bp, 10 predicted proteins | sample PEATcosm2014_Bin_39_FD_119765 | JGI IMG/M metagenome (GOLD analysis project Ga0181537, IMG submission 119765) | Peatland microbial communities from MTU Mesocosm Facility, Houghton, MI, USA - PEATcosm2014_Bin23_10_metaG | ecosystem: Environmental > Terrestrial > Soil > Wetlands > Peat | place...
GGCGGGAGAAGGCGCACGTCGACCTGCATGCCGCTGCGAACATGGAAACTGATTTTGTTGTCGCCGCTGGCGATGACGTCCATGAGAGGAGGATATTTGGCGACATGCGCGATCGCTTTCTGCCGTCCCTCTTCGGAGATGCAGGCTTTTCCGGTGACCAGGATATCGAGATCACCGACGGTGTCGCGGCCGCGACGGAGCGATCCGGCAGGAGTGATCTTGTCGATGCCGGGAAACTGCTTGATGTGCGCGGTGAGCTTTTCGCACTCGAGTTCGGCGGCGTCGATGAGGAAGCGTCCTCCGATGCGGCGATAGTCTTCAATGGCCTTCAGCAGCTTGGCTTCGTGCTTCTCACCCATACGCGGGAGTTCACGGATTTTCCCCTCGCGTGCAAGCTTCTCGACACCGTCGACGTCGCTGATTTTGTAGGAACTCCAAATCAGGGCGATCGTCTTTGGTCCTAGCCCCTGAATCTTGAGCAGCTGCAGCATTGACGGGTGATATTTTTCGAGCAGTTCAAGCTGCGCCGCGAGCTTTCCGGTGTTGAGGAGTTCCTCGAGATTCTTGAGCATACCCTTGCCGATGCCGGGAATGGCGAGCACTTGCTTGGGCTCGCCGATGATGTCTTTGATCTGCTGGGAGTGATTCTCCACGGCCTGCGCGGCGTTGCGGTAGGAGCGAATGCGGAAGGAGTCTTGGCCGTCGATCTCGAGCAGGTCGGCGGTTTCGTAAAGAATATTCGCGAGAGCCTTGTTATCCACGAACTAAAGATAAACAAGATTGCGCAACAGGGCCAGCATCCATAGATCGAGAATTCTCAGGTTTGAGCACACGCTGCACTGTCGATGCCCGTCGCGCGGGAGAGTCGAGAAACGCTGCCCGGGGCAGCGCTACGCTGCTTTGGTCACGTTGGCTGCCTGCGGACCTTTCTGGCCTTCGGTGATCTCGAACTCCACCTGATCGCCTTCCTGCAGGCTCTTGTATCCCTCGGAGCTGATTGCGCTGTAGTGAACGAAGACATCCGGCCCGTCCGCGCGACCGATAAATCCGTAACCCTTGGCGTTATTGAACCACTTGACGGTTCCTTTCAAACGTTCCACTGAACCCCCTTCTAGCGCACGTCCTCTTTGGGGGCCGAGGACATGCCCGCAGCTCTTGGATGCATTTTGGAACGCAAGGGTTAGGCTGTCAAGAGAATGTAACTCACGAAAAGGGAGAAAGATCGCAGCAACAAAAATCTCGATTTGCGCAACGAACTCGCAATCAAACGGATCGTGTGGCCGGGAGCTTTCCGCCGTGCTTGCGGGTTAGGTGGTCGAGCCATAAGACGGAAGAAATCGTCTTCGCGTCGCGCACCTTTCCGGTCAGAACCATTCTGACCGCTGTCGGCAGTGGGATCAGCTTCTTGAAGATGATTTCGTCGTCTTCGGGTTCGGCCTCGCCTTCGGTGAGGCCGGTCGCGAGATAGACGGCCATCGTTTCAGCGACGAAGCCTGGGCTCGCGTAGAACTTCAGAATACGGCGCCATTTTGCGGCGCGGTATCCGGTCTCTTCGATTAGTTCACGCTTAGCGGCAGCGAGTTCCTCCTCGCCGGGATCGATGCGTCCTGCCGGCAATTCCCAAAGATAATCTTCAGCGGCGTGACGATACTGGCGCTCGAACAGGATGCGCGGGGTCGAGCCCGTGTCGTCGACCGCAAGGACGACTATGGATCCGGAATGATGGATGACGTCGCGGCGAGCCTCCACGCCGCCGGGCTCCTGCACGTGATCTGTGGTGACCCAAAATACTGGTCCCTTGTAGACGACTTTGGATGAAACTAGGCGCGCTTGGGGAGTCTTCTTCGCGCGAACTTTGGACGAGCGTGAGGATTTGGCCATGCAGACAATATAAAACATGAGTTCCGGTTGATCGCTTCGGTTCGACGACTCGAGGTTCAGAGTGATATCCGGAGTATCGGAGTTGGTTCTGCTATGCTGCCGGGCATGGCGGCAAAACCGCGGATTGCGATTGTGGGGCCGGGGAATCTTGGGAGCGCGCTGGCGGTATCGCTCCATAACGCCGGGTTCGAGATCGAGGCGGTGATCGCGCGGGATACGCCCATTTCACTGAGGAAAGCCCGGAGGGTGGCGAAAAGAGTTGGCGCTCGGGCGTTGGCTGGTCTGGCCAGGGTTGATGCGGATCTGTTCTGGTTCTGCGTGCCGGATTCGGAGATTGCGCGGACGGCTGATGGATTTGCGTCGAAGATTTCGTGGAAGGGAAAGATTGCGCTGCATTCGAGCGGAGCACTAGCGGGCGACGAACTCGATTCGCTTCGGAAAGTGGGAGCGTCGGTTGCGTCGGTGCATCCGTTGATGACATTTGTGCACGGGTCGCGGCCTCGGCTGGCCCGAGTGCCGTTTGCCATTGAAGGCGACGCGGCGGCGATGCGGGTCGCGCGGCGCATCGTCCGCGGTTTGGGTGGGAAGCCGTATTCGATTCGCAAACAAGATAAAGCCGCCTATCACGCGTGGGGGACTTTTGCGTCGCCGATGCTGACTGCCTTGCTGGCTACGACCGAGAAAGTCGCAGGACTCGCAGACGTAAATCGACGCGACGCGGTGCGCCGCATGATGCCGATCCTGCAGCAGACGCTGGCGAACTACGCTGAATACGGCGGGCCAAACGCCTTTAGTGGGCCCATCATTCGCGGTGATGTGGATACTGTGCAACGACATTTGCAAGTGCTGCGCGGTGAGCCCGCGGCACGGGACGTATATGCCGCGCTCGCGCGATCCGCTCTTCAATACTTGCCCGCCAAGAACAAAGCCGCGCTTAGGCGGATACTGGATTCGGCGAAGGATTGAGGCGGCGCGTCCAGGCGAGTAGCGCGAGGATTGCGAAGGGAAGCGGCGCGGCGGAGCGGATCGGCAAGGAGAAGACGGCGGTCGAATCAAAGATTGCGGGCGCCAGCAAAGGGCGCAACGCGATCAGAGCGAAGGCAGCGATCCAGTTCCAAAAGAGCAGAAGCGCGGCGACCGACAGAAGGATTCGCGGAACTGGGCCGGCCGCCAGGAACTCGCGATAGCGTCGAGCTAGCAGGAAAATTCCTGGAATCAGAATCAAATGGTCGTAGACGGCCTGCCCCGGCAGGATCGTGATCGCCGTGATTGAGAACAACAAGCTCAGTGTGAGCCAGAATAGGAACGAAGTCGATTCAGCCGCGCGATTCTTCCATGCCAGCCAAGCGGCGGCAAGAATGGAAACTACTGTTAATAGTAGAGTCGAGGGGCCGGACCACATCGGTCCCAATGGCGAGGTAAGAACCTCCGTTACGAGAGGAGGACGGGTGTAGTGACGGTAGGCGAGCACGGTATGGATCCAGGACTGGATCCAGTGCGGCATGACCAAGAGAGATGTTGTCAGAAGAAGTGCAAGAGTTAGAAAGAATCCGACGACAAAGCTGCGACGCGCTTGCCAGCGATGGAGGCTCCAAAGAAGCAGGTAAAGAATCGCCAGGGCCACGACCTGAGGCTTGATGGTAGAGAGTGCCATCAGAATGCCGGCGAAAAAGAAACGCTGGCGTTGAATCAGGAAAAGCGACGCTGCCAGGAAAAATGCCACGAGCAATCCGAGTTGCTCGGCAAAGAGACCTTCGAGTGTCGGGTAGCAGGTGAGGGTCAAAAGAAGAATCACCGCGAACCATTTCCAATCAAACGCCCAGTCAAGGGCCTTGATCCAAAGGACGACGCTGGAAATGGTCAGAAAAATCAGCAGCAACAGAATCGCTACTCGTACGGCGGGGAAAGGAACCTCCGCCGCGGGCCAGAACAACAGATCGGCGTATACGGGATAGGGAAAGACCCTCCGGTCGACTGGATCAGTTGGACGCTTGGGATCTAAGGGACGGCCATAGAGACCAGTCTGAATCTCTAGCGTCATCTGCTGGCTGTAAGGATCGCGTTTCTGGCTCAGCAACTCACGAGCGGAGAGCCAGACCTGATAAAAATCATTGCCAAACGAATAGCCGTTGCCGAGACCGGCAGCAGTACGCACCGCAACCACACGGGGCATGAAGAGTCCCTGGTGGTAATAAAGCATAGCTGCCGCGCCGATGAGAGCGAGGCATAGGGCGAGAGTGGAAGAGACGGCGCGAGTTCCCGGCTCAGTTGCGGACATTTTGCGGATGATGGTGCGAATTAGACCACGACGTGCAGACCGGCGCAAGAATCAGGGGCGAAGATTGTTCCCGACGGCTAGCTCGACGTGAACAAATGTCCGAGCTTCTCTTTTTTTGTCTTCAGATATTCTTCGGCGTGAGGACTGGGCGTGACTTCGCATGGTACTCGCTCGACGACGTGAACGCCGGCGCGCTCGAGCGCTTCAACCTTGTCGGGATTATTCGAAAGCAGCCGCACGCGGGTAATGCCTAGAGCCTTGAGAATCTCCGCCGGCAACGTGAAGTCGCGGTGATCGGCTTTGAAGCCGAGTCGCTCGTTGGCTTCCACGGTGTCGAGGCCAGAGTCCTGCAATTCGTAAGCCTGGAGTTTGGCCATGAGGCCGATGCCGCGTCCTTCCTGCTGCTCGTAGATGAGAACGCCCGCACCCTCTTCGGCGATTAATGAGAGCGAAAGTTCTAGTTGTTGGCGGCAATCGCAGCGCAGAGAATGGAAAACATCGCCGGTCAGGCACTGGGAATGGACGCGCACGAGTGGCGCTGCCGACTTCACGTCGCCCATGACGAGGGCGACGGCTTCCTCCACGCGTGGGCTGCCCCCGGAATCGGTCTCGCCACGAAAGCCGTAAATACGGAATTGGCCCCACCGAGTAGGGAAATCCGCCGATGCCATTTGCTTGATCTCGTTTTCACTCACCCATTCATTATAGCGGCTGATTCCGGCGTGACAGCGTGTCCTTGGTCACATCGAGCGAGATCTAGCCTCGCGCGCGGAAAGGAAAGATGGCATCCTGCTTTGAAGGAATGGGAGCGCCATTGCGCGTGGCTGGATGGAAATGCCAGTTTTCGAGGGCCGCGAGGCACTTGCTATCAATATCAGGACCAAGACTCTGCAGGACAGTCTTACGAATGATTTCTCCGCGCTCGTCGATGGTGATCTCAATGACCTCGTTGCCCGGAGAATCAGGCAATTGCCATGGATAGACGTACGGATCGGACGTCGTGATCGGAAGGGCAGGACGAACTTCGTCGCCATAGAGCGTGCCATGGTTCAACGTGCCGTAGGGAAGGCCAGCTTGTGCGCCGTGACCCAAAGCTGAGAGCGTCTGGGTTTTCGAATTATCCTCTGTCTCCGCTGGAACCTGCGGTGTGGAAGGAGCCTGAAGCTTGGATGAATGTATTGGATTTTTCCACTTTAGCTTTTGGGCTAATCGCTGATGCCGGTATCGCTCGGTCGCGAGATCGGGGGAACTGTGCGCGCTATCGTCGAGGTTCTTGCTAGACCAGTACAGTCGAGTGACGGACTTGCCATTCTGCCCAAAAGCCACGGAGACAGGATTCAGCAGCTGAGGCTCCGGAGAATGCAGGAGCCAAGCGAGCAAAATTCCATGCAGAACGAGCGAAGTCATCAGCAGCCAGCGCTGACGGCCGTCCGTTGCCGAGCTTGATTGGACAAACATGGGAGAGCTTAACGTCCCCAGAGGGATCTTTAGGTATTAGGTTAGACGGATGGCCGGGGAGTTCGTCAAGGTACTTTCTGTGCGCCTCATAACCGATGTTTTCGGGTAGAATGCACGAGTCGATGAGGTCGGTTTGGTGATGCTTTAAGATCGCTGATAAAATAGTTAGTACACTTTCCGACCCAAGTTTTGCACACGGGGCTATAGCTCAGCTGGGAGAGCGCATCGTTCGCAACGATGAGGTCGTCGGTTCGATCCCGACTAGCTCCACCATATTTTTCAATCACTTGGAAATGTAACGTCGTCTCAGTTTCCAAGATCTGACCGAGCACCTGCCTTTTATATCTCCTGGAAATGGCCTGTTGGGGGTTGGTAATCGACCTTCTGAGGGCCAAAGGTGTGGTTGTCTATCAACACGAGTTGTTGTAGATTGTTGCGACCCGGGAGGGGTAAAAATGAGTCGGAAGTCGGTTTTTCTCGCAGGGGTGATGGCGCCTGCGACTTTTTGCTTCACCATCCTCCTATCCGTGACAGCCATGTCGCAAGCGGTGCCACGGCCCTTTCTGACGAACCACGTACCCGATGACGTAGCTAGCGGCGTGGCCCCTCTGGTCGGACATCTCGACGCCAAGGAGCGGGTGAGTTTGGCCATCTCTCTTCCGTTGAAGAACCAGGATCAGTTGGAACTATTTCTAGAGGACTTATACGATCCGCAAAGCCCGAACTATCACCATTACTTGAGCGCCTCGGAGTTTGCTGAAAGATTTGCTGCTTCTGAGGAGGATTATGGCAAGGTGTTGCGCTTCGCCGAAGCCAATAAACTGAAGGTGGTTGGCCGAGGCGCAAACCGAATGGTTGTGGATGTGGAAGGCGCAGCGGCAGATGTCGAGACCGCATTCCATACGACGCTTGGCGTATTCCAGCACCCGACGGAGGCCCGGACCTTCTATGCTCCCGAGCGCGAGCCCGTGGTTGAGTTGGATGTTCCGTTACTGCATATCTCCGGCATGGACAACTATTCTCTGCCACAAGCGAAAAATGTGATTTCAGATGCCGCGGTGACTCCGAACGCCTCGGGATCGGGTCCGAGCGGATCGTTCCTGGGTAGTGACCTTCGAACGGCCTATTACGGGTCCGGTTCGCTAAACGGCGCGGGGCAGACCGTCGCTCTCTACGAGTACAAGGGATACAACCAAAGCGACATCAATGCTTATTTCAATAATGCCGGCCAGCCGGAGAACGTACCGATCAAAGTGATTTCGGTAAACGGCGCTTCGACAACTTGTGGCTCCGGCTGCACCGACATCGAGCAGGCGCTGGACATCGAACAAGCGATTTCGATGGCTCCGGGACTGAGTCAACTTCGCGTTTACGTGGGGAAGAACGATATCTCAATCTTCAACCAGATGGCTGCCGACAACGTCGCGAAAACGATCAGCTGTTCGTGGGGATGGGGCAAGGACCAAAGCAGCTTGGATCCTATCCTTGAAGAGATGGCAGCGCAAGGACAGACAGTGTTCGTGGCGACCGGGGATCAGGGCGCCAGCACTGCAGCCAACGTGATTTGGCCGTCTGACGATGTCTGGGTCACCGCGGTGGGAGGCACCGTTCTCACGACCAAGAGTGCCGGCGGAGCATGGCAGTCCGAGACGGGATGGGTAAACAGCGCCGGCATGCCTTCAAAAAACAACATCTCGATCCCAAGCTGGCAGCAGTGGGCTGGTGTTGTCACCGGCTCCAATGGTGCTTCATCGAGCCTGCGTAATATTCCTGATGTTTCGTCGGAGTCGAATGCTTCTCAGTATGTGTGCGCCAATGGAAGCTGCCGGACGCAAGGCGGCGGGACCAGCTACGCTGCTCCTCTCTGGGCTAGTCTGATGGCGATGGTGAATGAGCAGGCGCTCAACAATGGCGGATCGCTGATGGGATTCTTCAATTCCACGCTTTACGGGATCGGTACAGGATCCGGCTTCGGCAGCGATTTCCACGATATAACCAGCGGCAACAACGGGAAGTATTACGCCGTGTCAGGCTATGATTTAGTCACCGGTTGGGGAAGCCCGAACGCCGTGAACTTGATCAACGCGCTGACCCCGACGCATAAATAATTCACCGCCCAGGCAATCCACAATTCAGCCGTTTGACGCGGATATTCGCGGCAAAAGTGATCAGTGCCCGGTGAAGAACTCCGTCATATCGGGCGCGCTCGCGGCCATCCCGGGGAACGTATTGACGCCGGAAGCGGACAGACTGAGGCGCAAGCTGCTTTGGTGCTGGTAGAGTGCCGTCGACTGGTATCCCTCCTTCGCAGCCGAGCTGATCACGAGCGTTGCGACCTGACCACCTCCGTTTTGGATATCGGACTGATCTCCTTCATCGAACGTGATAGTCAATAAGCCGCTGCTCTGAAATGCTGAATCGCTCAGCAAAGGAGAAATGTTGGTTTGGAGCCAGGTATCAGCTTCCGACAGCGTCCCGTTGTGGGCGTCGTCCATGACATCTGGAACGATGAAGGAATACTGCGGTAGCGCATTGCTGGCGAGATCAGTGGCGAATTGCGTAAAAGGGACGATGTTGGCCGATTGAGAGCTGTCGCTCTGCACGTCGGAAAGATAGGTGAACGGATTGTGGTGCCTGAGGTAGTCGCCGGTATCGCCTCCGAGGTACCCCGGAGAGGGCAGCGATTCTGCATAGCACTTCCAAGATTTCCCGGCCTTCACGAGTTCGCGAACGACGTTGTCGTCGGTGATCGTGCCGGAGAAATTGTCATCGAACGTTTCCATCTGACCGGTCGTGAGCATCAGGTAGTTTGGAATGGATGGATGAGCATTGGCGAAATATTGGGTGGCTAGGCCGTATTTCGAGGCGAGTTCATTGAAGTAAGGCATCGAGGAATTGCCGATCACAGCCGAGTAGCTGTGATTTTCCTCGACGACTACGACAACATGACTGAATGTAGGCTGAGTTGGGGTGCTGGTCGAGGATGTCTGCGGATTTGAGGAACTTGACCCGCCGCATGCCAGGCCTATTGCAACAAAGGCACAGACGAGAAGAGTTGCAGCGCTGGCCTTCGCGGCCCTGCCATCCACCACCCAAGACAAAGGATACTTCACAGTGGCTTTGGATGTCGGGATTTGCGCAGATGTTTGCGGAGAAGTCGTTACTTCGCGGGCTGCTTCTTGTTTGAGCCTTGGGTCAGATCGAGGCCGAATTCGGGTTTCTCGTATGTTCCGAGGATGTGAACGAGCACGATTTCACCTGTCTTCTTTTTCTTGAAAATCGGGTCCATCACTTTGAGAAGCAGGGATTTGACCCCCGTAGAAGTATTCGAAATCTTGGTATCGACGCGCATGCGACCGTGGAGATCAATTTTATGGTTCATCACGTCGTACGTTCCATGCATGCGAGCGTGAGCGCCGGGGACGCCGAACGACAAGTCAGAAAATTGCGCGACACCGCCTACTAGCGCGACGCTTCCAGATAAATCGGAAACCACGGTTTCAGGGTCCTCTTTATTCTCCCCGCGAGCGCCGGCGCTCAATTCTTCGACGCTTTGCTGGGTGTCGCGATTTTCGAATTTGCCAGCGGCAATCCCAAAATTGCCATCGAGCCTTGTTTTCTTGAGGAATGGATCGTCGCCTGGCGAAATCTGCGCACGAGTGCGGAGGGATACCGGCCCGGACATAGGCGAGCGGCCCCGGCTCACAAATAATCCCAACAGATCTTCAATGCGTGCGCGTTGCGCTGATAGCTGAAACTGGGCGAACTTTCCTTTTTGTCCCGTGGTTCCGGCGACGCTTCCTTCGGCGAGGATGGTGGTTCGGCCGAACTTCGCTTCGACTCGTTTCAGGAACGTATCGCCGTGCATCGCATCGACGTAACCATCATATTGGCTCACGAGCTTTACTTTGTGGCCGCCGGATGTCACTTCGAAATCAGGCGTCTCAGTAGTGCCGGAGACATCGATGTGCTGTAGCAGTCCCTGGAATTTTCCTGTCGATGACAGCAATCCGGCAATGCCACTGTACACGCCAAGATCCGCGTGCTCGAAGGAATATTCGCCGGAAATGGGAGTGTCCTGGGGATGGCCGGTCGTCCAAGCTCCGAAGTCCCCGTGAACCGATATCTCGCCCGGAGGCTCGGGATTGCGGAATTTTAGTTGATAGTGAATCGGACTTCCCCAGCGAACATCGGTGAGGAACGCGTCGTGCACATCGAACATAACCGGCTTGTCGTGAGGATCGTCGGGCTCGAATTCCACCATCGTCCCGTTGGCGATAACTTCATCCACGACGAAGGTCGAATGTTGCGTCTGAAAATGGAAGTTGCTGCCAAATGGAGGAATGAAGACCTGGGCTCCCTCGGCTTTGACTCGCAAAACATGCTGCCGGAGCAGGCCTAGATACGTTCCTTTGATGACCAGCTTTCCGATCTTAAGAAACGTGAAAGCGTTTGGTCCGTGCCGAAATTCCACGCCTTCTACGACGGCACCTGGAGAAGGGAAGTGAGTTCGATGATAGCCGCGGATGGTGACCTGGCTATCGCTGGCTTCTTGTAGTTGCTGGAGAATAGATCTTTCGGAAAAAGGCGACGCGCGGATATAGAGAGGAACGGCGATAAAGAGCACGATCAGCAGGATCGAGAGAGCCCAGACCTTTCCGCGATGCTTGAATCGAGGGGGAGAGTGCCGTAGCGGAGCGGCAGGTGCCTTCGCGACGGCGGCGCTGGTGGTCGAGGTCATAAAGCTTGGAGTGCCTTTCTCATGGAAGAGTTGGAAAGTCATTTTACTGATGACGGCCTTGCCAACATCCCCCATTACCTTCGGAGTAAGCGTCTGCTTGCATTCTCTCTAACTATTTCGGTAGCCTTCATGCTCCGTTCGCAGGAGGGTATTCGTGCAGTTGCGTACGCGCTGGATGTTCTATGGCCTTCTCCTTTCCTCGTGGGTCGCTCCAGGCCTGGGTGGTCAGGCCATCCGCCTCCACGTCGATTTAACCGACGCTCCCCGCAACATCTACCACTCGCATCTGCAGATTCCAGTCCACGCGGGTCAGGTGTCGCTTGTATTTCCCAAATGGATTCCCGGCAATCATAGGCCAAGCGGCCCGCTTGCGGGCTTGACCGGCATTCGCATGGAGGCCGGGGGCCACCCTGTGGCCTGGGAGCGCGATCCGATTGAGATGTATGAGTTTCGTGTAACCGTTCCGCTTGGCGTGCAGATGCTGGATGTGTCTCTCGATGCAATCACCTCGCAAGACAGCGCGGGAGGAGGTGGTCCGGCGGCTTCGTCGAACATTCTGGACCTAAACTGGAACGCGGTTCTGCTCTATCCGAAGGGAGTTCGATCGGATGAAGTCACGTTTGAACCGTCAATCACGCTGCCAACCGGTTGGAAATTTGGCACGGCATTGCCTGCGCCTCAAGTCCAAGGCGATGAGGTCGAGTTTGCGCCGGTCTCATTGACTACGCTGATTGATTCTCCCGTGATTGCTGGGGTGCACTTCCGCAGGATCGATCTGACTAAGGAAGGGGAAACGCCGCATCACGAAATGGATTTAGTTGCCGACGCCGAGACGGATCTCGATATGTCTCCGAAGGATCTCGCCGCTTATCAGAAGCTCGTGGCTGAGACCGGCGCATTGTTTGGAGCACGCCACTATCGCGACTATCACTTTCTGCTAACGCTCAGCGGGCAAGTCGGCGGACACGGACTGGAGCACCATGAATCCAATGACAGCGTTGGCGGGGAGCGCATGTTGCTGGATCCAAAGCTCGACATGCTATATGGCGGACTCGTGCCGCATGAGTTTACGCACTCATGGAATGGGAAGTACCGGCGTCCAGCGGGCTTGGCCACACCGAATTATCAGGAGCCGATGATCGGCGATCTGCTATGGGTGTACGAAGGACTGACTGAGTATCTTGGCAATGTGCTGGCGGAGCGAAGCGGCCTCTGGACGGATGAGCAATACCGCGAGGCTCTCGCTGGCACGGCCGCCATGCTCGACCATCGCACGGGGCGCGAATGGCGTTCGATCGAAGATACGGCTCGCTCCGTGCAAAGCCTGCGTATGCTGATGGCGCCGGAGTGGACGAACTGGCGCCGTAGTCTCGACTACTATCCCGAGGGCGAACTGATCTGGCTCGAAGTCGATTCGATCATTCGTCAGCAAACTCACGGACAGCGCTCGATGAATGACTTCTGCCGGCGATTTTATGGCGGAGAGAGTGGTCCGCCGAAAGTCGTGACGTATACCTTTGAAGACGTCGTCCGCGCACTCAACGACATTGCTCCTTATGATTGGGCAACTCTTCTGCACGAGCGAGTCAACCAGACCAGCACGCATGCCCCACTGGGTGGGATCGACCGTGGGGGCTGGAAGCTGGTTTACAACGACAAGCCGAATCTCTTCACGCAGGCGTCCGAGAAGCTATCCAAGTCGGGAGATTTCACGTACTCTCTGGGATTTCGAGTGGGTTCAGATGGCAAGTTCCAAGATGTGACGGTCGGGTCGCCGACCTACCAAGCGGGCGTAGGACCAGGGATGAAGTTGGTTGCGGTCAATGGGCACAAATGGTCGCCAGAGGTTCTGCACGCGGCGGTGAAGGCGGCAAAGGGAACCGGCCAGCCAATTGATCTTCTGGTCGAAGATGCGCAGTTCTTCAAGACTTATTCTGTTTCCTATCACGACGGCGAGAAGAATCCCCACCTGGAGCGCGTGGCGGACCAACCAGATATTTTAGGAGATATTCTCAAGCCGCTGACTCACTAAGCCGGTTCTAGTACCAAAGTAAGGCAAAGGGGCAGCTATCGCTGCTACAATCGCTCTAGAGCCAATAAAGTAGTGTCCAGCGTGTTTTCCATGCACAGATTTCCGCGAATTTCCCCGAGCCAGTTTTTGGGAGCGGCTTTGTGTGCATGTCTATTCGCAGTTCCAGCTTTTGCCCAGAGTTCGGTTCGGTCGGTCAAGATTCTCGGAAGCAAAGATGTGGTCGAGATCGAAGTAGAAGCGACGGATCAAATTACTCCGCAAACGCAGGTACTGGCCGGGCCCGACCGCCTCGTAGTCGATTTTCCGAACTCGCGTCCGAGCGATCAGCTGCGCAATCAGTCCGTGGACCGCGGGGAAGTGAAAGATGTTCGTGTAGGACTGTTCCAGTCGAAGCCTCCAGTCACCCGCATCGTGGTCGACCTGAAAAGCGCGCGGTCGTATCAGATTTTTCCAACCGGCCGCACGGTGATGATCAAAGTGATGGGCGGCAGCGTCGTGGCGTCGAATGCGTCAGCTCCTGCGAATGGCGGAACACAACCTCCGGCGACGCGTCCAGGGTTAGTGGCGGCAAACTACACGCCACAGCAGGTGCCGGTGAGCATTGAAGCGGCGCCTCAGCCGCCGCTGCAGGTTTCCTACGAGCACGGGATGCTGTCGATTCATTCCGACAGGGCCACGCTTTCGGAAGTTCTCTACGCCGTGCAAAAAAAGACGGGAGCGGACATCGGCATTCCAGCGGGAGCGGAGCAGGAAAGAGTGGCTGCCGACATTGAGCCGGCTCCAGCGCCGGAAGTGCTGGCGCGACTGCTCAATGGGTCCAAATTTAATTTCCTGATTGTGAGTTCGCCTACCGATTCCACAAAGCTCGAGAAGGTGATTCTTAGCACGCGCAGCGAAGGGAATTTTGTAGCGCCGCTGCAGCAGGTGCAGAACAACAACGCAGATACCGAAGA
>Ga0181537_10003537_pt1 | contig 13341 bp, 14 predicted proteins | sample PEATcosm2014_Bin_39_FD_119765 | JGI IMG/M metagenome (GOLD analysis project Ga0181537, IMG submission 119765) | Peatland microbial communities from MTU Mesocosm Facility, Houghton, MI, USA - PEATcosm2014_Bin23_10_metaG | ecosystem: Environmental > Terrestrial > Soil > Wetlands > Peat | place...
CGCCTGCTTTCGCAGGGCCGGCCGGTCGCCGTCCTTGGGCGCACGCCGGCCGCGGACCTCGAGGCGCGCGGAGTCCGCTTCATCCGGGCGGACCTTGCGGATGCCGGGGCCGTCCGCGCCGCCCTTGCCGGGGCTGTCGCCGTATTCCATGCGGCCGCGAGGGTCGGCGTATGGGGCCGGTATTCCGATTTTTTCGAAGCCAATGTGCTGGGCACCCGGGCGGTCCTGGAAGGCTGCCGCGAGCACGGCGTGCGCCGGCTGGTCTACACGAGCACGCCGAGCGTCGTCTACAACGGGCGCGACCTCGCCGGCGCGGACGAGTCGCTTCCCCTGACGACCCGGTGCCCGAGCCCTTATCCGCTGACGAAGGCGATCGCGGAGGCCGAGGTGCTTGCCGCCCATTCCCCGGGCCTTGCGACGGTCGCCCTCCGGCCGCACCTGGTGTGGGGCCCTGGCGACCCCCACCTCGTCCCTCGGATCCTGGCCCGCGCGCGCGCGGGACGCCTCAGGATCGTGGGGGAGGGGAGGAACCGCGTCGACATGGTCCACGTGGAGAACGCGGCCGATGCGCACATGGCCGCGGAGGAGACGCTCCGCGTCCCGGATTCACGGGCAGGCGGGAAGGCCTACTTCATCACCAACGGCGAGCCTGTCCTCCTGTGGGACTGGATCAACGGGCTGCTCGCGGGGCTTGGCGAGCCGCCTGTCACGCGGCGGGTCTCGCTTGGGACGGCGCTCGTGCTGGGCGCGGCGTGCGAGGCGGCCTGGCGCGCCCTGAGGCTGCGGGGGGAGCCGCCGATGACCCGCTTCATCGCGGCGGAGCTCGCGAGGGACCACTGGTTTGACGGCTCCGCCGCGGGGCGCGACCTGCGCTACGCTCCAAGAATCAGCATGGCGGCGGGATTGGCGGAGCTGACCGCATCATATTGTCCTGAGCGCCCATGAGACTGGAAACGAAACGGCTAATTCTTCGCGATTGGAAGATGGGGGATATTGAGGACCTTTTCGAAGGCTTGAATAACCTTGATGTCGCCCGATGGCTGGCATTCGTCCCACATCCCTATACGAAAATGCATGCGAAGGCCTGGATAGGGCATTGCATTGAGGCTGCTAAAGGAAAAGCGCGCAGACGCGCCTACGAATTTGCCATCGAACTCAAATCTGAGGGGAAAGTCATTGGAGGGGTGTCTATCAATCGCATAGATGACACCCACGGGACTGCAGGAGGGGGTATTTGGATCAACGCGCAGTACCAGACCAAGGGTTATGGGAGCGAGGCGTTCGGCGAGCGGATCCGGTTCGCCTTCCAAGAATTGAAACTCAGGAGGCTCGAAAATGGATTCCTCAAAGGAAATTCGCGCTCCCTGCGGATGCAGAAGAGGTTCGGTTACAAGACCGAGGGAGTGAAGCGAAAGGCCTTTCGATGCATGGCCGACGGGAATCTCAAGGACGAGTGCATCACAGGCCTACTCGTGGAAGAATGGAAGAAGCGGTGACAATTCGCGGCGGCCCCCGCTGGCGGACGGCCTCAAAAAGCGTGATCAGCGCGGCCATGGCGACATTCAGCGAATCGGCCTGCCCGGCCATCGGGATACGAACGCGTTCGTCCGCATTCCCGAGCCAGAACTCGCTCAGGCCGAACTGCTCGCTGCCCATGACCACGGCGAGCGGGCCCGTCAGGTCCGAGTCCGTGTAGGAATTATCGGCTGCCGGGGTCGTCGCGACCACGCGGATCCCCCCGGCCCTCAGCCACGCGAGGACGGCGGCGTTCCCCTCGACGACGCACGGCACCGAGAAGAGGACGCCGGTCGACGCGCGAACGACATTGGGATTGAAGAGGTCGGTCACCGGGTCGCAGACGACGACCGCGTCGCACCCGGCCGCATCCGCGCTCCGAAGGATCGTCCCCAGGTTGCCGGGCTTCTCAATCGCCTCGACGACGAGGATGAACGGGGTTCGCGGAAGGGCGAGGCCGGCGAGCGTGCGCCTCCACTGCGGCGCCACGGCAAGGATCCCGTCGGGCCGCTCCCTGTAGGCGATCTTCGCGAACGCTTCCTTGGTGAGCTCGAAGAGCTTCGCCCCGGCCGCGACCGCCTCCTCGAGGAGCGCCGGCTCGTTCTCGCCGAGGAACCAGTCCGGGCAGTAGTAGAGCTCATCCAGGGCCACCTTCCTCTCCAGGGCGCGGCGCACCTCCCGGTAGCCCTCGACGAGGAAAGCCCTCTCCTCGTCCCGCTGCCGGCGATCGCGCAGGCGCACGAGCCGCTTGAGCCTGGGATTCTTAAGGCTGGTGATTATCTCGACGGGCATCGCCCCATTTGACTTGTTGTCTCCCCCGGTGTCCAAAAAGAAAACATCCAGCGACAGGCCGTTCGCCTACCACCTTGAGATCGAGCTCACGGTCACGACCCTGACCAACCTTGGCCTCGGGCTCGGCCGGGTCGCGCTCGAGGGGCAGGATGGCGGCCCCGGATGGGTCGTCATGGTGGCCTTCGCGCTCCCCGGCGAGCGCGTCCGGGCCCGGGTGTTCCGCAACCACGCCAACTACTCGGAGGCGGACCTCGTGGAGGTCCTGACCCCGTCGCCGCACCGGATCGAGCCCAGGTGCGCGCTCTTCGGGCGCTGCGGGGGATGCCAGTATCAGAATCTACGATACGATGAGCAGCTCTCCTGGAAGCGGCGCCAGGTGGCGGAGCTGCTCTCGCACATGGCGGGCCTTGAGCTCGGGGTGTCGCCCGTCATCGGGTCGCCCCGGCCGTTCGGCTACCGCTCGAAGATAACGCCGCATTTCAACGCCCCGCGGCCCGGCCGCGATCCCGCGATCGGGTTCCTCAGGCAGGGGACCCGGTCGGAGGTCGTGGACGTGCCCCGGTGCGAGATCGCGACCGATCCGATCAACGCGCGTCTCGCCGCGGCCCGCGAGGAGATCCGCGGGCGGGCGCAGAGCGGCGAGTTCGAGCGCGGCGCCACGCTCCTCTTCCGGGACTCTGGCGCGAAGGTCACGATGGACCCGGGCGAGCGGGTGACCGAGGAGGTCCCGCTGGGGCCGGGCGAGACGCTGCGCCTGGGCTTCCTCGCGAGGGACTTCTTCCAGAACAACCCTTTCATCCTGCCCGCGTTCGCCTCCTATGTCCGGGACCAGGCCCGCGCAAGCGGCGCGAGGTTCCTCGTGGACGCCTACTGCGGAAGCGGCCTCTTCGCCCTCGCCTCGGCGGCCGCCTTCGAGCGCGTGGCGGGCGTCGAGGTCAGCGAATCGTCGGTGGCGCTCGCCCGCGCGAACGCGGCCGCAAACGGGATAGCGAACGCCGTCTTCACCGCGGGGGACGCGTCCTCGATCTTCGCGGGCCTGGAGTTCCCGGGCGCGGAGACGGCCGTCGTGATCGATCCTCCGAGGAGGGGATGCGACGAGGCCTTCCTCGCCCAGCTTTTCTCCTTCGGGCCCCGCGCGGTCGTATACGTGAGCTGCGATCCGGCCACGCAGATGCGCGACCTGAGGGGGTTCCTGGCGGCGGGCTACGCCGCGACGGCGGTCCAGCCGTTCGACCTGTTCCCCCAGACGCGCCACCTGGAGTGCGTGATCACGCTCTCCAGGCCCGGCGCCTAACGGAACTCCATCCACTCCGGGGACGAGTACTGCTCGGCGAGGCCCTCGAGCTCGCCCTCCGCGAATTCCGGCCACGGGGTAGGGGTTGCGTGCGCATCGAGCGTCTCAGCCAGGCGGGCGGGAAGGTCCGCCCCGAGGCGGACCCAGTCGACCGCGTCGCCGCCGGCGGCCGGCCGCAAGATCGATCCCTGGAAGAGAATCCCCCGCTTGTTCCTCTTCTGGGCGCCGCCCGCGATTTTTGCGCCTGTGGCCGCATGAACGATGTCGAAGATCTCGACCCGCTCGAAGCACACCCCGGCGGGGCCTCCGGGCTCGCCTCCCGCAGGCTCGGCGGACGTGGCCTGGAGTGCGGCCGGCACACCGGCCGCCACGAACGCCAGCGTCAGCGCCTCATGGATCGCCCGGTAGCTCTGGGCCGCCCTCGCCTCCTCCAGCGGATGTCCCCTCGGAATGACGACGGCGTACGTCCAGTCGTCGCGGTGGTCCACGATTCCTCCTCCCGTGGGGCGCCGGCACAGGTCCAGGGCTTCGCCCTCGGGAAGCTGGCTCCGGACAAAGGAGATCTTCTGGCTGTAGCCGAAGGTGAACGCGGGCGAGTGCCATCCATAGTGGCGGTAGCGCGCCGCCTTCTCATTCGGATACCGCTGAAGGAGCATGAAGTCCGCGGCCATGTTCTCCGCCGCCCCGGCGCTCCTTTCCGGCAGGACCTCGAGGATCATGCCGATTTCACGAGCCATTCCGGCCGCCACCGCCGGCCGTCCGGGGAAAGCGCGAGGACGCCGGCCTTCGGGAAATGGAAGAACGCCGCGGCGCGCTCGGGACCGTGGACCATGAGCGCCGAGAGGACGCCCAGGTTCGGCTCGTGCCCCACGAGGGCGATGTCACCCGCCTCCGTCTCCAGGACTGCGGCGATCTTGGCCGGGTCGTCGTCCGGCGCGAGGCCCGGCGTCAGCACGAGCGGCGCGGAAAGCTCGAGGCCCCTTGCCAGCAGCCCCGCGGTCTCCCGCGAGCGCTCGAGGGGGCTGTGCCAGATCTCCCTGGGCCTGAATCCGCCCTTCTTCCGCAGGATCGCGCAGACCCTGGCCATCTGCTCGCGGCCCCTGGGGCTCAGGGGGCGCACCGGGTCCACCTCGTCGGAGACGGCGTCGGCGTGCCTGATCAGGTAGATCATGGGGGCTCTTTTCCCTGCCTGCCCGCTCAGGGCGCCAGCCTCTCGACGACCCATGCCCCGGAACCCTCGCGGCGGTACCTGAGCCTGTCGTGCAGCCGGCTTCGCCGGCCCTGCCAGAACTCGACCGTCTCGGGAAGGATCCGGAAGCCGCCCCAGTTGGGCGGCAGCGGCGCCTCCCTGCCGGCGTATTTCTTCTCCACCGCCTTCATTGCCTCCTCGAGCGCCTCGCGCCCGGCGATGATAGAGCTCTGCGGGGAGGCCCACGCCGCCAGCTGGCTAGCCCGGGGCCGGCTCCGAAAATAGGCCTCGCTCTCCTCGGGGGCGACCTTTGCGACGGCTCCCTCGACAATGACCTGCCGCTCGAGGGCGACCCAGGGAAAAAGATAGGCCGCGCGGGGGTTGGCCTCGATCTCGCGTCCCTTGCGGCTGTCGTAGTTCGTGAAGAAGACGAATCCCCTCCCGTCGACGCCCTTCAGGAGGACCATGCGCGCCGAGGGGCGGCCGTCCCTCGCCGCGGTCGCCAGCACCGCCGCGTTCGGCTCGGGGATCCTGGCCGCCTCCGCCTCCTGGAACCACTTCTCGAACTGACGGAACGGGTCGCGCGCCGCGTCCTTCTCGGACAGCCCCGCCAGAGAGTATTCCTTCCGCAATTCGGCGAGGGTCATCGAGGCGAAAATGCCCCGGCGGGGCACCCCTGTCAAAAGGCAACTGGCCCGCGCGGGCGCGTGAGCGCGCGGACGAGCTCCGCGTGGGCGGGGAACCCGCCCAGGAGCGCCTCACGGCTTCCGAGCTCGAATTCGCGCTCGTCCCAGGCAGGCGAAAGCGTGCAGCCGAAGAGCGTCCATCCGCGCGAGCCGGGGGCCTGCGGCGGGCGTATCCGGGCTCCCTGCCACCGGCCGCCAGGGACGACCGCCTGCGGGGCGTCGCCGCCGGCGACATCGGGGCCCAGGATTGTCACGCTCGCCGAATCCGCGCCCGGACCCAGCTGGAGAAGCTCCGCCGGGTCGCCCGCATGGAAGTGCCATATCTCGTCGGTCTTCAGCCGGTGGAGCGCCGAGAAATCCTCCTCGGTTATGAGGAAAAGTATCGCGGAGCCGAGCGCGCGGCCTCCCGGGCCAATCTCCGTGCTCGTCCACACCGGGGCGAAATACCCCCCCTCCACGGGGAGCGGAATCATCCCCAGCCTTGAAATTATTTGGCGCGCCTCCGCGTTCACAGCCAATGAGATGGACATCTTGAACCCCCTTTGCACGCCATTCCGGGCTTCACGTGCCCGGGGCGCCCCGCGATGCTTGCGGGATGGAAGGGCCCCATGCATTTATCGACCGCAATACCCCGGTCCTGATCGGCCGCCTCAGGCGCCTGGTCGGCATCCCCACCGTGAATCCGCCCGGCGAGAACTACGAGGCGGTCACGGGCTACCTGACCCGCGAGCTTGGCAGGATCGGCCTGTCCGCCCGCCGGTATCCCATCCCGGGTTCGCTCCTGCGCCGCACGCTTCCCGCCGCCGAGCACGGCTACCCGCGCTACAATGTGATCGGCAAGCTGAAGGTCCCCGGGGCCCGCAAGACGATCCACTTCAACGCCCACTACGACGTCGTGCCGGTCTCCGGCGCATGGCGGCACGGAAACCCCTTCAGCGGGGCGGTCGAGAAGGGCATGATCTACGGCCGCGGGACCGCCGACATGAAGGGCTCGATCGCGAGCCTCCTGACCGCACTCGACGCGCTGCGGTCCACGCGCACAAAGCCCCTCATGAACGTCGAGGTGTCGTTCACGGCGGACGAGGAGACCGATTCCTTCCTCGGCGCCCGGTGGGTCGTGGACGAGGCGCCCATCCAACCGGACTTCGCCATCGTGATGGAGGGGGCCGAGGGGAGCGAGGTGTGCTGCGGCCACAACGGCACCCTGTGGATGGAGGTCACGGTCCATGGGCGCGCCGCGCACGGCTCAACGCCGCAGGACGGCGTGAACGCGCTGGAAAAGATGGCCGCCCTTGTCCTCGAGCTTGAGGCCTACAAGAAGCGCATCGCGCGCCGGAGCTTCCTGACGCCGGAGGGCAAGACGATGCGCCCGACGATCAACGTGGGGGGCGTCTTCGCCAGCGGGCCCGGCGGGAAGATCAACACCGTGCCGGCCCTTGCCTCTTTCTCGATAGACCGGCGCGTCCTCGCCGTCGAGGACCACGCCGCGGCCGAGCGCGATCTGCGCGCCTTCCTCGCGGCGGCCTCAAGGCGGATCGCGGGCTGCAGGATCACCGTGGCGAAGGTCTCGGAGAACTTCTCCTCGTTCACCCGGCCCGACCACCCGTTCTTCAAGGCGATGGCCGCCAGCGTGAAGCGCGTCCGCAAGAGGCCGACCGTTTTCCACGTGTCGACCGGATTCAATGACATTCACTATTTCTCCCACCACCTGCGGATTCCGACGCTCGGCTACGGACCGGGCGGCGAGGACATCCACGCAGTGGACGAGCGGGCCCGCATCCGGGACCTCGTCGCGGCATCGAAGATCTACAGCGACCTGCTGACGACCTTCCGCGGCTGAGCCGGGATCAGGCGCCCGCGAAGCCGCGGCGCACGATGTGGACCGCGATCGCCGCCAAGAGGAGCGCGATGATCTTCGAGACGGCGCGCAGCCCCGTGTGCCCGACCATGCGCTCGAGGCGCTCGCTCTGGGCGAACGCGAGCGCCACCAGGGCCAGGTTCACGGCGAGCGCGATGAGCGTCATCGCGTAGCCGACCGACTGGGAGATGACGAGGAGCGTCGTGATGGTCGCCGGCCCGGCTATCAGCGGCATGCCGAGCGGCACGACCCCGAAGTCGTCGGGCAGGTTCCTCTTCTCCTGCGTCGGGTTCTGGATCAGCTCGCGCGAGGCGAGGATGAAGAGGATGAGGCCGCCCGCGATCTGGAAGTCGCCCTCGCCGATGCCGATGGCTATGAAGATGCTCCGGCCCAGGATCAGGAAGAGGAGGGCGACAAGGCCCCCGGTCAGGGTCGCCTGTTTGGCGATCCGCCTTCGCTTCGCCTCCGGCACGTCCCGGCTGAGCGCGAGGAAGATCGCGGCCAGCCCGAACGGGTCGATGGTCACGAAGAGCGGGATGAAGCACAGCAGGAATTTGTGCAAAAGCTCCACGCCCTCCAGCCTGCGGCCGGGCGGCCGAAAGGCAATCCGCCTTGCGCCGGCGGGCTCCCCCGAGCTCAATTCGCCCCCGATTGGACTTCCCGCGCATCGACCTGTACGGCATGACCCGGCCCGAGCTCGGCGCGCTCGTCGGGTCCTGGGGCTTCAGCCAGGTGCATGCGGCGCGCCTTTGGAAATACCTCTACCTCGGCCTCGCCGGGCCGTCGGATCCCTTGGCTGAGATCCCCTCCCGCGTGCGGGCCCGCCTTTCGGCGGCGACGCGCATCGGCGCGCTGCCCGTCGCCCTGGAGACCGGGTCGTCCGACGGGTTCACGCGCAAGTACCTCCTCGGCCTTGCCGACGGGGAGAGGATCGAGTCCGTGCTGATGCGGTTCACCGGCCGCGCCACGGCGTGCGTGAGCAGCCAGGCGGGCTGCGCCATGGGCTGCGTCTTCTGCGCGACGGGCCAGATGGGCTACCGCCGCCAACTGACGGCGGGCGAGATCGTGGCGCAGGTCGTCCACGTCGCGCGGTCCCTGCGGGCGGCCGGCGAGCCGCGGCGCCTGCGCAACGTGGTCTTCATGGGCATGGGGGAGCCCCTGCACAACTACGATGCCGTCATGAGGGCGGCGGACATCCTGCGCGACCCGGCCGGGCTCGGCATGGCCGCGGACCGGATCACGCTCAGCACCGTCGGGGTCGTCCCGGGAATCCTGAGGATGGCCGACGAGGGCCGCCCCATCCACCTTGCCGTGTCCCTGCACGCGGCGACGCAGGAGGAGCGCGCCGCCCTCGTCCCCGCCGCGCGACGCTGGCCGCTCGACCAGCTGATGGACGCCTGCCGGCACTTCTCCCGGCGCCTGGACAGGAGGATATTCTTCGAGTGGACGCTGATCGAGGGGACGAACGACACGCCGGGCCACGCGCGCGCCGTGGGCCGGCTGATAGGAAGCCTTCCCGCACAGGTCAACCTGATCCCGCTCAACCCGACCGCGGGCTACGGCGGCTCTCCATCGAGAAGCGAGGCCGCAAGGCGCTTCCAGCGCATCCTGTCCGACGAATACGGCCTGCCGAGCACGGTGCGCCAGAGGCGCGGCATCGACATCGACGCGGGCTGCGGCCAGCTGGCGGCGCCGGCCTAGTCCCCGCTCACTCGTAGCGCGCCGCGCGCCCGAGGTAGTTGAGCATCCAGATCTCCTTCCAGACGCGGTAGCGGCCCTCCTGGGAGATCTTCCCGTGGTCCTCCCTCGCCCCGTGGGGGTTGAGGAACCCGAGCTCGGTGTTCACGCGGTCGAGCTCACGCTGGGTGTCGTTCAGGTCGGCCAGCGGCTCGACGCCGAAGGGCGCGAGCTCGCGGCCCATCGCGGCTATCCTCCTGCGGTGGAGGGAGAGGAGCCTCGGGAGCGACCTGCAGCAGGGCCGCCGGTCGACAAACCAGCTCTCCGGGTAGAAGCCCCCGAAGGGGATGTAGAGGTTGTCGGTCATGTACCGGCAGCCGTCGGCCGTCATCGACGTCAGCGAGTAGCACACGTCAATGGCGCCGGTGCTCTGCGGGATGAACGTGACCTGCACGCGAAGGAGGGCGGCATCGTCCTGGTAGATCGAGATCCTCAGGTAGATGTCGCCGCTCGCCTCCGCCTTCAGGGCCTGGATCTGCCGGAAGCCCTGGGAGCGCAGCCATTCGCGGATCTTGAGGAACCGGGGCTGGACCGGCCACTCCTCGCCGCTGCTGTTGACCGAATACTTGGGGAAGAGCGGGTAGGGGCTCACGCTCAGCGCCGCGATCGCAAGCCAGTTGTAGAGCGTCTCGAACAGAAACCAGAGGATGAACCCGGAAACCGCCAGCACCCACAGCGGGCGGTCGATGAGCCCGTAGTACTGGCAGAACCTGGCGATGACGAAGGGAAACACGATCCATCGTATCCAGCGGTCCGCGATCGCGATGATGGGGGAGGCCAGGCGCAGGTTGAGCTGCACGAGGAGGATCAGCGAGAAGATCGCCGCCAGGACGAGGTTTGAGAGGTCCACGGGAGGGGAATGCGGTGGCGGTCGGCCCTAGGTCAGCCGCAACAGGGGGAAAGGTGCCCATTCCGGGCGCACGCGCACGATTGCTTCACGGGTCTCATCAGCAGGGCATCGCCGGAAACCCTAGGGCGCCGACGCCGGCATGGCAAGCCGATCGGCTTCCTCCCGCAAACCGGCATTGCAAGGCGGGGGGGGCTGCGCTTTATTGGGGACCGAACCCCCAACCCGTCGGCGGCCGCTATGGCCGCGCGTTTCCCCCCCTGGCGCTATGAAATTCCGAATCCTGCTTCCGCTCCTCGCCGCTGCGGCCGTCTCGGCGGCCGACACGCCCGCCCCGACCACGCCGCCCTCTTCATCGTCGTTCCTCGCGCACTATACGCTCAACCCAAGCCTTCCCACCCTCTGGATAGTCGGGGCCTCCGCCGTCCGGAACGGACACGACAACGGCGAGAACGGCCAATGGGGCTGGGGAAACCCGATCGCCAGTTTCTTTGACCGAAGCCGGATCAACGTCGTCAACTACGCCCTCGGCGGCACCAGCACCCGCACCTACATGTCGCACGGGCTCTGGGACCACGTGCTCGCGGACATGAAGCCGGGCGACTACCTGCTCATCCAGTTCGGGAGCAATGACTCCAGCCCGATCAACGACACGAAGCGCGCCCGCGGCACGATCCCCGGCAATGGCGAGGAGACGCAGGAGATCGACAACCTCCTGACGAAGAAGCACGAGGTGGTCCACACCTTCGGATGGTACATCCGGAAGTTCATCACGGACGCCCAAGCTAAGGGCGCCGTCTGCGAGATCGTCGTTTCCCCCGACCCAAAGAACGCGTGGAAGGACGGCAAGGTGGTGCGCTCGGGGAATTTCCCCGAGTGGGACAAGGCCGCCGCCGCGCAGGTGAACGCCCTGTACGCGGACACCGGCGCGCTCATCGCGGACAAGTACGACGCCGCCGGCCAGGACACGGTGACGCGCGTGTATTTCCCCGACAAGGAGACCGAGCACACCGACTGGGCCGGCGCGATCCTCAACGCCCGCTGCATCATCGCGGGCATCCGGGGGCTCGATCATTGCGCCCTCACGGGCTACCTGCTGGCGGACCCGGTCCCCGACCCGGCGCTGCCGGAGGGCAGGGCTCGCTGAGCTGCGGCGCCATGCCTCACCTACGGCTTCTCTGCTTGGCGCTGATCGGCCTTGGCGCCCCCTCCCTCGTGGCGCAGACGCCGGCGGCCGAGCCGCCTGCGCCGGCGAAGATTACTGCGCTCTACCACGTGGGCTACTGGGTTCGCGACATTGAGAAGTCGAGGGCCTTTTACGAGACCTACCTCGGCTTCGCCGAGCCCTACGTGCTGAACACTCCCTCGGGCGCGCTACAGATGGCCGTGGTAAAGGTCAACGACACGCAAAGCATCTATCTTTTCCCCAACCCGTCGAAGATCCTCCCGAACGGCGACAACCTGGACCATCTCGGCCTCGTGACGGACAATGCCGCGGCCCTGCACGACCGTCTTGAGTCGAAGGGCGTCAAGCCCTCGGCGGTCAAGAAGGCCCACGTCGGGGATATGATCTTTGGCATCAGGGATCCCGACGGGCGGCCCTTCGAGGTGACGCAGTTTGAGCCGGACGGACAGCTGATGAAGCACCAGGGCCAGGATCTTCCCAAGACCCGCATTGCGACCCGCCTCAGGTCGGCGACCGTCGAGGTGTCGAACCTGGACGCCTCCCTGGCGTTCTACCGCGACCAGCTGGGATTCAAGGTGACCTGGCGGGGGAGCATGCTCGACGGAAAATTCGATCAGGTTGAGCTCAGCGTCCCCGACGGAACGAGCGGCGTCGTCCTGAGGCCCTACGCGACGCGGCCGGGCGCCGCGGCCCCGCGGGCCGTGCCGGAATTCTGGCTCGAGGTGCTGGATGTGTCCTCGGCGGCGGCGATCCTGGCGGATCGCGCGACCGCGGGCGGATTCCCGCCGCCGTCGCCGGTCTCGGCGTTGCTCAGCGGCGGCCACCAGGCAACCGTCGTCGATCCGGACGGCACGCTGGTGGTGCTCACGGACCAGTGGCATTAGGACGAATCTCCCATAGTCACTACAATGCCCATAAAGCCGTCATCCCTCTACGTCTCCTTCCTGCTGGCCGCCTTGCCAGCGGCCATTGTCCGCGCCGCGCCGGAGCTCCCAGCCGTCTCCGCCGCAATGCAGGCGACGGTCGACGCACACGAGATCGCGGGGGCCGTCACCCTCGTGGCCAGCAAGGACACGATCCTGCACCTGGGCACGACGGGCCTCGCCGACGTCGCCGCAAAGAGGCCGATGCGACCCGACACGATGTTCTGGATCGCGTCCATGACGAAGCCCGTAACCAGCGTGGCGATCCTGATGCTCCAGGACGACGGGAAGCTCAGCGTCGACGACCCCGTCTCCAAGTATCTCCCGGAGTTTGCGGACCTGAAAACCCCGTCGGGCAAACTCGCCAACATCACGATCGCCCAGCTACTCAGCCACACGTCGGGGCTCGCGAGCCCCCGCAAGACCGCTGCCAGCCGCTCCGCAAAGACGCTTCGGGAGCTCGCGGACACCTACCTCGCCGTCCCGATGCAGTTCGAGCCCGGCTCCAGCTGGGCCTACACGACCTCCGGCTTCGTTGTCCTCGGCCTCATCGTCGAGAAGGTCGCCGCGCAGCCCTTCGACGCCTTCCTGCAGGACCGTCTCTTCGATCCCCTGGGCATGAAGGACACGACCTTCTACCCGAGCGACGAGCAACGGCTCCGCTTTGCCCGCGCCTATCGGGCAAATCCCGGGACCGGCGTGCTCACGGCCCAGGAGGGCATCTGGTCGGGCGGACCCGATCCAAAGAGGGGCGACTGCGTGCCGCTTGGCGACGGCGGCCTCTTCTCCACCGCGGGGGACTACGCGCGATTCTGTCAGATGCTGCTCAGCGGCGGCACATTCGAGGGCCGGCGCTACCTCAGCCCCGGTGCCTTCCGGGCCCTCACGACGGTGTGCACGGGCGACCTGCCAACCGGATACTCGAAGAGGAAGCTGAACCACGTCCTCGGCTGGGGCCTTGGCGTGGCGATCGTGCGGGCGCCGGGCGACGGCGTGTCAGCGTGGCTTTCGCAGGGAAGCTTCGGGCATCCAGGCGCCTGGGGCACGGCAGCCTGGATAGACCCCGCCAAGGGGGCCGTCTACGTCATGATGGTGCAGCGCCCCAACATGCCCGATAATTTTGAGAACCCCCCGGCGCTGGCCTTTGTGCGCTCCGCAGCCGGGGCGCTCGCAGCCCCGGCTCCCTGAATTCCGACCATGACGGTTGATGAGTTTAGGCGGTCCGCCGCGCAGGCATCCGCAACGCCTCCGCCGGGATTGAGCGGGGCGCTCCAGGCGCTCTGGCATGACGCGCATGGCGATTGGGAGAAGGCG
>Ga0181537_10003538_pt1 | contig 13339 bp, 11 predicted proteins | sample PEATcosm2014_Bin_39_FD_119765 | JGI IMG/M metagenome (GOLD analysis project Ga0181537, IMG submission 119765) | Peatland microbial communities from MTU Mesocosm Facility, Houghton, MI, USA - PEATcosm2014_Bin23_10_metaG | ecosystem: Environmental > Terrestrial > Soil > Wetlands > Peat | place...
CCGCGTTTCTTCCCCAGGGCGGCATCGACTCTCTTACCCAGCTAGGGAATATCGCGTATAGCGACGGGCTGCAACCCGAAAAACGCACCCAGGCCTGGTCCAATTCTGCGCGCTATACACCCGCTGACCAGATGCTGGTCTTGACCGGCAATCCGAGGGTTACGAACGGAGGCATGGCGACCACAGCCACGACCGTCCGCATGAACCGCGGCACCGGCGACGCTCTGGCCCAGGGTGACGTCAGAACCACCTACAGCGACCTGAAGGAGCAACCGGACGGCGCGCTGCTCGCGTCTTCTTCGCCCATTCATGTCACTGCCCACAGCATGACCGCCCACAACACTCCGGGGGTTGCCCTCTACTCCGGAAACGCGCGCCTTTGGCAGGACGCGAACATCATCCAGGCACCCACCATCCAGTTCGACCGCGACCGGCGATTCGTCACCGCCCAGGGCACGCCCGCCCAGCCGGTACAAACGATTCTGGTCCAAGCCGAGAAAGGGCAAGCTGAGAGCTCTCAAGCCGGAAAATCGGGCGGAAACAGCGCCGGAAAGGCGACGCCACTCGGCCAATCGAGTCCGATTGCCATCACCGCGGCGAAGCTCACCTACGCCGATTCCGAGCGCAAGGCCCACTATGAAGGCGGCGTTTCGGCCCAGGGTGCGGACTTCACGGCGACCTCCAAGAGCGCCGACGCCTACCTGCTTCCCCGCAGTCAAACCCCTGGCAGTCAGGCACTTGCCAGCCCCGGCCGGCTCGACCACATGGTGGCCGAAGGCGATGTGGTCGTCCACCAACCCAAACGCCGCGCCGAGGGCCAAAAACTGGTTTACACCGCGGCCGACGACAAGTTTGTCCTTACCGGCGGACCGCCCAGCATTTTTGATGCCGAACAGGGCAAAGTTACCGGGGTTTCGTTGACTTTCTTCAGACGCGATGATAGGGTGCTCGTAGAAGGCGAAGCAAGTACTCCTGTGGTAACTCAAACGCGAGTGGCACGATAATTGCTCGTTGGCATGGCTCGATAAATGCGTACCCTAGCCACGGAAGAGATTGGCAAATCGTATCGTGGCCGCCGCGTTGTGAATGGTGTCAGCCTGACCGTCGAGCAGGGCGAAGTTGTTGGATTATTAGGCCCTAACGGCGCAGGCAAGACCACCACTTTTTACGCAATTGTAGGCTTGATCCCTCCCGATACTGGCCGCGTGTTGTACGACGGTCAGGACATTACCGACGTTCCCATGTACCTGCGGGCGCGTCAGTATGGCATCAGCTATCTCCCGCAAGAAGCTTCGGTTTTTCGCAAACTGACGGTGGAAGAAAACATCCTCGCGGTGTTAGAGGCGCAGCCGATGTCCTGGCACGAGCGCCGCGAGAAGATGGAAAAGTTCATTGACGAACTGGGACTGGAGCACATCCGCCAGAATCGCGGATATGCCCTGTCCGGGGGAGAGCGCCGGCGCGTGGAAATTGCCCGCTGCCTGTGCATCAACCCCACGTTTATTTTGCTGGACGAACCATTTTCCGGGATCGACCCGATTGCTGTGCTCGACCTGCAGAAGATCATCAGCAGCCTGCGGGCCAGCGGCATCGGAGTCCTGATCACGGATCACAACGTCCGCGAAACACTTTCGGTGACCGATCGGGCGTACATCATCGACGACGGCAGAATTTTCCGTCAGGGGCCGCCGGAGGAACTGGCCGGCGATCCGGAAGTACGCCGCGTGTATTTGGGAGAAAGTTTCTCTCTGGTGTAGATGTTCTAGTTTTGTCATTCCGAACCGGCGTTCTTTGCCGGTGAGGAATCTGCTGTTCGCCGGTGCCAAACAGATTCCTCCGCCCCTCGCGTTCGCTCGGGGGTCGGAATGACAAGAAGGTATTAGGGAAGAGAATCAGCCGAACTCATGGTTTTGCTACAGCACAGACTCAGCGTAAAGCTCTCGCAGCGCCAGATCCTTACCCCGGGCCTGGTGCAGATGGTCTCTGTCCTCGCGCTCAACAAGCTCGAGCTCAAGGATATGATTAACGCTGAGATGGTCGAGAACCCGGTTCTCGAAGAGCTCGAAGAGTCGGTTCCGCTGCTCGACGAAATTGGGAAGAAGGAAGAAGATCGCGAGCGCGCCGCTGCCGCGACCAACGAAGAAAATCCCATCACCGCGGTCGAAAAGAAAGATCCCTTCGAAGAAATCGACTTCGGTTCGTTCTTTCAGGATTATCTCGATCCCGGCTACCGCACCCACAGCGAGATGGAGGATATCGAGCGCCCCTCTTTCGAAAATTTCCTCTCCAAACCGACGAACCTTACGGACCACCTTGCCTGGCAGCTCGGCGCGCTCAGCCTGCGCCGGGAAGTTCGCGAGGCGGCCGATGTCATCATCGGCAATCTGAACGAAGACGGATACCTGATCGCCAGCGACGACGAGTTGCTGGGCGTGGCTCCGCCCGCAGCCCCCGAAGTCGATGCCGAGACTGCGAAAAAAATTGTGAATGAGGCGCAAGCGCTGGGCCTGACGGAAGTGGAAGAAACGCCAGAGCCCGAGCCGGCTGCTGGGGCTGATGAGGTCTCCGCCCTCGGCGGAATTGCGGATTCAACCGAAATTGGAGAAGAGGTTGCTCTTGATGCTCTCAGTCTTTCAGGGATTGCCGCGGAAGGTGACGAGAATCCCGAGGCCACGCCCGCTTTCGAGCCACGTTCCGAAGCTTCGTTCTCGTCGCATTCCGGAGATTCCGCCGCCGCGGTTGCGCCGGCCCCAGAGCGCGCTCTTCCCGCTGCCCCGGCTTACAGGCCAAACTTCACTGCCGCTGATCTTCAGGAAGCTCTCGAAGTCGTCCGCCAACTGGATCCTCCCGGCGTAGCCTGCCGCGACTTGCGCGAATGCCTGCTCTGCCAGCTTCGCTACCACCAGGCCCAACTCGCTCTACACAAGAATGGCAACGGCACAGCTCAGATTCTTCAGGACGCTCTGGCGGTCGTCGACCAGCATTTGCGGGGCCTGCAGAACAAGCAGCACAAAGAAATTGCCAAGGCGATCGGCCGTCCCATTGAAGCCGTGCAGCAGGCTCTGGACTACATCCGCACCCTCGATCCGCGCCCCGGCCTGCGCTACAACAAGGTGATGCCGCGCCTCATCGAGCCCGACGTGGCTTTCGTGAAGCACGGCGACGAGTGGCTGGTCATCATGAACGACGAAGACCTGCCCCAGCTTCGGCTGAATCCGGCTTACAAGAAACTGGTCACGCGCGACGGCACCAACGAAAAAAGCACGCGTGACTACGTCAAAGAGCGCTACAAGAGCGCCATCCAGCTCATCAAGAATATCGAACAGCGCAAGCAGACCATCACCAAGGTCTGCTATTGCATCGTAGCCCGCCAGCAGGATTTCCTCGAGCGCGGCATCGATCAGCTGAAACCCATGATGATCAAGGAGGTGGCCGAAGAAATCGGCGTACATCCTTCCACGGTAAGCCGGGCGGTCGCCAGCAAATATGCCCACACACCCCAGGGCGTTTTCGAGCTGCGCTACTTCTTCAGCGAGAGCGTGCAGGGCCCCGAGGGCGGTGGCACGTCACTGCTGATCCTCAAACGCCGCGTGAAAAAGCTCATTGAAGAGGAAGATCCCAGCCGTCCACTGACCGACGAGCAGATCACCAGAATCCTGCAATCGCAGGGCATCCAGGTGACCCGCCGCACGGTGGCCAAATACCGCGAAGACATGCGCATCCCCAGCACGCACCAGCGCAGAGTGAAGAAATAACGTCGTTGGCTGCTAGTCGTTGGTCGTTGGCAAACACAGAGCCGGCGGCAACGATGAATGGCGAACGACTAACGACAAACGACAAACGACCAACGACTAAACACAGTGCCCGATTTATCCGACGATTAAGACTATGAGGGGGCGCTCATGAACGTGGAATACACTGGCAGGCATTACATAGTTACTTCCACCATCCGCAAAGAAGTCGAAACCGGCCTCGCAAAAATCCGTAAAATCCTGGGCAACCGCTTTGATTCGAAAGTCATCCTCGCCGTCGAGAAGCATCGCCACAAGGCCGAAATCACTATCAGCCCGCGCAACGGCCCGCTAGTCGGCCTGGCGCAGGCCAAGGACATGATCATCGCCGTCAACGAGGCCCTCGATCACCTCGAGAAGCAGGCGGTCAAATACAAAACCCGCTGGATGTCGAAGAAGCGCTCCGCCCGCAAGACCGAGGAAGTCAAGAAGTGGAACGGCCACTCAGTTCAGATGGACGGCGGCGATGCCCAGACGGATCTGCAAACCGTTGTCGGCACATCGGAAAAAACGGCTGTGCCCGTCATGGTGCACAAATATCCCGCCGTCGCCAAAACCACGGAAGTCCACCTGGTTCGCTCCGACGAAGCCGTCGCCATGCGCCCCATGACGCTCGAAGAGGCCATCAAAGAAGCTCACTTCAAAGACCGCGATGTCTTCGTTTTCCGCGATTCCAAAGGCAAACTCATGATCCTGCACCGCACTCGCGACGGCAAAATGGAACTGATCGAAGCCCCATAGAAACAATCGAAAGAAACAAACGAAAAACTGTCATCCCGAGCAAAGCGAGGGACCTCGGTTAATGCCGCCGCCCGCAAGAACCCAGATTCCTCGCTTCGCTCTGAACGACGGAACTGGTCACGAACTCCCAATCAGCCAGCCGGTAATGAACACCAGCACTCCGCCCAGCCCGACTTGCAGCGCAGCCGAAACCCAAGGGCTATCCATATAGCGATGCCGGATCCAGGTGATTAACGATAACTCCGCTATCACGACTGCACCCGCTGCCCACAGCGCCTTGTGAAAGTCGTGCAACAAGAACGGCAGTGTATGCCCAATACCCCCCACCGCGGTCATCGCGCCGCAAACCACGCCTCGAACCCAGGGATGGCCTCGCCCCGTAAGGCTGCCATCATCGGAAAGCGCCTCGGCAAACCCCATGCTGATGCCGGCGCCCGCGGAGGCCGCGAGACCCACCCGGAAGGCATCCCAACTATTGGTTGTGGCAAATGCGGCGGCGAATACCGGCGCCAGCGTGGACACCGAGCCATCCATTAACCCAACCAGCCCCGGTTGCACAATCTGCAATACGAACAGGCGCCGCTGCGCAACTTCTTCGTCGGCCTTCACGTTGTCCGGAAGTTTCTGCTTGTCGAGCTCCTGGGCGCGTTCTTCATGTTCGCGCTCTTCTCTGGCCAGGTCGTCCAGGAGTTGCCGGATGCTTGCATCCTGGGTGCGCACCGCGGCCTTCTCATAGAACCGCCGCGTCTCCACCTCCATCGTCGAAGCTTCTTTACGCACCGCGTCGATCCGCAAAGGACGCACCAGCCAGAGTGCCGGCCGCTCCACGAAGCCCCGCACATCTTGCCGCCGAATCAGTGGAATGTGCTCGCCGAATTTTTTCTGGAACAACTCGAGCAAACGCCGCCGATGGCCAGATTCCTCCTCGCGCATGCCTTCAAACATTGAAGCCGTCGCCGGATAGTCCTGCCGCAGGCCTTCGGCAAAGTCGGCATACACGCGCTCGTCTTCTTCTTCCAGGGCAATCGCCAGGGCCAGCACTTCGCGTTCAGTAAGTTCCTCGAACTTTTTCATGACGCCATAGCTTACCTGCCATGCGCGGCGGAAACAATGTGGATTTCGATTTTTCCACGGCCCCGCGCGGATGCTACTATCCAGTTCATGAAGCCCCGCGGCTCGTCCGGCCAATCACGGAAAAAGTCGAAGGCCGAAGCGAGTAATTCGTCCCACGCCGCGCAGCCCTCGCCGGAACTGGTCATCATCACCGGCATGAGCGGTTCGGGGAAGGCCTCGGTGCTCAAGGCCTTCGAGGATCTGGGCTACTACTGCGTTGATAACCTGCCAGTCCAGCTCATTCCGCAATTCGCCGACCTGGCCCTCCAGTCCAGCGAGATTGGCCGCACTGCGCTCGTCGTGGACGTTCGCGAAGGCTCCAAGCTGGAAAAACTTCCTCAAATCCTGAAGTCGGTCGGCCGCCTCATCCCGACGAAGGTCGTTTTCCTCGAAGCCTCCGACACCGTTCTGGTACGCCGTTTCAGCGAGACGCGCCGGCCGCATCCCCTGGGCACGGATTCGCCGGTAAAGTCGGCGCTCAAAGCCGAACGCCGCCATCTGGGCGCCATTCGCAAGGTTGCCGACCTCGTCATCGACACCTCCAAGTTCAACGTCCACGAACTGCGCGCCCACATCACCGAACGTTTTCAGGAACAGTCTTCGGAAAAAAGTATTCTGGTCTCGTGCGTCAGCTTCGGCTTCCGTCAGGGTGTTCCCGAGGACGCTGACCTCGTATTCGACGTCCGCTTCCTGCCCAACCCGCATTTCGTGCCGGAGTTCCGGCCCTTGACCGGTCGCGATCCGCGCGTCGCCAAATACATTCGCTCGTTCCCGCAGACTCGCGAGTTCATCTCGCGCATCTCCGACCTGCTCGTGTACCTGCTGCCGCACTACATCCATGAAGGCAAGAGTTATTTGACGATCGCCTTCGGCTGCACCGGCGGTCAGCATCGCTCCGTCATGATCGCCGAAGAAGTGGGGAAACATCTTCGCCACGCCGGATACCGCGTGAAGGTCCTGCACCGCGACAGCCCGAAATAATCGCGAGGCATCAGCCTCCGCGCCGCGCTACTCAGCATGCAGGAACTCACTCGGGCAACCAAAAGGGCATTCCGCCAAAGCGCCTCTCAAGTAGAATAGTGCCTTGCACGGCATGTCCATTCCACCGCCAGCAAGCGATTGCGGCTTCGACCGCGCGGGAGCCCCATGCGGCAACTGATCCGCCTCGTGCGTTACCTGTTTCCATTCCTCCTGCAGTTGTTTCCCGGCGTTTTGTTGCTCGCGGCAGTCGGGTTCCTCGAGGCGTTTCGTCTTCTGTTACTGAAGCCAATACTCGATCGCGTGCTGGATCCCGCCTCCGGCTCGGAAAACATCATTCTCTTGCCGATTCCAGGCATCAACCACCCCATCTATCTCCAGCAGTTTGTTCCCTCGCACCTTCACAACGCTTGGAGCATCGTCGCCTACGCGCTCGTCGCCTCTACCGTGCTCAAGGGAATTTTCGACTACGCCGGCACCTACCTGGTAAACCATGCCGGCTTCGGCATGATCACCAACCTGCGCAATGACCTCTACAACTCAGTCCTGCGCCGGTCGGTCGCTTTCTTCTCGAAGCACACCACCGGAACTCTGATCTCAACCATCATCAACGACATTGAGCGCGTGCAGTTCGCCATGTCGAGCGTGCTGGCGGAGTTCCTGCAGCAGTTCTTCACTTTCCTCTTCACCGCGGTGCTGGTGATTATCCTGGGTCGTCAGCTCGCCTGGGTGCTTCTGCTGTTTGTTCCCTTCATCATTTTTTCGGCAGTGCGCATCGGCCGCCGGGTCCGCACTACCACGCGCCGCGGGCAGGATCAGCTGGCCGATGTCCAGAACATTCTGCACGAGACCATTACCGGCAACCGCATCGTCAAAGCGTTCGGCATGGAGTCGTGGGAAGTCGCGCGCTTCCGAGCCGCCGCCCAGCGCCTGTTTCGCGCCAACTTGCGTTCCGTAGCGGCCGCCGCAATCAGTTCGCCGCTCATGGACACGTTTGGCGCGGTCGCGATTGCGTTGCTCCTGCTCCTGGGCCGCAGCCGGATCGTGCACAACGAATTTACTCTCGGCGCCTTCGTCACCTTCGTCGCCGCCGTCCTCGCGTTGTACAACCCAGTGCGCAAGTTTGCCGTCTTCAACAACAGCTTTCAGCAGGCGCTGGGCGCCTCGTCGCAACTGTTCCAGTTCATGGACGCCGAAGACGTCGTCCTCGAGAAGCCCGGCGCCAGCCAACTCCCGCGGTTTTCACGCAGCATTCAATTCGAAGATGTTTCTTTTTCCTACCAGGCGGATGGCGACGACTCCCGCGAGATTCTGCGGGACATCAACCTGGAAGTGAAGCGTGGTGAGATTCTTGCCGTCGTCGGCTCCAGCGGCGCGGGCAAGAGCACTCTGGTCCATTTGATTCCGCGCTTCTTCGACGTGACCAGCGGACGCATCCTGTTCGACGGCCACGACCTGCGCAACGCAACTCTGACTTCTTTGCGTTCTCAGGTTGGCATCGTCACCCAGGACACGATCCTGTTTAACGACACCGTCCGCAACAACATCGCGTACGGCCAGCCGCACATCTCACAGAAAGAGGTCGAGGCCGCGGCTCGCGCCGCGCTGGCCCATGATTTCATTGTCTCTCTCCCTGCCGGATACGATACCGTTATCGGTGAGCGGGGTGTGCGGCTTTCCGGAGGTGAGCGCCAGCGCCTGGCAATCGCCCGCGCCCTCCTCAAAAATGCTCCCGTGCTGATTTTGGACGAGGCTACCTCGGCGCTCGACAGCGAATCCGAAGCCCTGGTGCAATCCGCGCTGCATAATCTGATGAGCGGCCGTACTGTCTTCGTGATCGCCCATCGGCTTTCGACGGTGCGCCGCGCCGATCGCATCGTGGTGATTGAAAATGGCACCATAGCCGACATCGGCCGCCACGAAGAGTTAATGCAGAAGTTAGGTACGTACCGCCGTCTCTACGAGTTACAATTCGCCCACACTGATTCGCCAATAAACGATTCGCCAACAAACCACTTGCAACAAGACGATTCACCTAAAAACGACTCGCCCAAAGCAGTTGCGGAAACCTGAGAACCCGGCACCTATGCCCATACGCTCCATGACAGGCTTTGCCCAGGTAAGAGGTGAAATTCAGCGCCCGCACGGTGCTAGCCCGGCGAGTCCCGCGCAGTCCAATGGCCGCCTGGCCTTCGCACTCTCGCTGAAGTCCGTGAACCATCGTTTTCTCGACCTTCACTTCCGCCTTCCCTCCGGCACGGATTCGCTCGAGATGCAACTCCGCCGCCTGCTGAAAGAGCAGATGGGCCGCGGCCACGTCGAAGTTTCGCTCAGCCTGGAACGTTCTAACAGCGAGACGTTCTCGCTCAACCGCGAGATTGTCGGGGGTTACATCGCCGCGTTCCGCGCCGCCGCCACCGAATTCTCCCCCGGTTCAGAGCCTGATCTCAATGCCGTCCTGCGCATTCCCGGCGCGCTCGACTCCGCCAACGACACGGCGGACGGCGAGATTGAAGCCGCAGTCATGGCGAAGGTTGGCGAAGCCCTCGACCGCTTGAATCAGATGCGCGAAGAAGAAGGCCGCGGCATTGCCCGCGAACTGCGCGAGCGCATGGCCCACCTGGTTGAGGCCAGCAAGAGCGTGCAGCAGCATCGCCGCGCCGTGCTGCAGACCTACAGCGAGCGGCTGCAATCCCGCCTTCAGGAACTGCTGGGCGCAGCCATGGACGAGGAGCGCGTGTTGCAGGAGGCTGCCCTGCTTGTCGATCGCAGCGACATTCAGGAGGAAATCGTCCGCCTGGAAACTCACGTACAACATTTTCTGGGACTGCTCGAAGCCGGCGGCGAGATCGGCAAGAAGCTGGACTTCCTATTGCAAGAAATGAACCGCGAGGCCAACACGCTGCTTTCGAAAACTTCCGGCCTGGCGGGCGAGGCCCTGAAAATCACGGAAGCAGGTCTGGCCATGAAAGCAGAAATCGAAAAGTCGCGCGAACAAGTGCAGAACCTGGAATGATCTCAAACTACAGATCCCTCATCTACATCATCTCGGCGCCGTCGGGCTCGGGGAAGTCGACCCTGGTCAACGAGCTGCTGAAGCTGGTTCCGAATCTCGATTTCTCGATCTCCTACACCACGCGCACCGCCCGTGGCAGCGAACAAAACGGCAAGCAGTACCACTTCGTGTCTCGCGAAGAATTTGAACAGATGATCCGCGACGATGAGTTCCTGGAACATGCCAACGTCTTCGGAAATCACGGAAATTACTACGGCACCGCGCGACGCTTCGTGCGCGAGGCGGAAGAAAAAGGACATGATCTGCTGCTCGACATTGACGTGCAGGGAGCTGCTCAGGTCAAACAAAAAATACCGGATGCGGTGAGCATCTTCGTGTTGCCCCCAGATCGAAAGACCCTGGAATGGCGCCTCCGCAAACGCGGCGAGGACGCGGAAGAAGTGATCGAGCGCCGCCTGGTCACGGCCAGCCGCGAGATTGAGAACTGCGATAAGTACGACTACATTTTGATCAACGACGATCTCGAAGAGTCCATCGAGAGCCTGCAGGCCATCGTTCTTTCGGAACGTCTGTTGCGCTCGAAATCGCCGCTGTCCGCCGAGCAGAAGAAGATCGTGGAACTGGCAGACCGCCATCGTCTGGCCAACATCCGGGACCGGGTCGGACCCATCCTTGAGTCCTTTGGTAATCCCCCGCCGTCGGCACGCTCCTAGATTTCGCGGTATGATTTTAAGGACGACAGAATGGTGTCGGGAAGCCGCTCGCCGAGAGCGGAACTTAGCCTGCGAATTGGCCGTGTTCCGTGGAACGCATGTTCGTGAGCATAACCAAGGTTCGGCACTGATAGACTTCAAACCTGTTTCTTGAGGGAGAGTCCCAATGAAGTTGATCGAAGGCTTTGACAGTAACTACCGGTACATTTTGGTGGCAGCGCGGCGCGCACGGCAACTTCAGTCCGGCGCGCCTCCGGTGGTCGACACGAATTCCCGCAAGCCCTGCCGCATCGCGCAGGATGAAATCCGCGCCGGCAAAGTGAAGTGGGAGATTCCCGAAACCCGCAGCGCCGCCGAGCAGGCAGAAGACGCCCTCGACAAAGCGCTCGGCCAAGACTAAGGGAAATTGTTGATTTCGCGATTGCTGATCGGATCGCGAAAGCTCGAGTGCGAAACTGCGATTCTCGGTTCCGGGACCAGTGGTTTTGAATCAACAGTCGAGAATCAACAATCAAAAAATTGTATGAAGATCGCTCTGGGCGTCACCGGCGGAATCGCGGCCTATAAAGCAGCGGAAATAACCCGCCTCTTGCAGGATCGTGGCATCCGCGTGCAAGTCGTCATGACCCGCGCCGCCCAGGAGTTCATCCGTCCCCTCACCTTCGCTGCCCTTTCCGGAGAAAAAGTCATCACCAGCATGTTTGCAGGGGAAGAACACGAACCCAATCTCGATTCCGCCATCGAGCACATCGCGGTCGCGCAATCCATCGACGCGCTTCTGGTTGCACCTGCCACAGCCGACGTTCTGGCTCACTTCGCGCAGGGTATTGCCAACGACTTTCTGACCACCCTCTATCTTGCCAACGCTGCACCAGTCGTCGTCGCCCCCGCAATGAACGTCAACATGTGGAACCATCCCGCCACCCAGGCGAACCTGCAAATTCTCCGCCAGCGCGGGGTGAAAGTTGTCGAGCCCGGCGCCGGCTATCTGGCTTGCGGAATGACCGGCTCGGGCCGCCTTGCGGAAAACGAAATCATCGTCGCCGCGGTCATGGAAGCCCTCGGGGCATCCCAGGATCTTAGCGGCGAAACCGTGCTGATCACCGCCGGACCCACCCGCGAAAAAATCGATCCCGTCCGTTACCTCACCAACCGTTCCAGCGGACGCATGGGCTACGCTCTCGCCGAGGCGGCACTGCGCCGGGGCGCGCGCGTCCTCCTGGTCACCGGTCCAACGTCGCTCACGCCCCCCGAAGCCGCCGAACTCACTCGCGTCGAGTCCACCGAAGAAATGCGCGACGCAGTGCTCCAACTCCTGCCCCAAGCGACCATCGTCATTAAGACCGCCGCCGTTTCCGACTATCGCCCAACCAGCCCCGCCGGCCAGAAGATCAAGCGCAAAGGCCCAATGACCCTGGAACTCGAAGCCACGCCCGACATTCTGAAGGAGCTCTCGCTCCGCAAGAGTTCACAAATTATTTTCGGTTTCGCCGCTGAAACCGAAAACGTTCTGGAGAATGCCCGCCAGAAGCTGGTCTCGAAAAATCTCGATGCCATCGTGGTTAACGACGTGTCTCGCGAAGGCGTAGGCTTCGACTCCGATCGCAACGCAGTCACCATCATCACCCGCGACGAGGTGGTCGAAGTTCCCGAAACCACGAAGCAGGAAGTGGCCCAGCGCGTCCTCGACCAAGTGGTCCGCCTCCGCCAGCACCGCAAGTCCACCGTGAAAGAGTTGTCATCCTGAGCGAAGTCCGTCCGTAGCGAAGAAAAGGACGGACGCCGTCGAAGGATCCCTACCTCAAACCAGCAGGCTCGCGCTTACATCACGGTATAATGACGGCACTCATGCCATCCGTTCTAGGCCCCGATCTGCGCCGCGCACTTGCCGAACGCGTTCGCTACTGCCACGAGATGGGCATTTACGATTTCTACCGGCGCGAATCGTGCGTCTCCGAATCCGCCGCATCCGAATCATCCGCTGCCCCAGTTGACGATCCGTCTTCCCCATCCCAGGAATTGCGAGAGGAAATGGCCGCCAAAAAATCCGCCGTAGCCGCGAAAGCAGTCGCCAAGGCCCCCGCCGAAAATATTTTCGAAGTGCTCACTCCGAAACCAGAATACGGCGTCGCCGATCCCGTTGCCGCACTCAGACTCATTCGCGAAGACCTGGGCGATTGCACCCGCTGCAAACTTCACAAGCAAGGCCGCAAGCAGATCGTTTTTGGCGTGGGTAATCCGCGCGCTCAATTAATGTTCGTAGGCGAAGGCCCCGGCGCTGACGAAGACACGCAGGGCGAACCTTTCGTGGGCCGCGCCGGCCAGTTGCTCAACAATATGATCAAAGCGATGGGCATTCGCCGCGAGGATGTCTACATCGCAAACGTCGTCAAATGCCGTCCCCCGGGGAACCGCACTCCGGAGCGCGACGAGTGCGAAACTTGCTCCCCGTTCCTCATGCGCCAGATTTCGGTCGTCAAGCCCAAGGTCATGGTCGCGCTGGGCGCAGTCGCGGCCAAGAATCTGCTAGCCATGAATGCCTCCATGTCAGAATTGCGGGGTCGCTTTTACGATTTTCTCCCCACCGGTGCGCGCAGCAGCGATCCATCCTGGCCGGGAACCAAACTCGCCGTGACCTACCATCCCGCGTTTCTCTTGCGCGATCCGCGCCAGAAAGGCGAAGCCTGGAAAGATCTGCAGAGGGTCATGAAGTTCCTTGGCCTGGAGCCTCCCAGGAAACCCGCGGAATAAAGCGACTCATGTGGGGACAGCCGCCCCGGCTGTCCGGTCGAGCGAAGCTCGACTTGTTTCGTCAATCATGACCGACCCGGCTTACCTTTCCTCAAGCGTCGCTGCTATCCTCTGAGATCAATGCCCGCGTTCTGCGACGTCGCCGTGCCCGTCCCGCTCGACATGGCCTTCACCTACCTTGTCCCCGCGGACGCCGCGCCCGTCGTCGGCGGCCGGGTGCTGGTCCCATTCCGCCA
>Ga0181537_10003539_pt1 | contig 13335 bp, 12 predicted proteins | sample PEATcosm2014_Bin_39_FD_119765 | JGI IMG/M metagenome (GOLD analysis project Ga0181537, IMG submission 119765) | Peatland microbial communities from MTU Mesocosm Facility, Houghton, MI, USA - PEATcosm2014_Bin23_10_metaG | ecosystem: Environmental > Terrestrial > Soil > Wetlands > Peat | place...
AAAACGAATTGCTGGAATTTCCCGCGACGTTCTTCACCAAGACGGGAGTGCTCATGGTCATCACCCTGGTGGCGCAGGTCATCGTCTTTGGTTTTGAAGTGGTGATCACCTTTTACATTGCGGACGCTTACCTTGGCAAAATTCCTTCGGTTAAGGAAAGTCTGCGCAAATTCACCACCTGCGTTGGCTCCTCGATCTGGACCTGCGTGCTGAACCGGATCTTGATCCTGCTCACCCTTTTCTTCCCCATGCTCGCCATTGCCGCGATCTATTACTACGCGCTTTTTTATCCGCCGCTGACCTTTTTTCCGCTTCTCCTTTTCGGGAGTGCGGCGCTTGTATTGTTCGTCGCCTCGATCGCCCCGGTGCTGGTTGTTTTCATGCGGTTGATGATCACCGTTCCCGCCATGGCGCTGGAGGGGTGCTCGGGGTGGAAGGCCATCAAGCGCTCCGCCGCCCTCGTCCGGTACGATCCGGGGTTGGGCATGCTTTATTGGGGCGAGATGCGGCTGAGTTTTTTGCTGCTGCCCCTCTTTATCATCGAACTGCTGATCCTTTCCCTCACGTCGCTGCCTCTGACCATCCACCAGTTCGGTGAACTCATGCGAAACGGCTCCAGCGGGCAGATCGCGCCACCACCCGATTCCATCATGATCCTCAGCCAGATTCTGACCTTTCTGGCCGGCTCGCTCATTTTGCCGCTCTACTCGATTGCAACGACGTTGTTCTATTACGATATTCGCATCCGCCGGGAAGGATTTGATCTTGAATTCATGGCCGAACACATCGGAGACGGCAAGTGAAAGCGACCTCTTGCCTTCTCGGGTTGATTCTCCCCGCCCTTTTGCTACTCGGGATGATGGCACTCCGCGCGGACGACTCCCCACCTCCGGGCGCCGCATCCGCGCCAATCACCGACCCCGTGCTGGTGGGCAAACATTATCGCGAGGTGCTGGTCCGTCCCCAATTCCAAGAGACCGACGAATCTCCCGTCAACACCCGCTTCGAGGACTGGCTCTCCCAATGGTTCAAGCAATTGGGAGCCAAGTTTGGCGAGTTTAAATATGCCAACCGCATGCCCGCTTTTGAATCGCTCCTGATGACCCTTCTCGTCGTGTTTTCCATCGCGATTCTTCTCTACATCATGGTGCGGCTCACTCGTCGCCGGAGTGGGATGGAGCCGGAAACGGATACCGGAATTTCCGGTCAAAAAACATTTCGTCCCCCCGAATTTTATGACCATGAAATTCAACAGGCCCTCCGAGCGGGCGACTGGCATACAGCCTGGCTGGCCGAGTGGAGACAATTTCTTTCCCGTCTGGAACATCGCCATCTGGTCGAGGCGGACCGCACCCGCACCAACCGCGAGTATTTGGCCCAATTACGGCAAAAAAAACTCCCCGCTTCCGCGCTCGCGCTGTTGACCGGCATGGTCGATGCCTACGACCGGTTTATTTATGGACGCAAGTCCATCGACGAACCCGACTGGAACCTTTTTCATCAGCAAATCGACGAGGCCGGACTGCTGCTGCATCTCGACGATAAGAGAGCAAGTGCGCAGGCCAGCCCAAACGCATCATGAAAAACCGGAATATCGTCTACATCCGGGTCCTGCTGGTGGTCCTCTCCATCGTGATACTGCTGGCCTTCATCAACCGCTCGCCGCAGCGCACGCCGCGTGACACCTGGCTGCCTTCGAGCTTCAACCCGGTCGGGGCCGGGAATATGGCGCTGTTTCAAACGCTGCAGGAGCTGAATTGGCCGGTAGAACGGTGGCGCGAACCGCTCAGCCGCCTGTCGAATTACGGTACGGGCAATGTCCTGATCATTACCCGCTCGCGACAGGGATCGAGCACCAACTTCACCGAACAGGAAGTCGATCTGCTCGATGACTGGGTGAAAAAGGGCAACACCATTCTGCTGCTCGGAGCCCTCGATGATTGGGACGACACCCGCATGTTTCTTGAGCAAATCGGTTTTACGCCACCTGACAAAACGGATTCCGTAACCGAATTTTTGCAGCCGTTCGAGCGGGAAAATGAACAGACCATTGAGGTTCAACCCGCGATCGGCTCCAACCAGACCGGAGCCATGATTTTACCTAACTCAACACCGCTGCCCGTCGCCTTTCCGGCGAAAGCGAAAATACTCTGGCAGAATCAAAACGAGCCCTACCTTATCGACGTGCCTCGCGGCGCCGGGCATGTCATCTGCGGGGCGTCCGACCGGTTGCTTAGCAATTCCTTTCTTGGCAAAGGCGACAACCTCGCGATTGTTCTCCAGTTGCTGACCCCGGGCGGCCAGCTTCCACATCATCTTTTCTTCGAGGAAAGTCATCACGGATTTTCCGCCATCTACGCGATGGTCCGGCTTCTCGGCCATCCGGGCGTCCGCTTTGCCGGAATGCTGGCGCTTCTCGGCGCGCTCGCTTTCCTGGGAACTTCCCTCGTCCGGTTCGGACCCGTGATTCCGCTTCACCGCGAAACGGGCCGCTCAACGCTCGAATTTGTCGACTCCATCGCCGATCTCTACCTGCGGGCCGACCAGCGCAACGACACGATCAAATATCTCTTTGTCGAAACGCACCAGCGCGTTCTGCACCGGCTCAATCTTCCCTCCACGGCCTCGCATGAACTGATCGCCTCGCGGCTGCAGCAAGCCAACCCGCACTTGCCAAAGTGGAAAAAACTGGCGCAGCGCTTTGATTCCCGTGACTATGTGGAGGGTCTGCCGCCCACGGGGTGGCTCCGTGTGGCCAAGGACCTCATCGAAATCAAATCCGCCATGGCATGAACTTTTGATATGAATTCTACTCTCGCGATCCGTGCCGCCGAAATCCGGCAGGAAATCAAAAAAATTATCGTCGGCCAGGAAACGCTGGTCGAAAAAACGCTCATTGCGCTGCTTGCTGGCGGGCATGTCATCCTCGAAGGCGTGCCCGGCCTGGCCAAGACACTCTTTGCCCGCGCCCTGGCCGCGACCCTGCACGTCAGCTTCAAGCGCATTCAGTTCACGCCCGATCTGATGCCCTCGGACCTGATCGGCACCAACGTCTTCCAGCCTGACACCCACACCTTCAAATTTTTGCCCGGCCCAATTTTCGCCGACATTCTGCTCGCGGACGAAATCAACCGCACGCCGCCGAAAACGCAGTCGGCGTTGCTCGAAGCGATGGAGGAACATCAGGCCACGGTTGACGGCATCTCGCGTCCGCTGCCCGAACATTTCTTCGTCATCGCCACGCAAAATCCCATTGAATACGAGGGCACATTTCCCCTGCCCGAGGCGCAGACCGACCGCTTTCTTTTCAAGATCAAGGTTGATTACCCCACGCCCGCCGATGAGATGACGCTGCTCCAAAGCAGTCCCTTTTCCGGCAAGGTCGAAGACATCATCCAGCCCAGGGCCACCGCTGCCGACTTCGCGATCATCCGGCGCGAGATCGAAGCGGTGACCATCGACCAGACGATTTACGATTATACGCTGCGCCTGCTCACCGCCTCCCGGCAAAGTCCGTTGTTGGCCCTCGGGGCGAGTCCGCGCGCGGGTCGCGGCTGGATCAAGGCGGCGCGCGTGCTGGCCTCGTTGCGCGAGCGCGCGTTTATTACGCCCGACGACATCAAGGAACTCGCCTACCCGATCCTGCGCCATCGTCTCGTCCGCAAAGCGGAAACGGAAATCGAAGGCACGACGGTGGAACAGGTGATCGACCAGCTTTTGGCTTCGGTCGAGGTGCCGAGATAATTTTTTAATTGGTCAACATTATAGAGGTTTCGTGGTTTTCCTCCCCCGCTTCTATTTCACCCTGGTCGTGGCGATGCTGCTGGCGCTTGCATCCACGCTGGTGCCCAACGGCATGGTCGCGAGCCTTCTGCTCACCTTGCTCCTGACCTGCGCGGTGCTGGCCGATGTCGTCCTCATTCCCCGCGACGCTTTGCGCGTCAAACGGAACGTCCCGCCAATTTTGAAGCAGGCCCAGCTCTTCCAGGTCGAACTCACGCTGGTCAATCCGAGCGAGACCGCCGCCTTGTTTCAAATCGTCGACTCGCCGCCGGTCGATTTCACCGGCTCGCCCAAAATGATCACCGTGCGCCTGCCACCGAAGCGTGAGATCGTCCAGACCTACAGCCTGAAAAGTTATCGGCGCGGCAGCTTCTCCTTTGGCGCGGTCTTTTACCGGACCACCGGCCCGCTCGGCTTGATCCAGCGCCAGGGAAAAATCGATCTGCCCCAGGGGGTACAGGTCCTGCCCGACATGACCGGTGAAGGCTCGCGCGATTTGCAACTCGCGCTGGCCGGGGCGTTCCAGGCCGGGCGCAGAAAAGTCACTCGTCGCGGAGAAGGCAACGAATTTGAATCGCTGCGCGAGCACCAGCGCGACGACGATTTCCGCCACATCGATTGGAAGGCCTCCGCCAAGCGCGGCAAACTGATCAGCCGCCAGTACGAAACGGAACGGGACCAGCGCCTGATGATCCTGCTCGATACGGGCCGCCTGATGAGCCCGAAAATTGGTTCCTACCGGAAGCTCGATTACGCGATCAACGCCTCGGTGCACCTCGCACAGATCGCTCTGCACAAGGGCGACCTGGTCGGTTACACCATCTTCAACGACGAGTTGCGCGCCTTCGCCGAACCGAAAAAGGGACAGGCACAGATGTCCCATTTCGTGCGGAACTTGACCTCGCTCCAGCCCACGCGGCTCGAATCGGATTACGCCGCCGTTTTCAATCACGTCCTGCGGCGCTGCTCGCGGCGCACGCTCATCGTCTGCTTCACCGACCTGGGCGACGCCCAATCGGCCCGAAGCCTGCTCCAGGCCGCGCTTCCGCTCATGCCGCGCCATCTGCCGGTCATCGTCACGGTGAGCAATTCCGAGGTCCTCGCCGTGACGCGCAAAACGCCGGAAAACGAGTTCGAGGTTTACCGGCATGTCGCCGCGATGGAAATCTGGAACGATTACCAGCGCACGTTGCTCGGCCTGCGCAGCCGCGGCGTCACCACCGTCAGCGTCCCCGCCCAGGAATTGAGCGCCGCGGCCATCAACGAATACCTGCGAATCAAAGAGACCGCGCGGCTCTGATTCGCGCGCGGCCGAAGAAAGTTGTAAAAATCAAAAATCAGTTGACCCGGCAAAAAACCTAAATTAGCAACAAAGAGGAGAATACGATGCAATCAATCACCCCATGCCTGTGGTTCGATGGAAAAGCCGAGGACGCGATGAAATTCTACCGATCCATCTTCAAAAGCACGAAGGTCCTGAGCGTGCATCGCCAGGGAAAGAAAGTTCTGGTCGTATTTTTCCGGCTCAATGGCCTGGAGTTTATGGGCCTGAACGGCGGCCCAAATTTTAAATTCAACCCCGCAGTGTCGTTTCTGGTCAGCTGCAAGAGCCAGCGAGAAGTCGACACGTACTGGAAAAAACTCTCCAAGGGCGGAGCAGAAGGCCAGTGCGGCTGGCTCACCGATAAATATGGGCTCTCCTGGCAAATTGTTCCCACCGCTTTGGGCGAACTCATGGGAGACAAGGACAAGAAAAAATCGGATCGCGTCTTTCAAGCCATGATGAAAATGACAAAAATTGACATCAAAGCCCTAAAGAGCGCATACAACCAAAAGTAATTCCGCCCAATCACAAAACCCAAGGAGAACAAACCATGATCCTCTACACCCTCATCGCCCTCGCCGTTATTGTCGCCGGGTTTGTCGTCGTCGCCATGCAGCCAACCGATTTCCGCATATCACGTTCGGCGACCATCCCGGCGCCTACCTCGACGCTGTTTGAAGAGGTGAACGATTTTCACAAATGGGAGGCTTGGCCCCCCTGGGCTAGACTCGATCCCAACGCGAAAAACAGTTACGAGGGAGCGCCTTCCGGCGAGGGCGCCATTATGAGATGGGTGGGAAACAACCAGGTCGGCCAGGGAAGCATGACACTGATGGAAAGCAGGCCGAACCAGCTGATCCGGATCAAGCTCGAGTTCCTCAAGCCGTTCCAGGCAACCCATACGGCTGAGTTCACCTTCAAGCCATCAGGCGACCAGACCCTCGTGACGTGGAGCATGTCGGGTAAAAATAACTTCGCTTCCAAGGCGTTCGTCCTGCTCATGAACTGCGACAAGATGGTTGGCACTCAATTCGAAAAGGGACTCGAAAATTTGAAAACCGTTGTTGAAGCTGAAGTCGGCACTAAGATCTAATCATTGGACAACTCCGCTAAATTGAAATCGTGAAACCAAATGAAAATCGCAACTAACATCGCCGGAGGCCTGCTTGGCTTCCTCTTCGTTGCCTTCTCCCTGATCGTGCTTCTGAATATCGCATCTCCACCACCGCCTCCGGCAGGTACCCCGCTAGCGATGTTCATGGGTGCATTCATTCCGACCGGTTATATGACCTTCGTGAAAATTTTCGAACTGATTGGAGGCATCCTTGTCGCCATTCCAAAAACGCGCAACTTCGGGCTTCTGGTGCTCGGCCCCATCATCCTGAACATTCTTGCCTTCCATATTCTCATTGCGAAAGGGGCGGGGCTGGTTGGAATTCCACTTTTTGTCGCCGCCCTGGCCCTGTTTCTTTTGTGGGCAGGCCGCAAAGCATTCGCTGGATTGATGAACTGATGAAAAACCGTCGCACGAAGTTCGACGGCTGCCATTGGAGCTGATCGTTGACTCGGTTCGCTCCCACGAACCCTCGCCCTGCGGGATCGCATGTGGCGATTCGATCTTGTCCGTTCCCAACTGGCAAGATTCGACAGGCTCAGGATGACCAGACATGATTGGACGTGCTCCCCGAACTTCTCACGCCCATCCCCGGCCCGCGGTCGCGCGAGCTGGCGGTCGAGTTACGCGCGCATGAATCGCGAAACGTGACCTATGTCTCGCCGGGATTTCCAGTGTTCTGGGAACGCGCGCTCGGAGGAAATGTCTGGGACGTCGACGGCAACCGTTACCTCGATCTCACCAGCGGCTTCGGCGTGGCCAGCCTCGGCTACACGCCGGAAAAAATCGTGGCGGCGGTTCAGGATCAGGTCGCGCGTCTTTACCATGCGATGGGCGACGTCCATCCGAGCGCGGAAAAGGCGGCGCTCTGCCGGCGGCTTTCGCAACTCACGTTCGGGAAATGGCAGCGTGGCGCGGTGGGCAAAGTCATCCTCACCAATTCGGGCAGCGAGGCGGTGGAAGCGGCTTTGAAAACCGCGTGGCTCGCAACGAAACGGCGCGGCGTTCTCGCCTTCACTGGCGGTTACCACGGGCTTGGCTATGGCGCGCTCACCGTGACGGGAAGAAAACTCTTCCGCGATCCGTTTGCCGCGCAACTCGCCGACTTCGCCACCTTCATGCCCTTTCCGGACTGCCAGCATTGCCCGTTCGGCGCGCCGAGTTGCGATCCCTCCGGTTGTCGGCCCGATTGCATGAACACCTTTACCGCCCGGGCGGAGAAGCTGCTTCGCGGGGGGAAAATCGGCGCGATCCTCGTCGAGCCGGTGCAGGGACGCGGCGGTGAAGTGACGCCGCCCGGCTGGTTTCTCCCCATGCTCCGCTCGCTGGCGAATCAATCCGGCGCGCTGCTCATCTTCGACGAAATCTACACCGGCTTTCATCGGACGGGCCGCCGCTTCGCCTGCGATCACTGGAAGGTTGCGCCCGACCTCATCTGCCTCGGCAAGGCGCTCACGAGCGGCTTTCCCCTCGCCGCGTGCGTGGGCCGCGCAAAAATCATGGATGCCGCGTGGCCCGAATCGACCGGCGAAGCGCTTTACACCAGCACGTTTCTGGGCAATCCGCTTGGTTGCCGGATGGCGCTCGAATCGCTCGACCTGCTCGAAGCGGAACCGTGGAGCAAGCGGGTCGAAAAGCTGGGCGCTCACTTGGAGAAAGGCCTGCGTCGGCTGCAAGGCACGTCGAAACGCTGGGGCTGGATGCGCGGTCTCGGCCTGATGCGCGGCCTGGAAGTCCTCGACGCGAATGGCCAGCCCGATGCCGCCCGCGCAGGTCTACTCGTCGAAGCGATGCTCGCGCACGGGATCATTCTCCTCAGCGGAGGCGTCGGGCAGAATGTCCTCTCCTTTACCCCGCCCTTTGTCATCAGCGAGGAGGAAATTGATTTTGCGTTAAACCAGCTTGCCGAGACAGAAACAGATTTTAACAGGAAAACATGAAATCATGAAGGAACCAAAAGGCAGGAAAGATTTTGGATAGAACCGAGAGGAGTTAGCAAAAGAAGACGCTCTCATCCTTCAAGTTTTTTTCATGTCTTCATGTTTTCCTGTTAAAATCAGTTGTCTCTCCAATAGATCACGACGTGCTTGTCGCGATAGACCTCCTTCCACTCGGGCAGGAAGTGGAGAAGCTGATTTAATTGGAGATAGGGATCAAGGATGAGCGAATCGTAGTTTCCTTTTTTGAGTTTCTCATCCCAGTTCGGGTCAGAGCCATTCATCATATTAACGAACGAGAAAACGGTATCATCGCCGTAAAAGTCGAATCGGTCATCGATGCTCACGCGGAAATCGGGGCGCATGTTCCAGAGCAGCGGTCCCGCGTTCCAGGTCGTGGTCAGCGGCCGGTGAAAACGATCCGGATGGTCCCTTAAAAACGCGATCAGCTTCGGGGTAACATTTTCGCCAACACGAATGTTCTGCGCAATCGGCGTCCGCACAAAAAGCGCCGTTAGCGCCAGAGCCACAACCAACGCCAGCCAGGCATCGCCTCCCGCCATCCGTTGCTTGGCTTGAAACTGCTTCAATCGTCCCCGCAAAAAAGGCCACCAGGTGCCGTGCAAAAGGACTTCCAGGTCGCGCGCCACCGGTACCGCCGCGACCTCCATCAGCAGGATCATGTGCCGCTGGGCCTTCAGACCTTCGTAGAGAAAGAAAAGTATGGGCAATATCGCTTCCCAGTGCCAGAGCGGCGCGCGCTTGGAAAGCCGTGCCAGAAAAACGACCGCCACGATGAACAGCACCGTAAGGGCCGACATGCTGGGCGTGGCAAAATCGGGTGGCAGATCTTCCACCAAAAGCGCGATGCTTTTCAAGCTGGTCGTTACGAAAAAAACCTGCCGATGCAAGTCCCAGCCCCACGGATTTAGCCAGGTCGCCAGGGTGCAAAGAAACGTCAACCCGATCCACGGAATGAGCGGCGCTTCATCGCCATCTACCCGCTTGAAAATCCGATCCAGCAAACGTCCGGCCAGCGAGATCACCAAAAAGAGCAGCGCGGCCAGCCAGCCCGCGTGAAGATTTGCCCAGGCTACAAACACCAACGGCAGGATCAGCCAGTCACGTTTGAGCGGTTGCGCCCGCCGTCGCCAAACCTCGACCACGAGAGCCAGAAAGAGATATGTGAAAAGAACCGGCCGTGCCGAAAAATGGATTTGCAACGTGAGAAAAGCGACGCCAGTGACAAGAAGCACGACCGAGAGCGACAAGCCCGACTGGAGAAGCGTCCGGTAAATGCCCAGGATTGTGGCGGCAAAAATCGCATAGCAAAACGCGCAGACCAGGGGCAGCCCTCCGGCGCGATAGAGTTCGCCGATGGTCGTTTCAAAGCCCCACTCGAAATCGATCCAGGGCTCTCCCGCCTTGGTAAAACTTAACGGATCGGTGCGCGGAACCTGGCCTGTTTCCAGGATGAACTCCGCTGTGCGCAGGTGCCTCCCCACGCCAGGGTCCTCGAAGATGCGGCCCGGGCTGGCAAACATCCATAGTTCAATGGCCAGAAAGAGAAAAAAACCGAACGTCGGCAACCACCAGATCGGTTTCATTGCGGACTCAAACATCGAAGGAGACGTTAGGGTCTCTCACGCACGGCTGTCACGCGCACATAGCAATCAATGGGAGGCCGCAGCACTGGCAACCACGGAAGTTATCGTTGAATAAACCCCTTTGACCTGCTGTCCCAGGCTGATCATGACCCCAATCGCTACGACGGAAATAATTGCAAGAATCAAGGCGTATTCCACGAGAGTCTGCCCCCGGCGATGGCTGCGGCGTTGCGATAGAAAAGTCGTCATAGAGTAAAAGGAAGATGCTTTACCGGCGTTGTCCATATTCGTTAAATAACATACAACTCGGTAAAACTTCAACTCATAAACGGCTTTTAACAAAAATTAGGACTTGTTTTGCTTTATTGGAACTTACCTACTCTCTCTCCACCTGTGGCTTAACCCGCCTCTCCGTAGAACTCGAATACCGGGAATCGAGCGATAAAAGGCGTTCTCGCTCGAAATCCCGGCGTTTGGCGGGTAGGCTTACCCCCTCATGCCTTCCGTCTTCATCAAAACCTATGGTTGCCAGATGAACGTCCGCGACTCCGAACAGGTCGCGCGCGATCTGGCGGGCCGGGGGTATGATCTCGTGGAACACGAAGACCACGCGGATGTCGTCCTGCTCAACACCTGCTCGGTGCGCGACATGGCCGAGCAAAAGGCCATCGGCAAGATGCAGACGCTGGAGGGCCGCAAAAAGCATCGCCAGCATCAGGTGATCGGCTTTCTCGGCTGCATGGCCCAAAGCCGCGGCGCCTCGATTCTCGACGATCTGCCCGATGTCGATCTCGTCATCGGCACGCAAAAATTCCACGAAACAGGCCGCTACGTGGACGATCTCTTCCGCCAGCGGCAGGAAAGTCCCGGCGTCAAACCCGCGCGCATTGTGGATGTCGCCGAGGAGACCGGCTCGCAGAATACCATCCGCGATCATCTCCTCGCGCCGAACCAAGTCACCGCTTTTGTCTCGATCATGCAGGGTTGCAACATGCACTGCACCTTCTGCATCGTCCCGAGCACGCGCGGCGCGGAGCGTTCCCGGCCCATCGCGGAGATCGTCGCCGAAGTCGAATCGCTCGTCCGGCAGGGCGTCAAGGAAGTCACGCTGCTCGGGCAAATCGTCAACCTGTACGGACGCCATGAATTCCCCGCCGTGGAGGGCCGCTCGCCTTTCGCGCAACTGCTGCGCGCCGTCTGTGCCGTACCGGGCCTGCAACGCGTCCGCTTCACATCGCCCCACCCGATCGGATTCAAGGACGACCTCGTCGCCTGCTTCCGCGACCTGCCCCAGCTTTGCGAGCACGTCCACCTGCCTCTCCAATCGGGCAGCGACCGCATCCTCAAGGCCATGCATCGCGCCTACACCCGCGCCGGGTATTTGCGGCTGATCGAGAAACTCCGCGCCGCGAATCCGCGCATCGCCTTCACCACCGACGTCATCGTCGGGTTTCCCGGCGAAACCGAGGACGACTTTCGGCAGACCTGCGAGCTGATCCGTGAAGTCGCTTTCGATAACGCGTTTATCTTCCGCTACTCCCCCCGCCGCGACACACCCGCCGCGACGATGGAAGGACAGTTGCCCGAGGTGGTCAAGATGGAGCGCAACCAGATCCTCCTGCGCATTCTCGACCAGATCGCCGATGGCCGCATGAAGGAGTTGCTCGGACGCGAAGACGAAATTCTGGTCGAAGGCGAAAGCCGGACCAATCCCGCGCGCTTCCAGGGCCGCACCCGCACCAACCGCCTCGTCCTCATTGACGCCAACGAACGCTGGCGCGGCGAACTGCTCCCCGTCCGCCTGACCGAATCGACCGGGTTTACCTATTATGCGGAGCCGGTGTTGCGGTAACCGACGTTTGGAGCTTGGAAGCAGTAATTGCGCTGGTAGATTAGCCAAACGTATGGGACCTGTTCCATCAGGATTTACACTTGAAAAAGTTGTTGGAAGAGAACTCAATCAGATTTGCATCGGACGGTATGATTTGCAGTTCTGCTTTGATTCATCGCACGTGATTTCGTGTCAGGGTAAAGTTATCATCGAGTTGGATGGCAAATCCGTAGTTGTATTTGAAAGAGATGAGCCATGGTGGTCTGATGTTACGGTGCTGCCAAGCATTGCTGGTCGAGATGCCACGGCTTGGAAGATCGAGTCTAGCCACGAGTTTTCCATCTCACTAACAGGTGACGCCAAGTTGCGATTTCAAAGCACGGATTGTCCTTATGAGGAGTTTGTCATTCATCCCGAAATTTGGGTGGTCTAAAGAGTGGCTGAAACCGATCGGATTCCCCTCGTTCCCAAACTCTATTTGGGAACGCACTTGCTGAGGCAATTCCATTGCCGATCTTAATTCTCAAACGAAGCAAAAGGAAGCAACAAAGTTGCGCCGACAATCCCGTTCCCAAATAGAGTTTGGGAACGAGGAAAATCTGCTATAGATAGGTGGAATGAGCATTTCGGTTTTAACCGTTGACCCAGCCGCCACCGACGTACTTTGCACCGATGACGCGCTCCAGGTGACTTTATCCGACGGACGCATCATCTCGGTTCCGCTGGCTTGGTCCCCACGTCTTTGCGCGGCAACCCAAGCGCAAAGAAAAAATTGGCGGCTTATTTCCGGTGGCGTCGGCATTCACTGGGACGAGATCGACGAGGATATTTCGGTTCGCAGCCTCTTAAGATTAAGTTGAGAACTTTACAAAACTCCATCTCAAAACAATCCGTCATCCTGAGCGGAGCGAGGCGAAGAGTTCTGTTTTCTCAAGGCGGCCGATCCGAGCGCAGTCGAAGGACCTATTACCTTTTACCGAGAATGGCAAAAGCGGAGGCGAATTCGGTCGTGGCACAGCCATCCTGCCCCGTTTCTGCGCGGAGACTCTCCGCTGCAACTTCTCGCCTTCCTCGGGCCAGGCAGGTCCTTCGACTCCGGCTCGGTTGAACGCCTCGGCCAGACACGCTTATCAGCTCGCCTGCGTTCAGGATGACGGATTTTAAAGAGAAGACTTTTGCGGCATGGAGGGCGGCATTGGGTGTAATATATTTGATACATTCTAAGAAGGACTCCACACAAACCGCCACGGCTTGAGCGCCCAGACGCCCGCGTAATTCACGCCGATGCGCGGCGTCCGCTTCACTTCACGCGGCGGCACCTTCACCCCGCGATCCTCGATCCAGATCGTTTCACCGGACAGATCGTGGCGATTATGATGCATCTCGATGCCGAGCGCCGCGCAGACGCGTCCCGGCCCGCTCGCCCAATCCTTTTCCGCGATGCCCTTGCGCCGCTTCCGCACCAGTTCGTGGCTCGCAGTAATTTTCACCGCGCGCACCAGCACCGCCTCCGGTGAATCCTGCGGGCCGGTTACGATATTGAAAAGCCGGTGCATTCCGTAACAGAAATAGACATAGGCCGCGCCGCCCGGCCCGAACATGATTTCCGTCCGCGCTGTCCGCCGATTGCCGTAAGCGTGGCTGGCCGCGTCCTGCGGTCCGCCGTAAGCCTCCGTTTCAATGATCAGTCCTTCGGCGTAACCGTCGGGTGCCCGCACGCAGAGAAATTTTCCCAGGAA
>Ga0181537_10003541_pt1 | contig 13332 bp, 13 predicted proteins | sample PEATcosm2014_Bin_39_FD_119765 | JGI IMG/M metagenome (GOLD analysis project Ga0181537, IMG submission 119765) | Peatland microbial communities from MTU Mesocosm Facility, Houghton, MI, USA - PEATcosm2014_Bin23_10_metaG | ecosystem: Environmental > Terrestrial > Soil > Wetlands > Peat | place...
ATGATGATCGAACAAGCCGATGAGCTGACGCCGAATAACCGATTTCGCGTGCTCGAGCTTGAGGCGAGTCATTCGCCCTTTGCATCCCAGCCGAAGGTCGTCGCCGATCTCCTGGCGAGTATCAGCGTGGGGCACGCCAGCTGATCGCTATCTCTATCGGTGCTGATGGTTAGCGAGCCCGCCAGACCCTCATCGGCCGTCTGGGGCGACGTAAATTGCTACGCCACTACCGGCCTTGATAAACACGGCACCGCCCCTATGCCGATTCCATATGCGGAATGCCCCGAGGCTGTGGCGCTTCCAAAACCGACGGATCCGGCGGCTTGATCCCCAACCCCTTGCAAGAGGAGTCCATTCGCCCCCATCTTTGCCGCCTCTTCCTTGAGCCGCTCGATTACCTTGTTTGTTTTGCCCTGGGCGGTGATCGCGAATGAGCCTCGGCTCGAGGTATCGAGCATTGCGATTTCTTCGTACTTTCCTTCCGGCGGATGGAGATAGACCCTAACTTGGTCCGGCGATATCGGCGGCCGTGGCGTGCCAACCATCACATGCGAGGAGACACATCCGGCGAGAATTACGGTAATCGCGATCAATACTATTAACGATTTGTGCATGGCACATCCTTGTAGTTGCGCGCAACTGCAATTTGATTCGCTGCCGCCCAAATGACCGTGATCTGCGTCGCAGCGCCACTAACTGGGTCGATAGAGCGGGTCAACTGACTCCGAGCACATCGGCCGCCTGGATGATCGTCACGTTAGCAGGATCGCGCCGGGGTGCGACGGGCGTGTGCCACGCACGCTGACCGTGCCAAGAATGCCGGTTTGTAACTCGGCCATTTCCCGGGAAATTTTGCGGGCGTGGATTCATAACGCATTGATTTGACGAACTGTTTTGTTCGGTGCGAAACGCGGCATTCGCGGCTGAATTTGGAACTGATCAGGGGCCGACAACCTGAGAATGTGTTGCCGCCACCGTCAGCAGAAAATGTTCTGCGTAGGGCTCGATCGGAAAGCTGACCGCATCGCGCAGGCTGCTAAGATGCATCAATAGCCGACATCAAAAAGCGCATGCGACACAAGGACATTTACAAACAGCCTGGGTATCTGATCCGACGCCTGCATCAGTTCTCGACGGCCACTTTTGCAGCCCAGATTGGTGATTGCGACCTAACTCAAATTCAACTGTCCATTTTGCTGGTTGTTGCAGATTTTCCTGGCATAGACGCTACGCGAATCAGCGCGCTCATCGGCACCGACCGAACCACAATCGGCCAAGCATTGCAGTTACTTGAGGACAAGCGCCTTTTGAGGCGCGAAAGGGGTGCCCACGATAAGCGTACCAAGAGTCTGGTCATAACCACGGCCGGCGAGACGTTGGCCAGGGGTGTTTCCCAATTCGTGCCGGGTATTGGCGACCTAATCCTCAAAGGGCTGACTCGCCAAGAGCGCCAGGTTTTCATACGCCTGTTGCGAAAACTGGTTGCCGACCACGAAGGGTCGGATGCTATCGGCGTCGATGATAACGCGGGTGCCAAAGGGAACAACTAAAATTCCTCAATCCCTACACGATCTCGGCGAGCTCCTTTCCGAGTTCGCTGCCCGGCGCGGCCGAATAGAGCCAATCGAAGTACGATAGTGTTTCGGCATCGCTGAGGGCGCTCAGTTTGTTTTTTCTCATCTCGCGCCAGCCTTCGCTCGCGTGAATCAGCTCCCACATATAGAGCGAACGAAATTGCGTAAAAGTTGCTCGCGTGTGGCGTTCAGCTTGATAGAGTTGAAAAGCTGACTCAATCGTCTCACACGCCGCGACATGTTTGGCGAGAACGAAACCGTCCTCGACGGCTTGGCAGGCGCCTTGCGCCATTGCCTGAACCATAGCATGTGCGGCATCGCCCAGCAGCGCCACCTTGCCACGTGTCCAGGTCCGGAGGGGCGCCAAGTTGGAAATCGGCCACAATTTTGATCGATCAACATAGCGAAGCAACGCGTGCACCTCATCGCATGCACCGTTGAATGTCTCTTTAAAGTGTGTGTCCACGGCTCTGAAATCCTCCATCACAATGGATTCCGGCACTCGCATGACTACGACGAGGTTGAATAGGGAGTCATTGCGCAGCGGATAATGGATCATGTGGAAGGTTGCGCCGCAGCGTAGGTTGACGACATTTTTCGCGAGGCCTGCTTCGATCTCCGCAATCGGGCGAAGGCAGCGGAACGCTACGTAACGGGAAGTTCTCGGCCGATCGCAATCGGGGAAGAGATGATTACGCGTGGCTGACCATATGCCATCGGCCCCGATGAGCGCGGCGCCGGATATCCTATTGCCGTCCTTTGTGTCGACTGTGATTTCGTTGTGAGCGTCCTCAAAGCTCACGATGTCAACATTATTGCGCAATTCAATGAGCGGACTGGCTGCGCAGGCGCCCACAAGAACTTGATGCAAGTCGCCGCGGTGAATGACGGCGTAGGGATGACCGAATCTTTCTTTCATATACCCGGCCATGGGAAGCCGGGCCAATACGTCATTCGTCAGCGCATCGGAAAGCAAGCCTGCTTCAGGGAGACTGCAATGGGACAACACCTCTTTGAGCAGATCCAAGTGCTCGAACACGTGCAAGGCATTAGGGCCAATTTGAATTCCGTATCCAATCGGCTCAAACCGAGGTGCGCGCTCGAACACGGCGACCGAACATCCGGCCCGCGCCAGTGCAATCGCGGCGGTCAAGCCGCCAATACCGCCGCCCGAAATGATAATCGGTAATTCGCGCATGCTGACGCTTCCTGCCGGACGGACGTCCGATGCTCTTCCACGAATTGACAGTATACGATCAATATGTGAGGATCGACAACCATACATAGAAGCGATTCATGCCAAGACGCCGTTGCAACGGCAAGGACAGCGTTCATGCAAAATCCTATCGCTAACCCCGATGATGTCGGTCACAGAGCGCGCCGGCTATATGAAATGCTCGATGCTCAACACATCTCGCCGCTGTGGGGCCAACTGGCTTCCGCGACGCCGCAATCCCCCGTTGTTGAAAGCGTTCCACACATCTGGCGCTGGCGTGACGTGGCGCCGACTTTGGCCGGCGCCGGTGAAATCGTGACGCCACAAGAGGCGGAGCGTCGAGTGTTGATGCTCATCAATCCGGGTTACACAGCAAAGACGCTTCGAACGGTCGGGCTCTTATATGCCGGCCTTCAGCTCATCCGCCCGGGCGAAACCGCTGACAGTCATCGTCACGCGCCCAATGCGCAACGCTTCATCATCGACGGCGAAGGCGTCCACATGAGCGTGGACGGTGAGGCAGCGATCGCCCGAAAAGGCGATTTCGTGCTTACCCCAAGCTGGTGCTGGCACGACCACGGCAATAAGAGTGATCGGGACATGATCTGGCTCGACGGTCTCGATGTCGCATTCGCGAATATTCTGGATGCCAATTTCTTTGAAACCTGGAGCGGCCCCGGGCCTTCGCCCGCGGTAACTGCACCATCTGGCGACTCCGTGCGTCGATGGGGACGCAATATGCGCCCGAGCTGGCGCGAAAGACGGTGTTCGCCACGTGCGGGTATATTGCTGTATCCGTGGTGTGAAACGCGTGATGTACTGAACGGCATGCGGGCAGATGTCGGGAGTCCATTCGACGGAATCATCATGCAATATATCGACCCGCGCGATGGCGGTCCCACCATGCCGACCATAGCCTCAAGCTTGCAACTGATACGTAAAAGCGAACACACGAAGCCTCATCGACACACCTCCTCAACGGTCTATCATGTAGCCGAAGGCGGCGGTCGCAGCATAATCGGCGGCAAGGAGTTCGTATGGGAGGAGGGAGACACTTTTGTGGTTCCGTCATGGTGCTGGCACGAGCATGAGAGTGAGGCGGGGGAGGCGGTCCTATTTTCGTACACCGATCGCCCGATCATCGACGCATTCGGTTGGTATCGAGAAGAAGAGAAGCTGTCATGAAAGCAGCTTTTTATCCCGGCTGCCGTCAGGTCGCACAGGTGCCGGATCTAAACCCGTTGTTTATGGTCGAGACGGCGCAAGTTATACGGATCCACGACAGCGGCAAGTTCCGCTGCGGAAATTGCGCCGAAGAGGGAGCCTGAGCGGACATGCGCTTCTGCTTCTTCTCCGACGATCGTCTGGGTCTTGTCGAAGGGCAGGCGGTGCGCGACGTGACTGCGGCCTTGAACGCCCTGCCCGCGGCGCGCTATCCGTACCCTACGCACGATGTCTTCATTGCGGGTCTTTCATCCATCATTGAACGAATTCGGATGATCCCCGACGACGGTGAGCGCCTGTCACTTGCGAGTGTATCTCTGCAATGCCCCGTACGAAATCCCGGGAAGCTCATTGCCGCCCCTGTGAACTACACCGCGCATCTCAAGGAGGCGATCGCGGATGAGACCACGTTCAGCCGTGCGCACGTCCAGCGTATCCAAGATACGGGCCTGTTTCTAAAAGCCACCAGTTCGCTCATCGGATCCGGATCCACGATAGAAGTCCGTCAGACCGGTCGCCGGACCGATCACGAAATCGAATTGGCTGTGGTGATCGGCTCGGCCGGTCGCGATATCGCGCGCTGGCGTGCGCTCGAACACGTCGCGGGTTACTGCATCGGGTTGGACATTACGATGCGCGGTCCCGAGGAGAGGTCCCTGCGCAAATCCGTCGATACCTACTCGGTGATCGGACCCTGGCTCGTTACCGCCGACGAATTTGGCGATCCGGCAGGACGAGGTGTGCAATTATGCGTCAATGGCGAGGCGAGGCAGCTCGCCAACACTCGCGACCTCATTTTGGACGTTCCAGCTTTGATTGCTTTCGCCTCCGGCTTTTATACCCTCCATCCCGGAGATGTCATCTTTACGGGTACGCCTGCGGGGGTCGGGCCCATCTTCGCCGGAGATGTGATCGAGGCCGCGATCGAAGGGCTGGGCGAGTTTTCGATTGAGGTACGAGAAGGGTGATCTCCGGACAAAAACCGAAAACCCCAAATGGAGGATTCATATGACCGGCAGCTACATGGAGATTCCAATGGCCGACGGCGGGCGAATGCCCGCATATTTCGTCGATGGCAGCGGAATCGGAAGCCACGCTGGACTCGTCGTCCTTCAGGAAATCTTCGGCGTGAATGCGAGCATGCGGCAAGCCGCCGAGGCCTTCGCGACGTTGGGATACCGCGTGATCGTTCCGGACCTATTTTGGCGGCAGCAGGCGCGAATAGAGCTTGATCCTGCGTCTGCTACGGATCGTGAGCGCGCCACAGCCCTGATGAAAGACCTGGACCAAGCGCGTGCCGTCGATGACGCGCTCGCAGCGGCAGCGATTTTACGCAAATCCGTAAAAGGCCCCGTAAAAATCGGCGCCGTCGGGTATTGCCTCGGAGGCAAGCTGGCATTCCTCATCGCGACACGTTCGGGGATCTCTGCTGCCGTGTCTTATTATGGCGTTGCGATCGAGGCTGTCCTCAATCGAGCGGACGAACTCGATGCTCCGATGCTGCTCCACCTCGCCATGGAGGACGCGCTTTGCCCGGCGAAATCGCAGGCCGCCATCCACTCGGCACTGGATTCACGCCCGGGTGTGGAGATCATTGATCATCCTGGGGTCGGCCACGCCTTTGCACGACGCGGCGGTGCGGCTTTCAATCCGGAGGCCGCGAATAAGGCGGATGCCGCAACCGCGGCATTTTTCTCACGCCATCTCGATTCGCACGCGTGACACCGTGCAAACCATCCAACCCGATTCCGCGCGGACCAGAAGCCGGGAAGAAAAATGCCGATGAATTCATATGGCGATGTCTTGGGAATTCCGAAGTTTTCCCTGGCCGAGCGCGAACAGCGTTGGCAACGGGTCCGCACGCTCATGGCTCGCGACAATCTCGATGTCATCTTCGCCCCCCCAAACACCGGTCTTTTTGATATGTTTCAGGCAAATGTCCGCTACCTGACGGGACTTGGCGGTAACCATTGCATGGTCGCGGCGGTGTTCCCACGCGAAGGCGAGGTGACCGCGATCAGCAGTCCCGATGTGGACAAGCAGATCTGGTTACAGCGGCAGGATTGGGTTACAGACATCCGGAACGTCTCGGCCAATTGGGGCTTCACGGGCACGGTGGTATCGCGTCTGCGGGAGCTCAGCGGGATCCGACGACTCGGTATCACAGGGCTGTCCGGCAATACTCGATTTCCCGAAGGCGTGACCTCGCACGGCGTCGTCGAAAGACTGCGCGCGATGCTGCCGGAGATCGAACTCGTCAACGCCAATGCGCTGATGGAAGAGGCGCGCTTCGTAAAGTCACCCGAAGAGATCGAATTCCTCAGAGCGGGCGTTGCACTGGCTGAGCGCGCCATCGACGTGATCGTGGCCGAAGCGCGCCCCGGTGTTCCGGAGAATGTCATCTACGCACATATGATCTCCTCAATTATCGCGGGCGGCGGCGAACTTCCCTCGATGATCCTATGGTCCGCGGGCTGGCCCCAACCGCCATCGAATTCATACCTCCCTACGCGGCGGCCGATTTGTCAGGGCGACGTCATTCTCACCGAACTCGAGGCGCGTTGGGGAGGCTATGTCGCACAGTGCACTCAGTCATTGTGGGTTGGCCGCGCGCCGGCGGAGTATCACGAGATGTTCGCTTTACAGCAGGAGGCGCTGCAGATCTGTTACGACATGCTGCGACCCGGGGAGACGCTCGGCGCGATTGCGAACCGTATAAATGCGCTTGGAGATGGTCGCTTCGACTGCCGTATTCTCATGCATGGCCGCGGTCTTGGCGACGACTCGCCGCTCGCGGTTTACGGCGTGCGCGACGAGACCATGGCGAATTGGGTCATGCAGGAGAACAGCGCGTTCATCATCAAGCCAGTCGTCTGGAATAAAGAACACAGCATGAAGGTCTACTGGGGCGACACGGTGATCTGCACGGCTGCCGGCGCACAGCGACTAGGAAAGCGGCCGCCGGCCGTAGTCGAGATCGAGTAAAATCATGATGGAGCCGATCGAAGTGCTGCTTGCCGAGCGGGAAATCCGGCGACTGATAACCCTTTTTTGTCGCGGGGCGGATCGCGCGGATTCGACCTTGTTGCGATCCGTGCTGCACGATGATGCCTACATCGACTCTGGTCCTTTCAAGGGCGGCGCGGGCGACTTCGGCGCCTGGGCCGCTGGTTCGACCGCGAGGAGGGCGTCCCAGCATCTCATTGCCAACATGCTGATCGAGATCGACGGCGACCATGCCGAAGTGGAGACCTATTGCGTGGCCCTTCATGGCGGCGTGCCCTGTGGGGCGGAAGTCAACGACTCCACGGTTTTCGTCCGCTATCTCGACCAGGTCGACCGTCGCGGCGGGCATTGGAGGATCAGTCGGCATGTCGTGGTCTGGGACTGGAACCATCACATGCCGTCGACGGCGTGCTGGGAGGGGCCGGTTTACGGGCAATGCACGCTACGTCCCAAACCCGGCCGCAATGACCCATCCTATTTCGAACTGCCGCTCATCGGACGGCTTCGATGATAGCTAAGAAGCTTCAGCCACACATCAACGCAGCGTTCCCTGCGCACGTTGTCACGATCGGTACCGTCCTATCTGACGGCTTTGCACAAATTTCGCCCCGTGGCAGTGTTCAGGTATACGACGATAGCCACATCTCCACGTGGGAGCGGGGGATCGGCCGGACACAGGAAGAACTCCGGGACGGGTCGCAAGTTACTTTCTTTTATGCCAATTTCGATCTGATTGGCGAGGGAATGGGTTTCGTGAGGCTCTATGGCCGCGCGAGCATTCATCGCGAGGGAGCGGTGTATGACAAGGTCTGGGAAAACCTGATTGAAGCGGAGAAGCAGCGCGATCCAGGGCGTAAGGGTTTTGCCGTTCTTGTCGCTATCGAACGCGTCCAAGATCTACGGGGCAATCCTGTGAAAGATTGATTCGAGATTCGGGCGGATCGCTCGGCTGGTGCCCTATCTTCCGAACCTGGCAGTCAAACTCGCACCGTACGTACGCGGAGGCAAAACACCATAGTCGTATCCTCCGGCCAGCTGACCATAAGTATTAACAACAGAGTTCTCGATGTTTTTCACCCAAAGTCGAAGCGTATATTTATCTCGACTCCACCGGTACGCAAGACTTGAATCCGTCATCGTGTACCCTTTCTGGGTATCGTCCCCATACACGCTCCCGGGCAGCAAGTGATATGACGTCGACAGCTTGCTGTTGATGCTCCATTCAAGAGTTGATGTCGAATTGATGTTCCAGGTGTGTGCAAAGCCGAGCAGCCCCGAAACATGCGGCAGATTAACGAGAGGTGATCCCGGGGGCGCGGTTGACAGCGCGGGGACGAAACCAGTAACAGGGTTTCCGCCCAAGGTCTCAGTACTAAGCTCACCATAGGTTCCGTGCGCTGCTGTCAACGACGCCGAGAGCAGATCGTGCGCGGTTAGCGCGAATTCACCATTGAGCTCGAAGCCGTAGGTGGTGACCGAGCCGATGTCGTCGATACTCAAAATCGGTGCTGGAGGGCCGGCGTTCAAGAACCCCGCCGCTGTATATTGGTAGTTATGAAAATCGTAATAGTAGAAATCGGCGTTTAACTCAAGTCTGTTATCGAGGAAGCGATTTTTTGAACCAACCTCATACGCAGTGATGGTCTCAGGTTGGAATACCGGACTCACTACGCCGGGCGGCACGGGCGCCGCAGGGTTGCCCCCATTGATGCCGCCCGCCACAAATCCGGTGGAGACGTTCGCGTACAACAACTTACCTTCGGCAATATCGTATTCCAGCCCCCCCTTGTAGGACCACTTCTTGTCGCCGCTCGTGATGCTTCCAGTGCTGTCAGTAAGACCTTTTCTGTCATTTGTAAATCGTGCGCCCCCCGTGATCCGCAGCCGATCGGTCACTCCGAAGGTAAGTTGCCCGAAACCCGCCTCCGACGACTGAGGCTGCTTGGGAAACACAGTGGGAGCGCCAAATTGGGGGTTGCTCAACTCAAGCAAGTAGTTCCCCGAACTGGTGAATAAATAGCTTCCGGCCTGCCACGCTACTCCCCCACTGTGGGCCGCATCACCGCCAGTCAGGCGGAATTCCTCGGAATAGTCGTAGTTGTCGGCGGCCAACGTTTGATTGAACAAGGTGACAACCGGCGAATCTTGATAGCGCTGATGGGTGCCGACGAACCCGCTGATCGAAGTGAATGTTGCCCACCCCAAGTCATAGTCAACGTGGAGTTGGTAAGCGTCCACAAAGGTTCCCACCCTGCCAGTTTTCGGAATCTCGCCGCCGGTGCCGTCATAAGAACAGCCGTTGGGAACTGCAAGCGACCATGGGCTGGAGCCGGCGCACGGATAGCTCTCACCGGATGATCCATGTCCTCCTGTTCGAAGATAATTCCCTTCAGCATAGAGGGTCAGCTTCGAGGTCGGCGTCCATTGGGCGGAAATTCGCGCAGTATCGCTGTTAAAGTCATTGTAGTAGTCCCCAATATATCCATCCCGCCGGTCGCGTTCGTAAGCGCCTCTGACAGCAAAGTGATCACCGACGGGGATGTTGGCGACAGCTGTTACGTCATTTTCGTTGTAGGCACCTCCCGTGACCTGAACCAGGCCCTCATATTTATCGATGGGTTGATTGGAAACAATGTTGACGGCGCCCCCAGCGGCATTTCGACCATAAAGCGTGCCTTGAGGCCCGTTAAGATTTTCGATCCGCGCGACGTCAAGGAAGGCGAAGCCATTCGGCAATGGGCGGTCGAGGAAAAGACCGTTGATACTGACCGCGACACCAGGATCAGCCCTTGGATCAATGAAATTGGAGCCGATACCGCGGATGGAGATCTGAAGCGATTGGCCCACAGCGGCGATCGAGGTGTCGGGAAGTACAGTATTTAGGTCCTTCAATTCGATGATTTGTTGGCGCTGCAATGTAGTGCTATCGAGAACGTTTATGGTTGCCGCGATGCGCTGCGCGGTTGACGTGACCTTTTCTGCAGTCACCACGATCTCAGTCAGCTCCGCCGCCGGGGCATTTTGAGAGTGCGCCGCTTGGGCAAAAACACCATCGCCAGCTAGCGCCAAGATAAGCGGCGCGGCAGATGTCAAAAGTTCATGACGCATTTAGATTTTCCCCCTCTAGCATTTCTTGCCTGTCTTTATGCCGAGCCCTGAGCGAGCCGGCTCTTCTTATCCTCGTCCTGCCAAAACCATCTGATTCATTGGAGCAAACCGGCCCGCCGCCACCAGCACCAGTTTCTTAGGCGAGTCCCTCCTCCGCGAGCGCCTTGGCGAAGGAAGGCACTCTCTTCATACGCGCGGCATAACCACTGAGCCGCTCCGAAACCTCAAGTCCCTTGTTGGCGGCCCACAGCAACATCACGAATAGGTAGGGATCAGCCATCGTCATCTGTTCGCCGAGCAGGAAGGAATTCTCGCCAAGTTGCTCGTCGAGCAAGGCGAAGTGCTTCAGCAGCTTCGCCCGCGCTCTTTCCTTCTCCGCCGAGGTCGCGTCGGCATAGAAGAAGGGCTTGAAATTACTGTGTATTTCCGTCGTCATGAACGATGTGGCTTCCAGCGCGCGCCAGCGGATGAGGCCACTCTCCGGGAGGAGGGTGCCGGCCTGATGCGCGACGTAGACGAGGATTGCGAACGTCTCGCTGAGCACAGTTCCATCGTCCAGTTCCAGCGCCGGGATGAAACCCTTAGGGTTGATTTTCAAGAAGTCTCGCCCGTCGGAAGTGCGCTTCTCACGGGTGATGCTCACCAATTCGTAGGGCATTCGCGCTTCGATGAGCGCTATGTGGGCGGCCAGACTGCAGGCGCCGGGATGGTAAAAAAGGTTCATAAGGCCTCCCTGGTGTATCGCCTCATAATTGCGCAAAGGCCTCAGTGGCTTGAGCTTCGTTTGCGGCGACGGGCATTAGAGTTGCGTACGTTCTCACAACCATCCCTCTTGTCTGATCCCGGCGGTCTCGCCACGTTTCCTGTTCTGCCACTGAATTTGACTACATAATGTCATTTATGTCAAGATGACATATATGAAAGTATCAGAACATGTTTATCGGTGATCCGGCTTCAGACAGCATGTCAACGACTGTTTATGACGTGATCCAAATCGGCTATGGGCCGGTGAGCCAGACCCTCGCGCTGATGTTGGGGCGCCAAGCTCGCAAAGTAGCGGTGGTCGAGCGCTGGAAAGAGCGCTATCCGCTGCCGCGAGCGGTGTGCGTCGATCACGAACTCTTCCGCGTGCTGGCAGCGAATGGGTTGACCGAGACTCTTCCATCCGTTTCGCATGGCGGCCCGCGATATCAATGGTTCAATGCCGAGTGGAAGGAGCTTTTGGTAATCGACTGGTCCGCTGAATCCGTCTCCGGTGGGCCGGAGGTAAATTTCATCCACCAACCGACGCTTGAGGAGGCGCTCGATCGTGTAGTCGCCGGTCAACCAACGGTCGAGACTCATCTGGGGTGGGAGGCGGTGAAGGTCCAGCAGGATGAGGCGCTCTGCCTAGTGACGTTGAGACACGTGGATTCGGGGACTTATCGGCAGCTCTCGGCGCGTTATGTAGTCGGCTGCGATGGGGCGAATTCGACGGTTCGTGGCGCGATCGGCGGAGAACGGCAAGATCGGGGCTTCGAAGCGGATTGGTTGGTGATCGACGTGAAGCTCAAGGAAGGCGTCACGATCGAAAAGCTCGGCATACCGGCAGCCGGACAATACTGTAATCCCCTGCGGCCGACCACGATCGTACCAGCGGGTGTGCGCGACGGAAAACTGTTCAGGCGATGGGAATTTATGCGCCTCGCGGGCGAAACCAACGACGAGCTGGAATGTGAAAGCCGGGTTTGGGAATTGCTCGAACCTTGGGCGGGGCCCGACGACGTTGAACTCGTGCGTCACAAGGTCTACAACTTCCGGTCGCTGTTGGCGGACCGGTGGCGTCGCGGCCGGTTGCTGATCGCCGGCGACGCGGCTCATGTTATGCCGCCGTTCATGGGACAAGGGATGTGTTCTGGAATGCGCGATGCCTGGAATCTGGCGTGGAAAATAGGCTTGGTATTGGACGGAAAGGCGTCGCACGAGTTGCTGGACACCTATCAGCAGGAACGTATGCCGCACGTGAGCCAGCTGATTGACTTGTCGATTTACCTCGGCAAAATCATTTGTATCCCCGATCCGCTGGCCGCGGCCGAGCGCGATCAAGCATTTTTCGGGGGCACTGCGCCGGCACCTCCGCCATTTCCGCATTTGACGACTGGCATATTGCGTCGAAATGAGGATGGCTCGGTGAGCGCCGGTGCAGGTCTATTGTCACCGCACGGGATCGTGCGTCGTGACGGCGTGATCGGGCGACTCGACGACGTGGTCGGACCTGGATTCGTACTCATTTCCCGGCTGGGAAAAATCACCGAGCAGTTGGCGGCGCCGGCTCACGCAAGACTGCTGCAATTGCCCGTAAGGTATGTCGATCTGGACGTCGTCCATGGCGAGCACTCACTTGAGGACGTAGGCGGCCGTCTTGTCCCTTTCATGACGACTCTGGGCTGGGACGTGATGCTCGTGCGCCCCGATTTTTACATCTACGGTGGCGATGCGGGGCCGCAAGGCGTTGCGCGCCTAATCGACCAATTTTTACATGACATCGAGTACGTCGGCATCAACACCCGGGTGACCGCCGCACGGAGTGTTCAATCAGGATCCGTACATGAAACTCGTTCGCTTTGATGCCGGAGCCGGGCCGATACCGGGCTTGATCGTGGGAGACAGGCTCATCGATCTTCCGAAGGCGGGTAGCGGCTTCACCTCAGTTCTAGAGATCGTTGCGGGGGGGCCGCGCGCTTTGGAGCGACTCCGCAAAATCCAGACATCAGCCGTCCCGAGCTATCCGCTCTCGGATGTTCGGCTGCTTGCGCCCATCGAGCGGCCTGGCAAATACCTCGCCATTGGCATGAATTACAAGAAGCACCTCGAGGAGGCTGAGCGTCTCGGAGTTTCCGCACCGAAACAGCAGCTGTGGTTCAACAAACAGACCTCCTGCATTGCGGGCCCCTATGACGACATAGATACCGGCGTAACCAGCAAATTGGACTACGAAGTTGAATTGGGCGTGGTCATCGGCCAATCAGCCAAGCAAATTTCGGCGGAAAACGCGCTGCACCATATCTTCGGTTACTTCGTGGCCAACGACGTCTCAGCACGAGACTGGCAGTTCCATTCGCCCACGTGGACCATGGGCAAGTCGTTCGATACTCACGGGCCGATTGGCCCTTGGATCATAACGGCAGATGAAATTGTCGACCCGCATACCCTGGAAATCCGCTG
>Ga0181537_10003542_pt1 | contig 13332 bp, 13 predicted proteins | sample PEATcosm2014_Bin_39_FD_119765 | JGI IMG/M metagenome (GOLD analysis project Ga0181537, IMG submission 119765) | Peatland microbial communities from MTU Mesocosm Facility, Houghton, MI, USA - PEATcosm2014_Bin23_10_metaG | ecosystem: Environmental > Terrestrial > Soil > Wetlands > Peat | place...
CGATCCGCTCTGCTCGCTCGAGGCGATGAAGATGGAAACCACCGTTTTCGCCGAACGCGCCGCCACCGTCGCCAAAGTTGCCATCAGCGCCGGCACCCAAGTGGATACCAAGGACCTGCTGGTCGAATTCGCGGCTTAAAGGTCGGCGCTACGATACAAACGCGTCAAGGCCGGGTAATCAAATACACCGGCCCCCGTCGACTTCCATGCACACGCCGGTGACGAATTCGGAATCGTCCGACACGAGGAACAGTGCCGCCTTGGCGATGTCGTCGGGCCGCGACAGCCGCCCCATCGGAATGGTGGCGACGAACTTGGCGCGCATTTCGGGCGTGTCCCTGCCGCCCATGAACTCGGCTAGCAACGGCGTCTCGCCGGCGACCGGGTTGATCGCGTTGACGCGGATCTGCGCCGGGGCCAGTTCCACCGCCATCGCGCGGGTGATGGTAATGACCGCGCCCTTGGTGCCGTTGTACCAGACCAGATTGGGCCGCGGCCGCACACCCGCCGTCGAGGCGATGTTGAGGAACACGCCCCTGCCCGCCTTTCGGAATAGCGGCACGACATGCTTAGCCGACAAATAGAGCGCCTTCACATTGACCGCATAGATGCGGTCGAAGGTGGTTTCGTCGATGGTCTCGACCGGCGCGGCGCGATGGGTGATGCCGGCATTGTTGACCCAGATGTCGAGCGTGCCGAACTGCGCCACGGCCGCGACGGCCAGCGAAGCGACGTCGACGTCCTTCGACACGTCGGCCCTGTGGAAAAAGGCCTTGCCGCCTGCCGCTTCGATCTCGCGTGTGACGCGCTTGCCGCCCTCTTCGTTGACGTCGCACACGACGATCTTGGCGCCTTCGGCCGCCAGCAGCTTGGCGATGCCCTCGCCGAAGCCCGAGCCCGAGCCCGTGATAACGGCAATCCTGCCCGCGAGCTTCATTCCCGCCTCACCCGTGCCGGATAGCGATGGTCTTGGTCTGCGTGAATCCGCGCATGCCCTCGAAAGCCTTCTCGCGGCCAAAGCCCGAATGCTTGACCCCGCCGAACGGCAGTTCGACGCCGCCGCCCGCGCCGTAATTATTGATGAACACCTGACCGGCTCCGAGGCGGCGCGCCAGCCGCATCTGCCGCCCACCATCGCGCGTCCAGACCGAGGCCACCAGTCCGTAAGCCGTGCCGTTGGCCAGCTTCACAGCCTGATCCTCGTCGTCGAATTGCATGGCCGCCAGTACCGGGCCGAACACTTCCTGCTGCGCCAGCCTGTGATCGGCGGGAACCTCGCCCAGCAGCATCGGCGCGAAATAGAATCCGCCATTGGGCGCGTCCGGCACAACATGGCCCTGGGCCACCACGTGAACATGGTCGGATATGGCTTGGCCGACCATCTCCGTGACCCGGCCGTGCTGCTTCTTGCTGATCAGCGGGCCGCAATCGAGGCCCCGTTTGCCCGGTCCGGTCTTCAGCGCGGCGAACTTGGCCGCGAGGCGGTCCATCAGCGTGTCGTAGATCGGCTTCTGAATCAGAACCCGGCTGCCGGCCGAGCAGGTTTGCCCGGCGTTCTGGACGATCGCGCCCACCAGGAAGGGCATGGCGGCATCGAGGTCGGCGTCGGCGAAAATCACTTGCGGCGACTTTCCGCCCAGTTCGAGCGTCACCGGCACATGGTTGATCGCGGCGGCTTGCGCCACCAGCGTCCCCACTGGCGGCGAGCCGGTAAAGGAAATGTGGTTGATCCCGGGATGGGCGGCCAGCGCGGCCCCGGCTTCGGTGCCAAGGCCGCTCACGACATTGAGTGCGCCCTTGGGCAGGCCGGCCTCAAGCGCCAGCGCGGCCAGGCGCAAAGGCGTCAGGCAGGCATCCTCGGCCGGCTTGACCACGCAGGCATTACCGGCCGCCAGCGCGCCGCCGACCGAGCGGCCGAAGATCTGCGCGGGGTAGTTCCAGGGGATGATGTGGCCGGTGACGCCGAACGGCTCGCGGATGGTGAGCACCGTATAGCCGTCGAGATAGGGAATGGTCTCGCCGTGCAGCTTGTCGGCGGCGCCGCCGTAATATTCGAAATAGCGGGCGCAGGCATGGATGTCGGCATCGGCCTGCTGGATCGGCTTGCCGGTGTCGCGGCATTCGAGATCGGCGAGTTCGCGGTGATGGTCGAGGATCAGCCGTCCGAGCCGCGTCAGGATACGTCCTCGATCGGTCGGAGACACTCTGCCCCAAGCACCGTCGAAGGCCCTGCGCGCCGCCGCCACCGCGGCATCGACGTCTTCACGCCCGCCTTGGGCGATCGTGGAGAAGGCTTGGCCGTCGCTGGGATCGATCACCGGCAAGGTCGCGCCCGAAGCGGCTGGGCGCCAATCGCCATCGATTAGAATCGCTGCAGCCTGCATGGACGCGGTTTCCCTAAAGCCCTTGGATGGCCATTGGGTCCGCAGTAGCACGACCCTATGCGCCGGTCGAGACCCGGCGCAACGAATCAGCTATTCCTGAATTGAAGGCGCTTACGGGCCGGCCGCCCCTTATTCGGCGGTTTCTTCCGCGACCGCGTCAGGCTTGGGACCGCTATCCAGGCCCTTGGCCTCGGGGTCGCGATCCACCAGCTCGACCACCGCCATGGCAGCATTGTCGCCGTAGCGGAACCCGGCCTTGAGCACGCGGGTATAGCCGCCGGCGCGGGCCTTATAGCGCTCCGCCAACGGGCCGAACAGCTTGGTCACGATCGTATCGTCGCGCAGCTGCGAATAGGCTTGGCGGCGGGCATGCAGATCGCCGCGCTTGCCGAGCGTGATCAGTTTCTCGGCCACCGGGCGCAGATCCTTGGCCTTGGGCAGCGTCGTGGTGATCTGCTCGTGCTTGAGAAGGGCGGCGGCCAGATTGCTGAACATCGCACGGCGATGCTGGCTGCGGCGGTTCAACTTGCGGCCGGCCATACCATGTCTCATGGTCGCTCACTCCTTCACATGCATGGCGTCGCGCACGACGCCGATTGGACAGACCCGCCGCCGCGCACCACCCCTCGGGTGGCCGGGTACGGCGGGTTCACGAATAGGTTCGGTTCAGTACGGCTCTTCGAGCTTCTTGGCCAGTTCCTCGATGTTCTCGGGCGGCCAATTGGCGATCTCCATGCCGAGGTGCAGGCCCATCTGCGCCAGCACTTCCTTGATCTCGTTGAGAGACTTGCGGCCGAAATTGGGCGTCCGCAGCATCTCGGTCTCCGATTTCTGCACCAGATCGCCGATATAGATGATGTTGTCGTTCTTGAGGCAGTTGGCCGAACGCACCGACAGTTCGAGCTCATCAACCTTGCGCAGCAGGTTGCGGCTGAATGGCAGATCGTCGCGCGCCTCTTCCTGGGTGACCGCCTGCGGCTCCTCGAAGTTGATGAAGAGCTGAAGTTGGTCCTGCAAGATGCGGGCGGCGAGCGCCACCGCATCCTCGGGAGTGACGGCGCCGTTGGTCTCGATCTGCATCGACAGCTTGTCGTAGTCGGTGACTTGGCCGACGCGCGAATTCTCGACCTTGTAGGCGACGCGGCGGACCGGCGAGAAGATCGCATCGACCGGGATCAGACCTATTGGCGAATCCTCGGCGCGGTTCTGGGTGGCGGCGACGTAGCCCTTGCCGCTCTCGACCGTCAGTTCCATCGACAGGTTCGCGCCCTGATCGAGGGTGCAGAGCACCAGCTCGGGATCCATGATCTCGATGTCGTGGCCGGCCTCGATCTGCTTGGCGCGTACTTCGCCGGGGCCGGTGGCCTTGAGAACCATCCGTTTGGGTCCCTCGCCATGCATCTTGAGGCCGAGGAGCTTCACATTGAGGACGATGTCGGTGACGTCCTCGCGCACGCCCGGGATCGAGGAGAACTCGTGCAGCACGCCATCGATCTGGAGCGCGGTGACCGCCGCGCCCTGGAGCGAGGAAAGCAGAATGCGGCGTAGCGCGTTGCCGAGCGTCAGCCCAAAACCGCGCTCGAGCGGTTCGGCCACCACGGTGGCGGTCCGCCCGGTGGCCGAACCGGCCTCGGTTTGGAGCTTGTTGGGTTTAATCAGTTCCTGCCAATTGCGTTGAATCACGAGCGTTACCTCATCGCTGATGCGGCTTGCCGGATCGGAGAATCGCGACCCTCCGACGGCGCCGCTACGCCCGGCCGATCGGCCGGGCCACGTAAAGAAACGGACTACACCCTCCGCCGCTTGCGCGGGCGGCAACCGTTGTGCGGTATGGGGGTGACGTCGCGGATCGATGATATGGCGAAGCCGACCGCCTGCAGCGCCCGCAGCGCGGATTCGCGGCCGGCGCCGGGGCCCTTCACTTCGACTTCGAGTGTGCGCATGCCGTGTTCCATGGCCTTGCGCCCGGCATCCTCGGCCGCCATCTGCGCGGCATAGGGCGTGGATTTGCGCGAGCCCTTGAATCCCTGCATGCCCGAGGACGACCAGGCGATGGTGTTGCCCTGGGCGTCGGTGATGCTGATCATCGTGTTGTTGAACGTCGCGTTGACATGCGCGACGCCCGCGGAAATGTTCTTGCGCTCGCGCCGGCGGGCGCGCTGTGCGACGGGCTTACCCATATTACTTGGTCACCTTCTTCTTGCCGGCGATCGGCTTGGCCGGCCCCTTGCGGGTGCGGGCGTTGGTATGGGTGCGCTGACCGCGAACGGGCAGGCCGCGGCGATGGCGCAATCCGCGATAGCATCCGAGATCCATCAACCGCTTGATGTTCAGGGCCACCTCGCGCCGCAGGTCGCCTTCGACCTGATGCTCGCGATCGATGACCTCGCGGATGCGCAGGACCTCGTCATCGGTCAACTGCGAAACCCGCTTGGATTCGGGGATCCCCACCTTGGTGACGATCTGCTGCGCCGTGGTACGGCCGATGCCGTGAATGTATGTGAGCGCGACAATGACCCGCTTATTCGTCGGGATATTGACGCCAGCGATGCGTGCCAATGCCTACTCCTGAATATCGCAATACGAAACCCGCCCCCCAGGGTCATTCCCGGGCGGGATCGCGAAGGAGCGGCATTATAGGGATTTCGGTTGCCCTGTCAATCGGCGCATGACCAGGCCCTAGTCGACTGCGATCGCGGCGTTATCGCCGAATTATCAGCGCCTTGGCGGGACGTTGTCCAATCGCGCTCCGGTTCGAGCCCCGCCATCATTGCCCGGCGCGGGCGGCAGGGATAGGCTTGCGCGCTCGCGTGTGAGGGCCCCGGGGGAACGTGATTTAATGAAGACGATGGTTGCAGTGACAGCGCTGGCGATGTTGGTCGCCGGCTGTGCCGAAATTTGCGGTCCGGCGCCGGGTTCCGCGCCGCCGACGGCTGCCTCGGCCAGCCCGCCTGCCCCGCCAGCGCCTGAGCCACCGATCCCGCCCCTGGTTTCGCTGCCCGCCCCCACCACGCCCGAAAGCGACGTGTTCGCCATGTTGGCTGCGCAGCGGGGGGGCCAGCCGTCCTTTACGGACGTCGAACTCGCGGCGCGCTACTACTGCACGTCGCACGCCAAACTGCCGCAATTCGTATCGCGCGATTTGCCGCCCGAGCTGATGCGCCAAAGCATGCCGTCCTACGATCTCATCACCTATCGCTGCGTCGAGCCCCCACTCAACCACTGAGCGCCGATCGGACGCAGGTACAGTCGACATGGCGCGTCAACGCAAACGGAAGCGGCCTCGCGCCGCCGCACCCGCAAGCCCTCCGGCACGACCAGCCACGAGGTCAAAGCCGAACTACGATGCCGCCTTGGCGGTGGCCTATTGCGTTCTTGCCGCTGCGGTGTTCGCCGCCTATCCGGAGCCGGCGAAGTGGGCGCTGTTCGCCACCACGGTGGCGCTCGGCTTGCTCCACGCCGCGTGGCGACTGTACCGAGGCGCCGCGCTAGCGGTCGATCTCGCCGACGCGCTGCTCGCCTTGCTCATCGCGCTTGCGGCGCTTTCGCTGATCTGGTCGGCCAACCTCAATGGCGGCATCCAGACCGTGATCATCGCGTCAGCCTGCCTGGCGTTCGCCGTCTGCCTCAAGAATTTCGGCACCCAGACGATCTTCGCCGGCATCGCGGTGGGCGTGGCCATGGGCAATCTTCTGGCGCTGGCCTGGAATCTCGACATGGGCCGCGAGCAATGGTCGGGTTTCGGCAATCGAGGCTACGCCGCCGAGGCCTTCACGCTCAGCATTCCATTCATGTGGCCGCTGTGGCGATCGCCGCAAAGAATCTTGCGCGCCCTGGCGGTGGTCGTGGCGGTGGCGGACGCCGGTTATGTCGCGCTGTTCACGCCCAGCATGATCGAAGCATTCGTCGCCACCGCATTTCTGGCGATCGGCTCCATCGTGCTCTGCTTCCGCCGCGCGCGTTGGCTGGGCTGGGCCGTGGTCGCCGCCTGGCTCCTGATTCCACCTGCGACGGCCTGGGTCGGCTGGGACGCGCTCAAGCTGACCGATCGTCTTCTGATCCGTACCGAACTTTGGGTCAATGGCGGCTTCATGATCGCCGACCGGCCACTACTTGGGCATGGCGCCGGTTCGTTCATCGAAGTCTATCCGCTGTACAAGGAGGCGCACGGCGATCTGATGCCGTTCGTCAATACCGCGTTCGAAAGCTACGTGACCGAAGCGGAGGCCTTGCACAACGATCCGTTGCAGCTGATCATCGAGCTCGGCATCGTCAGCGTTTTCCCGTTCATGGCGCTGGTCGCCACCCTGATTCGAGCGGCGGCGCGCCGGTTCGCGATCGATCCGATCGCGGCGGCAGGCGGCGCAGCGATCATAACGATCCTGACCGAATCCCTGATCGAATACCCGTTCCAGCGCGGTACCACATTGTTTCTCGCGTCGATCGCGCTCGCCATGGCCATGCATGGACAACCGGCGGGCCGCGCGCGGCGGACGATGCAGCCGGTCCGCGCCGTCCGCTTGGCGGCTCTGCCGTTGGCGCTGGCGGTCGCGATCGTCCTGATCTTCGCCAGCTACCGCCAGTACGAGGCGGAGCGTCGTCTCGACGCCGCGCGTACGCCGGGCATCGATCCGGTTCAGGGCTTCCAGATTCTCGACGATGCGTACCGGCTCGATCCCCTGGAGCGGCGGGTGCGCACCGCGCTGCCCGTCCTGCTCGACGGCGTGGTCCGCGCCCGCGGCGCCAATGCCGTGCCGAAAGCGACCATCGAAGAGGTCTTTCGCGCTACCGACAATGGCGGACACTTCAACACCTCGGCGCTGGTCGCGCGCGCTCAGATCCTGCTCGAACTGGATCACGGCGACGACGCCGAGTTTCCGCGCCTGCTCAAGGATCTCGAGCGCGGTTCGACGCGCGTGGCGGCCGTCTATGCCATCGAGGCGCGTTACCACCTCATCCATGAGCGCTTCGTGGCCGCGCTCAACGCGATCGCCGAGGGCCAGAAGTACACCGAAGGGGTCTCGGCGATTCCCTCGGCCGATGCGGCGATCAAAACCAACCTCGACGACATCGAACGCGCCGCCAAGGCAGGCATCGAGTTGCAGAAGCAGTTGCGGCTGCAGCTCGAACGTCAGACCGAGCCGGGGAAGCAGCCCTAGTCCCTGGCCCTATTTGATGTCGGAGATCGAGTACACGGCCAGCAGCATCGACACCATCACGAACGCCACCACGCCGCCCATCACCATGATGAGGATCGGCTCGAGCACGGTGACCATCGATTTGAGTTCCGTGTCGGCCTCGTCGGCCATCAGGCGGCCAGCCTTGCCGCACATTTCGCCTAGCCGGCCGGTCTCCTCGCCGACCGTAACGAAGCGATTGACGGTGCGGGGAAACGCGGCGACCGTCGCGATGACCGGACCGAAACGCCGGCCGCGGCGCAGTTCCTTCAGCACCTCGCCGAGCGCACGCTGAATCGGCCGGCTCACGACGGTCTGGCCAGCCAGTTCGAGCGCCGTGACCAGGGGTACGCCACTTTCGAGCAGCAGCGAGAGTACGTTCATCACCCCGGACGCCTGGAGCTTGCCGATCAGCCGGCCAAGTATGGGCGTCGCGAGCTGCAACCGGTCGAGCTGATAGCGTACGCCCTGGCTGCCGCGTGCGCCGAACCACACCATCGTCCCGCCCGCGAGGATTGCCGCGCCCGCGGTCGCGCCATGGGCGGCCAGCATGTCGCTGATCCAGAACACCGCGCGGGTCGAGCCGGCCAGCGTGGCCATTCGATCCTCGAACAGTCCCTTGAATACGGGAATGACAAAGAGGCCGAGGCCAATCAGGGATACGAGATTGGCGAAGATCAGGACGATCGGATAGGCAAGGCTCGCCATCACCGCGCGCCGTGTGCGCATGCGCCGCTCGTAGTGCGCTTCGAGCGTGCGCAGCACTTCGGACATTTTGCCGCTGGCCTCGCCGGCCCGCAGCAGCGGCGCGAACAGCGAGTCCCACTGCCCGACCTCGCGCACCGCCTGGGACAGGGTCAGTCCGCGCTTGACGCCCTGGCGCAGACGGTCGGCCAGTCGCGCCACCTGGCGATTCTCGGCGTCCTCGCCGATGATGCTGAGCGCGCGGTCGATGACGATGCCCGAGCCGATCAATTGGGCGAGCTGAGCGACCAGCGCGACCGTAACCTTAAGCGGCACCATCGAGCCGCGGATTTCGCGGCAGTCTTGCAGCGCCAGGTGCCTGCGGCGCAGCACCGTTTCGAGCGTCTTGCGGTCGTCGGCGAATTCGCGTGCCGAGACTCGCTTGCCGTCGCGGCCTACCGCGGTATAGGCAAAAGTAGGCATCGTTCGATCACCGCGCCACGCGCAGCACTTCCTCGATCGTGGTCTGTCCCTCTGCGGCGCGATCGAGTCCGTCCTCAACCATGGTCCTGAATCCCGCCGCCCGCGCCGCCGTCAGAACCCCCTCGGACGAGCGCTCGGTAAGGATCAGGTTCCGCATCGCGCCGTCGATGGCGAGAATCTCGCCGATCGGCATGCGGCCGCGATAGCCGATGTTGCCGCATTCGTGGCAGCCGACCGCCGCATAGGTCTGGCTGCCTGCGGCGAGGCCGAGACGCTCGGCGACTGCATCCGGCACGTCTTCGATTCGGCGGCAGTGGGTGCAGAGCTTCCGCACCAGCCGCTGGCCGGTGAGCGCGAGCAGGCTCGACGCGATCAGGAAGTCGGGCACGCCCATATTGACGAGTCGGTCGATCGCGCCGATCGCGCTGTTGGTGTGGATGGTCGACAGCACCAGGTGACCGGTCAGCGCCGACTGCACGGCGATCTCCGCGGTTTCGCGGTCGCGGATCTCGCCGATGAAGATGACGTCGGGATCGTGACGCAGGATCGACCGCAGGACATTGGCGAAGGTGAGGCCGATCTCGGCGTTGGCCTGGATTTGGGTCAGCCCGCTGATTTCGTACTCGATCGGGTCTTCCACGGTGATGATCTTGGTGCGGCCGTCGACGATGTCGCGCAGGCCCGAATAGAGACAGGTCGATTTGCCCGATCCGGTCGGTCCGGTGACCAGGATCAAGCCATGGCTGTGCTTGAGCGCCGCCCGCAGATTGGCGATGAAGGGCCCGCCGAAGCCCAGCTTGTCGAGATCGAGCACCTGCTTTTTCTGGTCGAGCAGGCGCAGCGCCACGTCCTCGCCGAACGCGGTCGGGATCGTGCTAACGCGGATATCCACCGACTTGCCGGCCGCGCGGAAGTTGATCCGCCCATCCTGCGGCACGCGGCGCTCGGCAATGTCGAGCTGGGCCAGGATCTTCACGCGCGAGATGATGCCGGGATAATCGTCGATCGAGGGCGCCGGCCGGTTGTGTAGCACGCCGTCGACCCGGTAGCGCAGTTCGACCCGCGCGCGCGAGGGTTCGAGATGGATATCCGAAGCGCCCATGCGCACGCCGAGTGCGATCAGGTCGTTGACCTGGCGGATGATCGGCGCCTCGAGGGCAAGGTCCTTGAGGTGTTCGACCGACGAGGCCTCGTTGATGGTCTGGGCTTCCTCGGCGGCGCGGTCCTCGAGTTCGAAATGGTTCTCGAGACGAAACACGATTTCGGCCTCGGGATGGATGGCCACCGTGCAGCCCGGCACCAGGCGGCGCAGCATGGCAACCAAGCCGCGATCCTCGGGGTCGGACACCACATAGGTGATCTCGCCGTCGCGCGCCGCCTCGGGTCCGGCGGCGCCGCCGCGCGCGGCGATCGGCAGGATGCGGTTGGCGATCAGGAATTCGGGCGTGAATCCGGAATCGTCGGCGATCTCGCCGCGGCCGTTCCAGACCGGCAGTCCGGTCAGATGCGCATAGGCCTCGAACAGCTGTTCCTCGGAGACCACGCCCATGTCGATCAGGCACTGGCCCAGGCCGCGCCCGCTGCGCGCGGCCAGCGCGGCCGCGTGGGTGCAGGCTTCGAGGCCCGCCTGGCCCGCGCCGATCAGGTATTCGGCCAACGGACCGGGCGGCGCGGGCGGCACGCCGCCCCGCCGCGCCAGCAGGCGCGTCACGCTATTTATTGGTGATAAGGCCATCGCCGTCGGGCTTGCCGTCGGGGCCGAGCGAGTAGAGGTCGTAATCGAGCCCGCCCTTGGTCGGCGGGATCGCGTAAACGAAGGCGTTGCCCCAGGGATCGTTGGGAACGTCGCGCTTCTTCAGATAGGGCCCGGCCCAATTGGGCAGGTTGGCGGGCTTTTCGACCAGCGCGGCGAGGTTTTCCTCCTGCGTCGGATAGCGGCCGTTGTCGAGGCGGAAGGCGTCGAGCGCGGTCGACAGCATCTCGATCTGCGCCTTGGTGCCCTTGATTTTCGATTCGCCCAGCTTGCCGAACAGCTGCGGTCCCACCAGCGCCGCCAGCAGCGCGATGATCGCCATCACGATGACCATCTCGATCAGGGTGAAGCCGCGCGCTCCGGCTGAGCGCGATGGTTGCGTTTTGTGCCGCACGCTCTTCGTTACGTCTCCGAACTCCATCGCTGTCGGCACTCCGTCACGAACCATAGATCACTTCTCCTTGCATCGGGGTGATGGCGATGTGGAGGCGCTGGCCGGTTGTGCCGGGCGCACCTTCGGCCACCACGTCGAAATCGGACACGATGCTGGTGCCGTCCGGATAGAACACCGCGACCAGTTGGCGGGTCTGATAGACCGATGGCGCGGGCCAGCGGATGTCGAGCCGCGATCCCTTGGGCAGCGCCAGCTGGCCGCCCAGCGGAACCGATTTCAGCATGCCGCCGGAATCGTAGATCCGCACCTCGGTCCCCTTCTCGATCGCCTGGGTTCGCTGTCCCTCGAGGAACAGCACCAGTTCGGGGCGCGGATGGCGCACGGGGTTGATGAAGCGCGGCGCGATCAAGGCCGTGCCGAGCGCGATGATCGCCAGCACCACCATCATCTCGAACAGCGTGAAGCCCCGCTGCGCCCCAGCCCCCCAAACCACAGTTTCTGCCTTCCCCTGCCTGACCCTGTGCGCATGCGATTATGCCACAAGTCGCGACATAGCGAAAACTGATTAGGTCATGGTTCCGCGCTTGTCTATCGCCAGGTCCCAAAGAATTAGGGGGGAACCTTTCGGTTCCCCCCTGGCTTTGACACCCGTTCTGGGTGGGACGATCGGCTTTCCGGCTCAGCGGAAGGTGAACGCGGTAGCCGCCGCAGAGAGATGCACGAAGTACGGCTGTCCGGGTTGCAGCGAGGTCAAGGTATTGACCGTCAGACCCGGCCCGCCGGCCACCGAGTTGTTGGTGCCGCCCAGCGACGCCGCCAACCAGGTCGCCGAGGTGCCGGTGTCGTCGGCCTGGATGACCATGTCGACGACCGGGGTGCACGTGGTACCCGTGGGCGTGCCACCGCAACCGAGTTGCGACGGGTCTCCGTAGTTGCTGCCGTTATAAGTGATCAAGCTCCACCCCGCTCCCAAGCTGGCCGACGCCGGCGCCTTGAGCGGATTGCCGCTCGAGTCGACGCCGACCGGATACCAGACCCGCGCGAAGTCGGGCGAGAGCGAATTGGCATCCTGGAAGTAGGTGTCGTGCCAAGCCCAGCTGCAATAACCGGAAGCACCCTGATCGTTCTGATTGAGGGCGATGCCGAGACCGGACACGAAGGTGCCTTTGATGTTGGCGATGTTGGTCGCGCCGCCGTTGGTTTCGAAGTCGACGCCGACGGTGCCGCCGGCAAGGACAAGCGCCTCGTCGTTGAAGTCACCGACCCCGTTGACTCCGTTGCTATTGCACTCCGACCCGTTCGAATCCGAGCTATCGCAGGTTCCGGCCTGAGCCTCGGTCACCGTGCCCAGCCCGTTGTTCTGGGCGTTGTTCTGGCTGGCCGAGTAGTTCCACAGGCTGAAAGGCGCCCCGATGTTGTTGCAGGGACTCTCATCGGGGAAGCACTTCTCCTTGACCGCGATCAGGAAGGTCTGGGCGGCGAAGGACGAGGTCTTGGTCGACCGGTTCATGCCGCCGGGCACGCCCACCAACTGCCAGTTGGGAACGCCCTGGACATCCATATGCCCGATCAGGTCGGTCATGATGTTGACGACCGTCTTGCCGTTGGAGCCGCCCGTGGTGCCGCCGGGGATGTTGGTGGTGGCCGTGGCCGAAGCGGTGGTCCCTCCGACGTCCGGAACGAACGGCACATAGTTGGCCAAGGACGGGTCGAGATAGGTCGACATTTTCCACGCCGCCTTATCCGCGACCTGCGTCGGTGCGAAGACCGACAGGATCACGGCCGGAGAGGTTCCGCTGGGCACATTGCTGGTGCCGACATTCACCCCATAGTTGCCGTAGGTGTCGGTCAGCGTGAACAGCGGGCACGGCACCGTCGGGTCGTGCGGAGTCTGCGCGCCGCTGTCGCTGATGTCGTCGCCGCACAGGTATTGCAAGGTCGGCTGCGACTTGGCGATCACGATCGAGCCGGTGACATTCCCCGTCGTTGGGCTGGAGAAGGTCACCGTTCCCGCCGTGCCGGCCCCGATCGTCTTGATCGCGATCGGGTAGGAGAGCGCAGTGCTCTCACCGCTGCTGTCGGTCCAACCGGGATTGCAGTTGCCGTATTCTTGGCCTGAGTCGGGCGTATCGGTAATCGAGGCCGTGACTTGACCGGAAGCGGCCGGATTGTCGGAACCCGCGTTGTACTAGACGTTCAGGTCGGCCGGGATCGTGCTGTTGCCGGCCACGAACTCCTGGTTCAGCCGCTGGAGAAGGTTGTTGCTGGAATAGCCGCCCTCTTCCTCGGTGTACGCGGAACTCGGGCGGAAATCGTTCGAGTTGATTTCGCAGAACGACACCACCACGTCGGTATAGGTGGCCTTGTTGCCGCCCGGCGCCGCCGAGAAGGTGGCGTAGGCCCCGGTGATGATGTTGTTGGCGTTGAAATAGACCACGTCGGCGCGGACCACGGCGC
>Ga0181537_10003543_pt1 | contig 13331 bp, 3 predicted proteins | sample PEATcosm2014_Bin_39_FD_119765 | JGI IMG/M metagenome (GOLD analysis project Ga0181537, IMG submission 119765) | Peatland microbial communities from MTU Mesocosm Facility, Houghton, MI, USA - PEATcosm2014_Bin23_10_metaG | ecosystem: Environmental > Terrestrial > Soil > Wetlands > Peat | place...
CTCCGCGGACGCCAAGCCCGCGACGTCGTGGCCTACGCCGCCGGCGACGATCACCCGGCCATCCCCAAGCAGCGCCCCAAACGGCCTGGTCCGCGCTGTGGCCAGGTCGCCGGTGGGACTCCATGTGTTGGTGGCGGGGTCATATATTTCAGCGCTGGCAAGGTAGCCGAACAGTGTCGGGCCATTTCCTCCCGCGACGAGGACCCGGCCGTCGTCGAGGAGCGTCGCGAAATGATAGTACCTCCCATCGGTCAAGGTCCCGGCGGGGCTCCATGCGTCCATCAAGGGATCGTAGATCTCCGCGTCGGCACGGGGCGTGTCGCCTTGGTCGAGTCCCCCCGCCACGAGCACGCGGCCATCCGCCAACAATGTCGCCGTGGCATAGGTGCGGTAACCGGCCGGGGGAGCAGCCTCCGTCCAGGTGTCGAGGGTCGGGTCATACAGCACGGCCTCTCTTAATGGGCTTCCCCCCACGACCAGGAGCTTTCCGTTCGGAAGGAGCGTGGCCGTCGAGCCCACACGGTAGTACGGCAGGCCTGCGGCGGATCCCCAGGTTCCCGCGACGGGGTCGTAAAGTTCGGCGCTGTTCACGGGCGGCCCTCCCCCCACGTCGCCGCCCGCGACGATCACCTTGCCATTCGGGAGGAGCGCGGCGACCTGGTCCTGCCGCGCCGTCATGAGGCTGCCGGTCGCGGTCGCCGACGGGATCGCCGGGTCAAACACCTCCGCCGTGGCGGTCGCCGAGCCCGAGGAATCGCCCCCCGCGACGAGCACCTTGCCATTCGCGAGCAGCGTGGCCACCTGGCCCGAGCGCGCGGTGGCCAGGCTGCCCATCGCCGTCCACTGGTCGATCTCGGGAGCATAGAGCTCGGAGGTCATGGTGTCGCCCGAGCCGTCGTTCCCGCCCTCGACCAGCACCCAGCCGTTCGGCAGGAGCGTGGCGCTATGGCCGAAGCGGTCCTGGACCAGGTGGCCCGAGGTGACCGTCCAAGAGTCTGCAACCGGGTCATAGATCTCCGAGGAGAAATCAAGTCCTTCGCTGCTCTCGCCTCCGGCCACCAACACACGGCCATCCGCAAGCAGGGTGGCCGTGTGATCGGCCCTCGCCGCGTTCATGGGGTTGGGGATTGACCATTCACTCTGAGCCGGGTCGTAGATCTCGGCGGAGTACTCCAAGCCTCCGCTGCTATCTCCTCCGGCCACCAGGACCCTGCCATCCGAAAGAAGGGTCGCCGTGTGGTCGGAGCGTCCGAAGTTTAGCGAACCCGTCAGGCTCCAGGACCCGCCGGCAGGGTCGTAGATCTCGGCATCCGAAATGTAATCCCCGGCAGAGTCGAGCCCCCCGGCAACCAGCACCTGTCCGTTCGAAAGCAGCGTCGCGGTGTGGTGGTAGATCGCATCCACGGGCTGTGGCGCGAGTGTCCACGCGTCCTGCTCCGGATCGTAAATCTCGGCGGTTGCGCTCACGCCCGCCGTGGCGTCGATGCCCCCGACCACCAGCACCGTGCCGTTCTGGAGCAGGGTCGCCGTGTGCTGGGCCCGGGGCGCGGACATGGAGGCCGCCGGGGTCCAGGTGCCCACCACGGGGTCGTAGATCTCGGCGGTGGAATAGGCGTTTCCGGAATCGTCCTGGCCGCCGGCGACGAGGATTCGTCCATCGAGCAGCAGCGTGCTGGTCGCCTGCACGCGGGCCGTCCCCATGGACCCAACCGAGGCCCAGGGCAGCGATTCGGGGACAATCGTCAACGTGCCCTCGATAGAACCGGAGTAATTCGGGTCGGTGACCGTCACCGTCACCTGGTAGGTGCCCACCGCCGTGGGAGGCGTGCTGCTGGAGTAGGAGGAATTGTTGTAGGAATAATTCACCTGGGCGTAGGTGTTTCCGCCTGGATCGAATGAAACGCCCTGCGGCGTCCCGTTGAACGCCGTGGTGGTGGTCGGAATCACGCCGGTAGCTGGCGCCTGGGCGATGGTGAACGTTTCCGAGTCGGACCCCGAGAAGTCGGGGTCATCGATGGTGGCCGCGACCGAATACATGCCCGCGTCGGTGGGGGGACTCGGGCTGCCATCGTACAGGAAGTCCACGTTGAGCCCCGACGGCACGGTCGTGGCCGTGACCGCCAGGGGCGATCCGTTGTAGGTCTGGTTCAGGCTTCCCGAGTCTATGGTCACGCTCGCCTGGACCGGCGTAAAGGAGATGGGGGCGGAGGGCACGCTTGCCCCGGCGGAATTGTAGGCCGTCACCGTGATCGTGTAGGTCGTGCCGTCAACTAGGCCCGAGAGGTGGTGGGTCATGCTGAGAGGCGTGCCGGCGTCGGCATCCGCGCCGTCGGCGGGGTACCACGAGACGGTGTAGCTCGTGACGGGAGTCGTTCCCGTGTAAGCCGGGGCGTCAAAGGTCACCCGGGTGTGTCCGTCCCCGGGCGACGCGGCGACGTTCAGCGGGGCGTCGGGGACGACCGAGGGCGCCACCGAGGTGATCATTCCCGCGCTCGGAATGCCATTCACGTAGGCGGTCACCACCGCAAATCCACCCGGGAAGCTGGGAATGCTGCCCGCCAGGGCGGTGAAGCTGGAATCCGTCGTCGTCGTGCTCTCGTCGGGCGAAAACCACGCGGTCTGGCCGTTGCCCATGCTCCTGATCTGGAACACCGGGTAATTGGTGGAGGAGTTGTTCGTCGCGCCGTCGCCGGTGTCCACGCTGGGGGTGAATCCCGACCCGGACGCGACCAGGGGATCGGCGCTGTCCAGCATCGCGGTCACCGAAGTGAGCCCCGGCTGGCGCGCGGGGTCGGGCACGAGACCCGCATCAAAAATAGCTGCAATGTTCGTCCCAGTGGTGGCGATCGTTCCACCCGCGACAAGCACCTGCCCGTTTGCCAGGGTCGTCGCTGTCAGCATCGTCTCTTGCGCGGGGATGTTCCCGGCCAGGCTCCATGTTCCCGCGGCCGGGTCATAAACCTCGGCGGTCTGGAGGAACCCGTCGGCATTGTCGTGGCCACCCACGACCAGGACCTGCCCGTTCTGAAGCGGCGCAACCGCAGGGAAGAATCCATGCCCTTCCGCCGTGGCTCCCGTCAAGCTCCAGGCATTGGTTGCGGGGTCGTAGACCTCGGCGAACGCGATGCTAAAGGTGCCGTCCATGCCGCCGACCGCGAGCGCCTTGCCCCCGGGGAGAAGCGCCATGCCGTATTCGGCCCGCCCCAGGACCATGGAACCCGCCGGACTCCACGCGCCCGTCGACGGATCGTACACTTCCGAGTCAGAAGTGACCGTGGTGGCGTTGGTGTCATATCCTCCCGCGACGAGCACGAGCCCGGATGGCAGCAACACCGCCGATTGCTGCTCCAGCGTGACAGACATCGAGCCGGTCGTGCTCCAACCGTGCCCGGGCTCGTAGAGCTCGGCGACCGGGGCGCCGCCCCCGGCCACCAGCACCTGGCCGTTTGGGAGCAGCGTGGCGGTGGGCCAATCGCGTGTGAAGGTCATCGATCCCGCCGGGCTCCAGGCGTCGAGCGTCGGGTCGTAGAGCTCCGACCCGACCCCGTTGTTGCCGCTGTCGACACCTCCCGCCATCAGGACCTCTCCGGTCGCGAGCAACACGGCCGCGGCATCGTAATGGGGAGACGCCATGCTGGCCGCGGAGGTCCACGTGCCAGTCGCCGGGTCGAAAATCTCCGCGCTTGTGCCGTCGCCTCCGTCGTATCCGCCCGCAACGAGCACCCTTCCGTCCGCCAGCATCGTCGCCGTCTGCCCGTAGCGGCTCTCGCCCATGCTCCCCGTCGCATTCACGGAGGGGATCGCGGGTACGTAGACCAGCTGGGCGGCTGTGATGGGGGTCACGCTATTGCCGAAACCAATCCCCCCGGCAACGAGCACCCTGCCGCTGGGAAGCAGGGTGGCCGCCCCAGCGTGGGTCGGCGTGAAGAGGGCTCCCGGCGCGCTCCATAATCCGCTTGCAGGGTCGTACACCTCGGCGGTTGAAGGCGCGTTCACGTCCACCCCCAACCCGCCCACAACCACCACCTGTCCGTTGGGAAGGAGCGTCGCCGAATGAGAGGTGCGGCCGTAGGTCATGCCCGAGGCGGGTCCCCAGGAATCAAGAGCCGGGTCATACAGCTCGGCGCTCGAAAGATATTGGCCGCCGCCACTTCCAGCGGCGACAAGCACTTTGCCGCTCGGCAGCAATGTCGCCGAATGCCCCGAGCGCGCCGTCGCAAGCGAGCTCCCCGAGGTTGACCACGTGTCGGCGATGGGATCATAAAGCTCCCCGGAGCCGATGGGATTCCCCCCTGAGGCGAAACCGCCAACGACGAGCACCTTGCCGCTCGGCAGCAGCGTGGCCGTGTGGCTGTAGCGCCCCGTCGCGAGTACTCCGGTCGTCACTGTCCACGAATGGGCCACCGGGTCGTAGAGCTCCGTGTCACTGGTCCCATTGCCGCTTGCATCGACTCCGCCAGCGATCAGCACCTTGCCGTTCGGCAGAAGCGTGGCCGTGTGGCTGTAGCGCGGCGTTGTGATCAAATTCCCCGCAGGGCTCCACGAATTGGCCGCGGGGTCATAAATCTCCGCGGAACTGTCGGGTCCGTTGGCATACCCTGCAACCACAAGCACTTCACCATTCGGAAGGAGCGTCGCCGTGTGCCTGGAGCGCGCTGTGGCAAGGCTGCCGGCCGGGCTCCAGGATTCCGTCACGGGATCATAAAGTTCGCAGGACGCAATGGGTTCGCTGGGGCTGATATCGTTCCCGCCGACGACCAGCACCTTGCCGTTCATCAGGAGGGTGGACGTGGAATGTGAACGAGCCGTCCCAAGGCTGCCCACGGCGACCGATACGGGAGTGCCGGGGCTGATGAAGATCACGAAGGATGCGGTGATCGTCGGTCCGGATCCCGTGGCCACGCTGACGGTGAAGGCATAGGTGCCGGCCTGGGTGGGCGTCCCGGAGAGGGCGCCCGTCGAGGGATCTATCGACATTCCCGGGGGAAGTCCCGTGGCGGAAAAGCCGGCCGCAACATACCCGTCCAAGGAGACCGTGAATCCCGAGAAGGGGGATCCCTGAATGTCGCTCAGGGTTGCAGTCGAGCTGGAGATACCCGGGGGAAACGCGATGGCCAGGCCGGGGTCGCTCGTGAATTCGCCGGAGCTTGAAAAATCGGTCCCGTTGCCGGAACCGTCGATCTGGACGACAAAGCCCGTGGATTCCTCCACAAAATAGATATAGCCGTTCTGGGGATTAACGGCGACATACTCCGGCGACGCGATCGTTGCCGAGGACCCGATGGTGGAGCTGTCGACGATCGTGGTGCGGTTCCCGGACGAATCCACGCGAATGATGGTACCCGCGCCCGAGTCCGACACCACAAGGGTCGATGTCGTGAAATCCCAAGCAATCCCGCTGACACCCGCGAAAGAAGTTCCGGACCCCACGGGAGAGGAGCCTCCCGAGTACACGGAGCGAACAAGCGTGCCGGGCGCCACCGAAACCACCTCGCTAAGGCCGATGTCGTAATAGTAGATGGTCCCATCGGCTCCCGCAGTCAGGAATACGGGGCCCGCTATGGAAGCCCCGGTTCCGATCGAATTGCTGGCAATCACGGTCCGGTCGCCTGTGGCGGGGTCGATGCTCAGCACCGCTGCGGAGAGATAGTCCGATCCAATCAGGGCCGACGTCGCAGGGTCCCAAGCCATCGCTGCAAAGGAAGATACGGCAGGGCCCCCACCCTTTCCGCTCCCACCTAGATCCGATATGTCCGTCCTGTTGCCGGCTCCGTCGATCCGGACGATCTCGTTGTAAACATAGTCATAGTAATAAACCGACTTATCGGCACCCAAGGTCACATAGAGGGCTTGTCCCAATGGCACGCCGGCACCCGTGACGTTGTTGGCCAGGGGCGTTTCGACTCCCCCTGAAGAGGATACGTCAATGACCCCAAGATTCGTATCCGACACCACCGCGTCTCCCGTTTCCACCTGCGCGCGGACCGAAGACGCCAAACCCATTCCCAGCGCAATCGCGAGAAAGCAGCGGTCAAGCCGGCCTGGCGTCAGGCCGAATTTGAAACCTATGAAACGGGAGAAAATCGGGATTCGGCCGGGGAGTCGTTGAAGGAGGAGAAAAATCAGCCGGGACTCGCCCCGGAATACCTAGGGCCCAGTCCGATATATAGAACGCACTGAAGGAGCGCCTGCTCCCGTCTCACATGCAGCCCCTGCACTATACATTGTATATAGGAATCACCGCACCCATGCCGGAGGGTCGCACTTGTCCTAAGAAAATAGGGTCGCGGGTGCATTCCTGAAGCTGAAACGCAAAAACGTCTCGATAAGGAAAGCTATCCCGGACCAGCACAAGCCATTATGTCAAAAATTCGCCAATCCGATTGTGAATAACTTGGGATTAACCTGTCCGTAACCCGGGCGCCCAAAAAATCATCATTGTTAGCCCCGATGCCCGGCTTATGGTCCCCCTCAGTTCGCCGTGAAATCCCCGTCCCCCCAGGGCGCGATGTCCGCGCCGTTTACCCGCCGCCGGCTCCTCAAGGGAGCCGCCGTCGCCGCAGCCTCCGCGCTCATGCCAGGGAACGTGCGGCGCATGCTGGCGCAGGGTGCGCCCCGCACGGGCTCGCTTTCCGACATCAAGCACCTCGTCCTCCTCATGCAGGAGAACCGCTCGTTCGACCATTATTTCGGGACGATGGCGGGCGTGAGGGGCTTCGACGACCCGAAGGCCCTCGTCCTCCAGAACGGCCGCAGTGTGTTCTACCAGCCCGACGCGGAGAATCCCGAGGGCTACACCCTGCCCTTCCACTTGGATACCCGCCGGACGAGCGCTCAGAAGATCCCCTCGACGGACCACTCGTGGGCCGTGCAGCACGAGTCCTGGAACTATGGAGGGATGGACAAGTGGCTTCCCGCCCATCGCAAGGCCGACGGGGCGAACGGCCCCTACGTGATGGGCTACCACACCCGGGCAGACATCCCCTTCCAGTTCGCCCTGGCCGAGGCCTTCACGCTCTGCGACAGCTACCACTGCTCGGTCATGGGCCCGACCTGGCCCAACCGGTTCTATTGGATGACGGGGACGATCGATCCCGAGGGAAAGGCAGGCGGCCCCATCATCGAGAACAAGACCCCCGCCGAAGGCCTCACCTGGAAGACCTACGCCGAGCGCCTCGAGGAGGCCGGCGTCAGCTGGAAGGTCTACCAGCAGGAGGACAACTACGGCTGCAACGTGTTCGAGAACTTCCGCTCCTTCCTGCAGGCCCCGATCGGCTCCCCGCTCCACGAGAAGGGGATGGTCCGCGGCCCCGAGGGCCAGTTCGAGCACGACGCGATGAACGACAGGCTCCCGGCGGTCTCGTGGGTCATCCCCACGAGCTTCCAGTCCGAGCACCCCGACTACATGCCCGCGGACGGGGCGGCCTTCGTCGCCGCGAAGATCGACGCCATCGCCGCGAACCCGGACGTCTGGGCGAAGACCGCGTTCATCCTCAACTACGACGAGAACGACGGCATCTTCGACCACGTGGCGCCGATCGTGCCTCCCGCCGGAACGGACGGGGAATTCGTCTCCGGCGTCCCGATCGGCAGCGGCTACCGCGTTCCCTGCATCATCGTCTCGCCGTGGACCGCCGGCGGCTGGGTCTGCAGCCAGCCGTTCGACCACACCTCGGTCCTTCAGCTCCTGGAAAGGTTCACCGGCGTGCGCGAGCCGAACATCAGCGCCTGGCGCCGGTCGACCTTCGGCGACCTCTCCGCGGCGTTCCGCTTCGGCGGCTCCGCCGCGGGTGCACCGGTCCTCCCCGACACGAGCGGGCCACTCAGCGTCGCGAAGTTCGAATCCGGCAACCTGCCGGCGCCCACGCTTCCAGGATCCGGCCAGAAGCCGCCGACCCAGGAGAAGGCGCGGCGCAGCCCAAGCGCCTGAGAAGCGCCGCACGTCGCTACGGCTGCGCCAGATACAAACCGCTGGCGCGACCAGACGGGTATTGCTTCGCGGAAAAGTTTCCGCAGATTTTTTCCGCCGAACGCATGTCAACGGTTGCAACCAGTCCCTCCGGTGTAGTGGCCTTCGATGAGGATGCCTGGGATGACCTCCTCAACTTCGTCGAGGAGAAGCGCGTCATCCCGATCATCGGGCCCGAACTCCTCACGGTTCAGACCGACGAGGGTCCCAGGAACCTCTATTCCTGGCTGGCGCTCAAGCTGGCCGGCCGGCTCGGCCTTTCGCTCTCCGACCTTCCCCCCTCGCCCACCCTGAACGACGTCGTCGTTCAGTTCCTCGGCCGGCGGGGCCGCCGCGAGGACGCCTACACCCGCATCCGTACGATCCTGCGCGAGACGACCTTCTCGCCGCCCAAGGCGCTCCAGCAGCTGGCCGAGATCACGGACTTCGACCTCTACGTCTCGACGACCTTCGACCCGCTCCTCGAGGACGCGATCAACCAGGCGCGCTTCGCGGGCCAGGGCAACACGGACGTCCTCACCTACGCGCCCAACAAGGTGAACGACCTTCCGACCGAGCGGGACCGGCTGACCCGGCCCCTCGTCTACCACCTGATGGGCCGCCTCTCGGCGTCCCCGACCTATGTGATCTCCGAGGAGGATACGCTCGAGTTCGTCTGCGCGCTCCAGAGCGAGAACTACCGCCCCGAGCGGCTCTTCGCCGAGCTGGAGCACAACCACCTCCTCATCCTCGGCGACGGGTTCTCGGACTGGCTGACCCGCCTCTTCCTGCGCCTCGCCAAGCGCAAGCGCCTCTCGGACCCCCGCGAGGTGGGCGAGGTCCTCGCGGATTCCCGGGCGTTCAGCGATCCCGGCCTAGTCTTCTTCCTGCAGCAGGTGAGCAGCCGCACCCGCGTCTACGCCGAGGGCGCCGAGAGCTTCGTCGCCGAGCTCCACCGGCGCTGGAAGGCCCGCCGGAAGGCCCCGGCCTCCTCCTCCGGCGGGCCCTTCCGCTTCCTGCCCCCCGCCCGCGAGATGCCGGACCAGGCCATCTTCATCAGCTACGCGCGCGAGGACCTGGCCGCCGTCCAGCGCATCAAGGCCGCCTTCGACGAGGCAGGCCTCACGACCTGGTTCGACATGGACCAGCTGGAGGGCGGCGACGACTTCGACCGCAAGATCCAGCGCAACATCGCCCGCTGCAGCTTCTTCATCCCGATCGTCTCGGCGGCGACCCAGAAGCGGGTCGAGGGCTACTTCCGCCGCGAATGGTCCTGGGCCGTCGACCGCACCCGCGCGATGGCCGAGGGCGCCGCGTTCATCCTTCCCGTGTGCGTCGACCAGACGCCGGAGGCGGAGGCCCTGGTGCCGGACCGGTTCCTCAAGAACCACTGGACCCGCCTGCCCGCCGGCGAGACGACCCCCGACTTTACCCGGCGCATCCGCGAGCTCCTCGGGACCCGCTAGAGCGCCCGATCCCCCGCCGTGAGCACCGCCGCCCCCCCGTCCGTCCCCTCCTCCGTCGACCGCGAGAATCCCTGGCCGGGACTGACGACCTTCTCCGAGGAGCAGACGGCGTTCTTCTTCGGCCGCGGCACGGAGGTCCGCGAGCTCTACCGCAGGGTCGACCGCCAATCGCTCACGGTCCTCTTCGGCCAGTCCGGCCTCGGCAAGTCCTCGCTCCTCCAGGCGGGGCTCTTTCCCCGCCTGCGCGCGGAGCACTACTGCCCCGTCTACGTGCGCCTCGACCACGGCCCGGATGCCCCCTCCCTGACCGAGCAGATCAAGGGTGTCGTCTTCCGGGAGACCCGCGCCGCCGGGACCTGGACCAAGGCCGGCAGCTCCGTCATGGACGAGACCCTCTGGGAATTCTTCCACCACAGGGACGACCAGCTGCGGGCCCCCGACGGCAGCCTCGTGACCCCGGTCCTCATCTTCGACCAGTTCGAGGAGCTCTTCACGCTGGGGTCCGCGGCGGAGGCGACCCGCAAGCGCGCCGAGGCCTTCGTCGCCGAGCTGGCCGATCTCGTCGAGAACCGCCCCCCCGCGCGCCTCGAGGCCCGCATGGAGTCGGAATCCTCCGAGATCGACGCGTTTGACTTCTCCCGGACGGATTACCGGATCCTCGTCGCGCTGCGCGAGGACTACCTGCCCCACCTGGAGAGCCTGAAGGGCTCGATGCCGTCCCTTATGCAGAACCGGATGCGGCTCACCCGGATGCGGGCGAGCCAGGCCCTCGAGGCCATCGTGAAGCCGGGCGAGGGACTGGTCTCCGAGGAGGTCGCGACCGCGATCGCGACCTTCGTCGCCGGCCGCCCGGACCTCGAGAACGCCGAGATCGAGCCCTCGCTCCTCTCGCTCGTCTGCCGGGAGCTCAACACGCAGCGCCAGAAGCGCGGCGAGAAGGAGATCGGCGCGAGCCTGCTGGCGGGCACCCGCGACACGATCCTGCAGGAATTCTACGAGCGCTCGCTGGCCGACCAGCCGGCGGCCGTGCGCCACTTCATCGAGGACGAGCTCCTGACCGAGTCCGGCCACCGCGAGAATGTCGCCCTCGACCGCGCGCAGAAGCGGATCTCCCAGGCCGGGGCGGATCCCCACTCCCTCGACGTGCTGGTCAACCGCCGCCTGCTGCGGATCGAGGAGCGCCTCGACGTACGCCGCGTCGAGCTGACCCACGACGTCCTCTGCGGCGTCGTCAAGGCCTCCCGCGAAGTGCGCCGGGAGCGCGAGGCCAAGGAGAACGCCGAGCGCCTGCTCGCGGAGACCCGCGCCAAGGAGGCCGCCGTCCAGCGCTCGCTCACGCGCGCGCGCATGGTGGCGCTCATCTGCGGCGTCCTCGCGCTCGGGGCCGCCGGCAGCGCGCTCTTCGGGTATTTCAACCTGCGCCGGGCCAGGGCCGCGGAGCAGGAGGCGAAGGCGGCGGAGGCCGACGCGCGGGGGTCCGCCGATCGCGCGCTCGCGATCCAGGAGATGTCCCAGGAGGCCCGCGGCTCGGCGGAGACGCTCGTCACCTACATCCTGGACGACTTCTACCACGAGCTGGAGCCGATCGGGCGCCTGGACGTCGTCGCGGAACTCGCGAAGCGCTCCGCCGAATACTACCGCACGCTGCCGCTCTCGCTGCGCAATCCGACGACCGTGCGCAACCAGGCCCTCGCGGACGCGCGGTATGCCACGGTGCTCGCCCGCCAGGCCAAGATGGACGAGGCCAAGCCGGTGCTCAACGAGAGCCTGCACCTCTTCGAGCGCCTGAGCGCAAACGGGGACGATTCGGACGAGCTTGCGATCGGATGGGCCACCGCGCTCATCGCCCAGGCCAACATGACCTACACGACGTTCAATGCCTCGGGCGCGGTCGTACCCGCGACCAAGGCCGTCGAACTCCTGAGACCGAAGGCGAAGGCCGGGGCGAGCAACCTGGTGTGGAACACCCTCGCCGACAGCCTGGACAGGCAGGGCTTCATGTACCTTCGCTCCGCCCAGTACAACAAGGCCATCGACTCCCTGCAGCAGGCCCGCGCCATCTACGACCACCTGAGGACGGCCAATCCCCCCGTGCGGACCGCCCAGTCCTCCCTCGCCCAGTCCGGCTCCTGGCTCTGCGAGGCTCTCGCCTTCACGGGCAAGCTTCCCGAGGCGGTCGCGGTGGCCCACGAATCGCTGGACGCCGCCAACCAGGCCCTTGTCCTCAATCCGGTGGACAGGGGTGCGCTGAAGGCCCGGGGACTCGCCTACGATGACCTGGCGCAGGCGCTCGGGGACTCCCTCGATGACAAGGCGGCCCTGGAGATGAACGCGAAGGGCCTCGCGACCTGGCAGGAGATGCTCCGCCTCGATCCCACAAACGCGACCGCCCGGCACAACAGCGCAGCCTCGTACGGGTTCAGGTCCATAACGCTCGGGAACCAGGGCCGCATCAACGAGGCGGAGGACGCGCTCGTCGCAGGCGTCGACGCCCTTGAAAAGGGCCGAATGACCGGGGACGACTACGGCGCCGGGGTCTTGTATTACCGCATCATCGCCAACAACGAGTCGCAGCTGGGCCATGTGGCCGGCGCCGAGGCGGCCCTCGAAAAATCGGGCCAGTATCGGAAAAAGTTCCTCGAAAGCCAACCCCCGGAAAGCGTCGGCCGGTTCAATTCGGAAACCTACCTGGATTACTCGAAGGCCGACATCCTGGCCGCGCGGGGCGATTTTGAAGGGGCCGCCAAGTTGGCCGGCGCCGCGCTGGAACGGGCCAGGTCCTTCGGGGACCAGACCGACGAGCGTCGCAAGACGAAGCGGGACGCGGTCCGAAACCTTGACGATAACTTGGCCACTTATGAGCTCCACCTCGGGCACTACGAAAGGGTCGCGGCGCTTGAGAAGGAGGCCGTCGAAAACGAGAAGGCCGAGGGTCCGAGCGTCATCGCTGACTACCGCACCCTGCACGTCTCCGAGACCTACGAGGCCCAGGGGCTCATCCTTTCCGGTCACGCCTCCGAGGGCCTCGAGCTCATCGCTCCTGTCATCACGTTCGAGCGGGGCCTCGCAAAGATGGCCACGTCGCCCGAGGCCGCCCAGGAGCTCGAGCTCGCCTACGCGCTCTACGTCGAGGCGATCGGCCAGCCGGCCGGTTCCGAGGCGAAGCGCGACGCGGATCTCCAGGAGGCGCAGCATCTCGTGGAGGCGCTTCCCTCCGAGGCCCAGCAGTGGCGCCAGGTCCAGGACCTGAAGGGTTTTCTCGCCGCCCCGACAAAGGCCTGAGGCGAATCCCCTGGCGCCACGCCCTCGGCGACAGCCTGATCGGGTTGTCCGACTCCACGGGGCCCAGCCCCGCGTCCACCGCCAGTTGGGACGACGGGGTGCGGCCGAGGCTAGTTGACGGTCAGCGTTGCTCCCGAGCTCGTCACCGAGCCTTGCGAATTCGTAATGGTCACGGTGTAGGTCCCGTCATTGGCGGCCGTCACGTTGGTGAGCGTCAGGCTGGCCTTCGTGTCCCCTGACAGGGGTGTCCCGTTGAGCGACCATTGGTAGGTCGGCGCCGGATTACCGGTCGCGACGACCTTGAACGTGACGCTTGAGCCCGCGCTCACGGTCTGGGACTGGGGCTGGGTTGTGATCGCCGGAGGGGCGGCGACCTTGAGCGCTGCGGCCTTGCTCGTCACGCTTCCGATGCTATTGGTCACCTCCACCGTATAGCTTCCCGCGTTGGCGGGCTGGACATCGCCGATCGTGAGGGTCGCGGAGGTCGCGCCGGAAAGCAGGATTCCTCCCAAATACCACTGGTAGGTCGGAGCCGGGGTCCCCATGGCGACGACCGAGAACGAGGCGCTCGCGCCCTGGTTTGCTGTTTCGGACGCGGGCTGGGTCGTTATCGCCGGGGCCACGTTGACGGTCAG
>Ga0181537_10003544_pt1 | contig 13329 bp, 12 predicted proteins | sample PEATcosm2014_Bin_39_FD_119765 | JGI IMG/M metagenome (GOLD analysis project Ga0181537, IMG submission 119765) | Peatland microbial communities from MTU Mesocosm Facility, Houghton, MI, USA - PEATcosm2014_Bin23_10_metaG | ecosystem: Environmental > Terrestrial > Soil > Wetlands > Peat | place...
AAGCCGCACACCTGGTTCGCCGCCATTTCATCCGCGCAAAATAATCCTCGTAGGGGATGCCGTTGCTGATCGGCAGGGTTTTTCCCGAAAATCCTCTACCGTTTCCTCCTAATGCGGCGGTAGGACGCCACCGGGCTTGAGCCATTGCTTGAGTTCCGCGTAGGTCAGCCGGCACTCGCGGGGGCCAACCACATAGGCGGCGACCGAGTACGGATTGAACAGGATCGTCACCCCGTCCTTGTCGACCGCCCAGGTTTTCGGGTCGCCGACGACCGCGCCAAAATCGGCGTTGTCAAAGAAATCCCAATCCTCTGCCTTGGCCTCGACAGCGAGCTTGTCATGACAGACCACGCCGACCGCCGGCACCGAAGTTTTCGGCTCGGCGAGGAAATCCGCCAGGTCCACGGATTTGTCGCCGGCCGGGTTCCATAGCATGGTCGAGCGCCAACTGTTCGGGTGCGCGCCGCCGCCATACGCGGAGAACTGGAGCGTCACCGACGCGAGATGCAGGCCGAGATAGGTCGTCTCGTAATCGACCTGATAGAAATTGCTCGCGCCAATGTTCCGGTTTGGCTCGGTCTGGCGATATTCGGACAAGGTCTTGGGGTCCAGCGTCAGATCGTGCACCTCGCGATTGAATTTCGCGGCAGCCGGCGGCGCGAATTGCGGATATTCGACCGTGATCTCGTAGAGGCCCTTTTTGGTCTCATCAAAGAACGCCGGCAGCAGTTTTGGCGCGGCGGTCGAGCCGTTGGCTCCCTCGCCGGCGAGAAAGCGGCGCCGTTTTTCCGTTTCACCGAGCAAGCAAGTCGCCAGCGCCGCGTCGCCGGCTTCCGCGCAGGCGGCATCGCGTGCGCCGACCCATTGCCGCTGGCTCGCGCGCAACCCGCTCTGCTGAGTCGGCGGCAATGTCTTGAACAGCGCGGCAAAGGCCATTCCCATTGCCCGGTCGGCGGCAGCCAGTTCGGGGTTGCCGCAGATGGCTTTCTCCGACGGAGTCGTTGCCTTGCCGCAATCGGGCGCGGGCTGCGCCAAGGCCGCGCTCGCCAAAGCCGCCAGCACCGCAAGAGTGGCCAACAGGCTTCGGCCAAAAATCATACTTCCTCCGGATGGCTCGGTTGATCATAGCGCGATGCCGGGCGGTCAGCGATCCGCTATGCTGGCACTAAGATTCCGGGGCAAGAATTCGGGGACCGCCAGATGACCTACGCCGCTCCGCTCGCCGATATGCGCCTGGTGCTCGACACGGTCGGCAATCTTTCCGGTGACGCAGCCGAGATGGCTGATGCGGTGCTCGACGAGGCGGCGAAGTTCGCCGAGGGGGAGCTCGCGCCGCTCAACCAGGTTGGCGATCGCATCGGCAGCGTCCTCGAAAACGGCGTGGTCCGCACCCCGCCGGGGTTTCGCGAGGCCTACCGCACCTATGTCGAAGGCGGCTGGAACGGGGTGGCCTCGCCCCCGGAGATTGGCGGCCAGGGTTTGCCGCAAGCGCTCGCGGTGCCGCTGACCGAGATGTGGAACTCGGCCTGCATGGGCTGGGCCTTGTGCCCGCTGCTCAATCACGGCGCGGTCGAGATGTTGCGCACGCACGGCTCGCCCGAATTGAAGGCGCGCTATCTCGGCAGACTGGTCTCCGGCGAATGGACCGGGACGATGAACCTGACCGAGCCGCAGGCCGGCTCCGACCTTGGCGCGCTGCGCACCCGCGCCACACCGGCCAGCGACCCGCGCTGGGGCGAGCATTACCGCATCTCCGGCCAGAAGATCTTTATCACCTACGGCGACCACGATTTCACCGACAACATCATCCACATGGTGCTGGCGCGCCTGCCTGACGCGCCGCCGGGCAGTCGCGGTATCTCCTTGTTCCTGGTACCGAAATTCCTGCTCGACCGAGACGGGCGGCCGGCCGAGCGCAACGATGTCCGCACGCTGAGGCTCGAGGAGAAACTCGGCATCCACGCCTCGCCGACCTGCGTTTTGTCGTTTGGCGAGGGCGAGGGTGCGATCGGCTGGCGCATTGGCGAGCCCCATCGCGGGCTCGAGGCGATGTTCACGATGATGAACAGCGAGCGGCTTTTGGTCGGCGTGCAGGGTGTCGCGATCGCCGAGCGCGCTTATCAGACGGCGCTCGCCTATGCCCGCACCCGGGTCCAGGGCCAGCCGATCGGCATGCCGCGCGGTGGCCCGACACCGCCGATCATCCATCATCCCGACGTGCGCCGCATGCTGCTGTCGATGCGGGCGCAGACCGAGGCAGCGCGGGCGCTCGCCTATTATGCTGGCGCAGCGATCGACGCCGCGCACCATGATCCCAAAGCGCAGCACCGCGCCGATCTGCTGATCCCGGTGGTCAAGGCGTGGTGCAGCGACAAGGGGATCGAGATCGCCTCGACCGGCATTCAGGTGCATGGCGGCATGGGCTATATCGAGGAGACCGGCGCCGCGCAGCATCTGCGCGATGCCCGCATCGCCGCGATCTATGAAGGCACTAACGGCATCCAGGCCGGCGACCTGGTCGGCCGCAAACTGGGGCGCGACAAGGGTGAGGCGGCGCGCGAATTATTCGCCGAGATCGCGGCGAGCCTTGGCGACTTTACCGGCGCAACGACGGGGTTGCGGCAGCCACTCGCCGACGGCCTCATCGCGCTCGAAGACGCGACCGCCTGGCTGGTCGAGGCCGAACCGGCGTTCGCCGCCGCCGGCGCGGTGCCGTACCTCAATTTGTTTGGCACGGTCGCTGCCGGCTGGCTGATGGCGCGGCTGGCGCTTGCAGCGCAGCAAGGGAGCCATCCGCTCGCCGCCGCCAAGCTCGCGACGGCGCGGTTTTTCGCCGAGCAAATCCTCGCCGCCGTGCCGGGCTTGCTGCCGGCGATCAAGGGCGGCTCGACGGTGCTGGGGTTCGAGCCGGATCAGCTTTAGGGCCTGAGGCAATGCCTCACCCCGTCGCTTCCCGGCGAAAGCAGGGATCCACCTTTCGGCGCCCGAGCCGGTTGACGCGTGGGTCCCGGCTTTCGCCAGGAGGCGGAAGAGTATCGCCATGACTGTCGCCGCATCCCTGCGGGTCGACAATATCCGGCTCGGCATCCTCTACATGATCGGCGCGGTGTTCTTGTTCTCGATCCAGAACGCGATCGGAAAATGGCTCGCGCAGGACTACCCGATCCCGATGCTGGTGTTCTTCCGCTCGTTTATCGCGCTGGTGCCGTGCGTGTTTCTGGTGGCGCGCGCCGGCGGGCCGCGTGTCTTGCGGACCAACCGCTTGGCCGGACAGTTCGGTCGCGCGGTGGTGTGGGGCGGATCGAACGCCGCCTCTTTTGTCGGTTATCACTATCTGCCGGTTGCCGACGCGGTAGCGCTGACCTTCGCCGCGCCGCTGTTTCTGACGGCACTCTCCTACCCGGTCATCAAGGAGCGCGTAAGCCGCGAGCGCTGGATCGCGGTCAGTGTCGGATTTGTCGGCGTCCTGGTGATGGCGCGACCGAGCGGCGCGGAGAACGCGGTCGGTGTCGCCGGGTCGCTGACCTGCGCGATCTGCAGCGCAATCGGCACGTTGACCGTGCGCGACCTCTGCCGAACCGAACACTCGGCCTCGATCGTCACCTGGACGGCGATCTTCATGACCGCGATGGCGGTGCCGTTTCTGCCATTCTATTGGGTAACGCCGACGCTGCTCGGCTGGGTGCTGTTCTGCTCGATGGGCCTCATCGGCGGCGTGTCGCAATATTGCGCGACGCTGGCCTTGTCGCACGCACCGGCCGCGGCGGTGTCGCCGTTCAATTACACGGGGCTGATCTGGGGCTCGGTGATCGGCCTGATCATCTGGGGCGACTGGCCGACGGCGCCCATCGTCATCGGCGCGGTGATCGTCACCCTGACCGGGCTCTATCTGTTACGCTCCGAAAGCCGCCATCGGCAGCCCGCGCCGGCGCCAAAATTCGCTCGATAGGAAAGGTACTTTTCGCCATGACCCAGCCGCACGGCCCGTTGCAGGGCGTCAAGGTCGTCGCCTGCTCCACCGCGCAAGCCGGCACGGTACCTTACATGCTGATGGCCGATCTCGGCGCCGAGGTGATCAAGATCGAGGTGCCGGGCATCGGCGACAATTCGCGCGGCTCGACGGTGCTGCCCGGCATGCCGAGCACCTACTTCGAGACCAACAATCGCGGCGTAAAGAGCGTCACGCTCAATCTGAAAGCGCCGGAGGGTCGCGAGATCCTGCGCCGCCTCGTCGCGCAGGCGGACATTTTCGGACAAAATTTCCGGCCCGGCGCGGCGGAGAAAAACGGCTTCGGCTATGAGGAGTTGAAGCAGGTCAACCCGAAGCTCGTCTACATGTCGATTTCGGGCTACGGCCCGAAGGGACCGCACGCCGACCTGCCGGGGACCGACTCGATGGCCCAGGCGCTTGGCGGCATCGCCCAGGCCTATTCGACCCCGGGCCTGCCGTTGCGCACCGGCATCGTCTCGGTCGCCGACGAGACCTGCGCGATCCTCGCCTTTGGTGGCGCCCTGGCGGCATTGACCTATGCGCGCGCGACCGGCATCGGGCAAAAAATCGATTGCTCGCTGCTTGGCGGCCAGATCCGGCTGATGGGTTGGACGTTGACGACAGCGATGTGGCGCGACCGCGACCCGGTGACCGGGCAGGCGCGCATCACCGGCACCGCGGACCGCCCCGGCATTAGCGCCAGCTTTAACGACCGGGACGGGAAACCGCTGGTGTTCCAGCTCAATGGCGCCCGGCCGTGGCGCGCGGCGATGACCGCGCTCGGCTTTTACGAGGCGCTGGAGGAGGCCGGGTTTGGCGATCTCGGCGTGATCATCGGATCGGATGACCGGCGCGAGACCCTGCTGCGCCTGCTCGACGAGCTGTTCGCGACCGGGCCGCGCGACAATTGGGTGGCGCGGCTACGTGGCGCGGATATCGTCGCGGCGCCCATCAACACCTTGCTCGAAGCCTCGAACGACCCCGACGTGCTGGCCAACGGCTATGTCACGGAAGTCGATTATCCCAAACACGGCAAGCGGCTGAAGGTGCACGGCTCGCCCTGGCATTTCTCCGAAACGCCGGCGCAGATCGGCGTCGCCCCCGAACTCGGCGCCGACAACGAGGCCGTGCTCGGCACTCTCGGCTACACCCAAGCCCAAATCGCCGGCCTACGCGAGCGCAAGGTGATCTGATCCTGTCGTCCCGGCGAAAGCCGGGACCTACCGACCAGCCGCTCCTCCGTGGTGATCAAGGCGAGAGCGAGGCGTAAAGATCGATCCATTGTGGGTTATCAGCTTCGATGAGCTGGATTTTCCAGGCTCGCTTCCACTCCTTGATCTGCCGCTCACGCACGTAGGCCGTTTCGAGCGATGCATGCTGCTCGAACCAGACCAGCCGGTCGACACCGTATTTCTTCGTAAAGCCTGGAACAGCCTTCTGCTTGTGTTCCCACACCCGCTTTATCAGGTCGCGCGTGCTGCCCACGTAAAGGGTTCCGTTCGGCTTGCTCGACAGCAAATACACGTAGAACATCGAGCGTGGCCAACGGTGGGTCCCGGCTTTCGCCGGGACGACACCGAGAGCGCGCTACTCCGCGGCTTGCGGCATCGATTTGAGGTCGGTCGAGTATTTGAGGTGCACCGGCGCGTTCAGCTCGAACGGGTCCTTGAGGCCCAGTTCCTTGCCGATTTCGCGCATCGCCGGCATGACCTCCTGGCCGAGGAGCCGGATGCAGGTGCGCGCGTCGGCGTCGCTGACCGTGCCGTCATTACCCCAGATACCGTAGATCGACGGGCGCGTCTCTTCGAGCACGCGGCGGATTTTCGGGATCACCGTCTTGGGCGTGCCAAAGAACACCCGGCCGTCGGCGACTTGCTGTTCGAAAGTCGGCCGCCCACGTGGGTTCTCCGCCCGGCCGACCGCGAATTCGACAAAATTGCGGCGCAGCGACGGGGAGAAATAGCCCGACGGGTTCGCCCATACCGGATGCGCGAGACCGGTAAACTCGCCCTGCATCCACAGGAACTGACGGGCATTCTTCTCGGCCTTCTCCTCGCTGTCGGAAACGTGGATCTGCTGGAGGTAGCCGCGGTTTTCCGGCCCCGATTCGTAACCGACCTCAGCCGCGGCCTCGTCGTAGATCTTCCAGATGTTCTTGGTCGCCTCGATCGAGGTATTGAGCGCGATATACGGATAGCGCTGCTTGGCCGCCCAGATGATGGTTTCGCGGCTGAGCACGCCCGGGATCCAGACGCGCGGGTAGGGCTTTTGCAGCGGCACCGCCCACGGGTTGACGACGCGATGTTGGTAATGCGTGCCTTCCCAGCGGAACGGCCCCTGCCGGCTCCACGCCGCGGTGACGAGGTCGTGCGCCTCCTCGAAACGCTCGCGGTTGAAGGCCGGATTGACGCCGGTCGCGAGCTGCTCCTGCCCGCCGCCGCGGACAAAGCCGGAAACGAGCCGGCCCTTCGAGATCATGTCGATCATCGCCAATTCTTCGGCGAGGCGAACCGGGTTTTCCGCCAAGGGCAGCGGATTGCCGAGGAGGACGATCTTCGCCTTTTTGGTCACCGCGGCGAGGATCGAGGCGAACACATTGCACTTCGCCTGCATGCAGAACGGCGCGTTGTGGTGCTCGTTGAGCATGAAGCCTTCGACGCCCTGCTCCTCGGCGTAGATGTAGTGCTCAAGGTAGCGGTTATAGAGTTCGCTGCCGGCGACCGGGTCGAAATGCTTGTTCGAGAACAACAGCGCCGTGTGGCCGGTCTCGAGCCCGATATCGGCAGGATAGGCGGACATCGGCTGCTCGGTGAAATACATCACATGCATAGCGGTCTCCTTTCGCCTAGCGGCGGGATCAGTTCTCTTCGATAAAACTGGTGACAAGCCGCGCGAGCGTGTCCGGCTGTTCCATGTCGACGCAATGGCCCGAAGCCGCGACGGTCTCAAAGCGCGCCTTTAGCGCCTTCGCGTACAGCTCGCCGGCGCTTTTTGGCACGATCTGGTCGTCATCGCCCCACACGACGAGCGCCGGCGCCTTCACCCCACCGAGCAGATGTGGCAGGGTCGGGCTGTACATGTACGGCTTCCAGGCGACGCGGAAGCTCATCTCGCGGCACAGATCCCATTCGACGAGCTGGTCGGTCGACACATCGCCGTAGTTGCGCTCAAACGCGGCGGGGTCGTGGAACCCGGCCTTGGCATAATCGATATAGCTGACGATCGCCTGGTCCTTGATCTCGCCCTCCGGCGGCTTCACCCCCATCGCACCGACCAGGACCAGGCGGTGAAAGTCGCGCGGCGCCAAAGCCGCCATCTCGGCCGCGATCCAGCCGCCAAAACCCAGGCCGACGAGGCTGACACGCTCGACCCCAAGCTCCGCCAGCAGCCATTGGTAGAGCGCGGCGATATCGCGCGGGTGGCGCAGCCATGACGCGCGTTCGGATTTCTCGGAAAAGCCGGGATGCACTGGCACGATGACATCGAAATGCGCCGACAAAGCCTCATAAAAGGGCAGTTTGTCGAGGGTTCCGGTATCGTGATGCAGGATCAACAGCGGCCGGCCGCTACCGCCACGGCCGATCGTCAATGTCAGCCCGCCCAGATCGATGTGCTGCTCGCTCCATCCGGCCACGATCGCCGCTCCTCTCCCTAACTGATGATAAGGTTAGCCATTGTTTCGCCCCGACCGCAACCAGCGGCGTGCGCAAGGCCGCTTGCGCGAGGCTCAACGCTGCCGTGGAGGCGAGGGCTCGCGGTCGTAATTCATCGCAATCCCTCCGCCGCATCGATCAGCCAAGCGTAGAGCCAGCGCGCATAAGATCGCTGTACCAGGAGCCGATAATGCGGCGCCTCGTCGAGCTGGTCGAGGATGACGGGTAGGCGCGCGAAAAGCGTCTGCGCGCATTGCCCGGGTCCAAAAGCGCGCGGATGGAGATCGAGCCCGCAACCCGCGGCGAGCAAGGCGCGCGCGGCGCTGCCGCCGATCGCGAGGATCACGCGGCTCGACGACAGATCGCTGAGCAACGCGCGGCGGCCCGTCAGCGCGCGCTCCAGCCGAGGCAGCAAACCGGTCTCGCCCTCCGCGACAACAAGCCACTCGTCGGGACCAAGCCACAGCGTCCGCAGCGTCCCGGTCGCAGCCACCCGGTTTGCCGCGAGCGGCAACGGAACACCGGCGAGATAAGCCGGAAACGGCGGACGCAGCCGCAGGCCGACCTGCTGGACCGCGTTCACTTCGGCAATCTCGATGGTCGGCGACGACCAGGACAATTCAACCATCGCGGCGCCGGCCGTCTGGGTCGTAAAAGATCGGCGAACAGACCTGCGCCGGTACAATGCGGCCATCGTGCCAGGCGTAGATCGACTCGCCGTGACGGGCGCGGCCGCCGGCGACCAGGGCCAACGCAAAGCCGCGGCCGATACGGGCGCCAAAATAGCTCGATGTGACGTGACCAAGCATCGCGGTTGATTGCGGATCGGCGATCAGCTGCGTGCCTTCCGCCAGAACCGCGGCGGGGTCGTCGGGCAGGACGCCGACAAGCTGTTTGCGGTCGGGGCGCGCCGTGTCGGGGCGGCGGAGCGAACGGCGGCCGAGAAAATCCTTGTCGGCGGCCACCGGAATGCCGAGGTCGAGCGGCGTTACCGAGCCGTCGGTCTCCTGACCGACGATGAAATAGCCCTTTTCGGCGCGCAGTACATGCATTGCCTCGGTGCCGTACGGGGTGATGCCGTGCGGCTCGCCGGCCTCGATCAGCCGCTGCCATAATTCCAGCCCGGCGGTGGCAGGCACGTTGATCTCGTAGGCCAGCTCGCCGGCAAAGCCGACACGAAAAACCCGCGCCGGGACGCCGGCGACATCGGCCTCGCGCATTGTCATGAACGGAAAGGCTGCAAGGTCGAGCCGGGGCGCCAATTCCGCCAACACGGGACGGGCGGCCGGGCCGACCAGCGTCGCGTTGGCATATTCCTCGGTCAGCGAGGTGCACAAGACATCGAGTTCGGGCCACTCGGTTTGCAGCCATTCCTCAAACCAGCCGAGCACCGCGCCGGCATTGCCAGTTGTTGTCGTCAAAAAGAACCGGTCGGTGGCGAGCCGCGTGCCGACACCGTCATCGAACACCATGCCGTCGTCACGGCACATCACGCCGTAGCGGCAGCGCCCGACCGCCAGGTTCTGCCAACGGTTGACGTATATCCGGTCGAGGAACCGCGCCGCGTCCGGCCCCGACACTTCGATCTTGCCGAGCGTCGAGGCATCGAGCAGCGCGACCCCGTCGCGCGCGGCAAGGCATTCGCGCCGTACCGCCTGATCCATGCTTTCGCCGGGACGCGGGTAATAGCGCGGGCGCTTCCATTGACCGACATCCTCGAACACCGCGCCGGCGGTGACATGCCAATCGTGCATCGGCGTCTGCCGCACCGGGTCGTAAAACGGGCCGCGCTCGCGCCCGGCGAGAAGACCAAAGCTCACCGGCACAAAGGGCGGGCGAAAGGTCGTCGTGCCGGTATCGGCGATCGCCCGGCCGAGCGCCTGCGACAGCAGCGCGAGGCCGGGGATGTTGCCGGTCTTGCCCTGATCGGTGCCCATGCCGAGCGTCGTCCAGCGCTTGACGTGCTCGATCGCGGTAAAGCCCTCGCGCGCGGCGAGCGCGATGTCGGCAGCGGTCACGTCATTGTGCAGATCGACAAAACTCTTGCGGCCATGGTCGCCGGGGATCAGCCACACGGCTGCAGGTGCGGCTTCGGTGCTCGCGGCGATCTCGGGCAGCGTGATTTCGCTGATCGCAAAACCGCATGCAACGGCGGCGCGGTTTCCGGCTTCGGCGCCCTCGGCGAAGCACGCGGCGAGATCGAAGCTGCCACGCGCCGCGCCCACTGGCTCGATCGCGGCATCGGTAGCGTCGGGGACGAACGCGGCAAGTGTCTCGTCGTAGCGCAGTCTTCCCTGCGCGTGGGCGAAGAGATGCACCACCGGGTTCCATCCACCCGACACGGCGAGCAGATCGCAGGCGATCGTTCTCGTGGCGCCACCGGCCAAGGAGCGGATCGTCACCTGCCGCAACTGCCGCCTTCCGCTTGTGCCGACCACGGCATGGCCGGGATAAACCGTGACCCCATCAACCAGCGCTTGTGCCGCGGCGCCCGGCTCCGCGCGCAGATCGACGATCGCCGCGACCGCGACCCCCGCGGCTTGCAGCGCGGCGGCGGCGTGGTAGGCATCGTCGTTATTGCTGAGCAGCACGGCGCGACGCCCCGGGGCGACCGCGTAACGGTTGACATAGGTCTCGACCGCGCCCGCGAGCATGATCCCGGGCCGGTCGTTGCCGGGAAAAACCAGCGGGCGTTCGATGGCGCCACTCGCCAGCACGACGCGCCGCGCGCGGATATGCCAAAGCCGGTTCCGTTCACCACGTTCGGCGGCGAGCAGGTAGTTGCCGTCGTAGCGGCCGAACGCGACGGTATTTGTCAGCACCTGGATTTCGGGCAGCGTCGCCAGCTCGGCGGCGACAGTATCGACCCAGCCAGCCTCGATCTGACCCGGTCGGCGCAGCAACGCGCCACCAAGTTCGCCGCCGGCCTCGGCGATGATCACCCGCGCGCCGGCGCGACCGGCCGCCAGCGCGGCCGCCAGTCCCGCCGGTCCGCCGCCAACAACCAGCACGTCGCAATGCACGTGGGTCTTATCAAAGCGCACCGGATCAGGTTCGCGCGGCGCGCGGCCGAGCCCGGCCATATGGCGCAGCAACGGCTCCCACACTTGCCGCCACAGCGCCGGCGAGCGGAAAAAAATCTTGTAGTAGAACCCGGCCGGAAACAGCGGCGCCAGCCAGCCGATCGGTGTCGCGAGATCGAATGTGAGGCTGGGCCACGCGTGCTGGCTTGACGCGACGAGCCCGTCATAAAGCGCGATGTCGGTCGCGCGGCGGTTTGGCTCGGCACCGAGCCGCACCAGCGCCGACGGCTCCTCCATGCCGGCGGCGAAAATCCCGCGTGGACGATGGAACTTAAAGCTGCGCGCGACGAGCCGGACGCCATTCGCCAGCAGTGCCGAGGCGAGCGTGTCGCCGGGATGGCCTTCGTAATCCCGGCCGTCAAAGCGAAAGCGTAGCGTCCGGCTGCGATCGATCCCGCCGCCGTTCGCCAGGCGGAAGGGTTGCGTCACGGGTCGCCGCCATGCGAGCCGGCGGACAGGCTTCCCGGAGGCAGCTTCTCGCCGATCTTGTACACCGCGATGATGCGGTGCGAGACCGTGTCGCGCAGCAGGTTGAACCAGCGTCGGCAACCCGCCTGGTGCACCCAGCGCTCGGCGAACACGCCCTTCGGGTTGTTGCGCATGTAAAGGTAGTCGGCCCAGGCGGCGTCATCGGTTGCAGCGGGATCGGCGCGCGAGACATGCGCCTCACCGCCATAATGGAACTCAATTTCGTCGCGTTCGCCGCACCACGGGCAGGGGATCAGCAGCATGAGCTACAGGCCTCCACCGTGTGCTATGCCAAACATGAGCCCTATAAACTGGCCCATCTGATATCGATTCAGAAAAAACAGGATTGCCATGCAGACAGCCGAAAAGAGGCCAATGCCCAGCAGTCCTTTTGCCCGCCAGTCCCTCGGCTTTCTTAGGCAATAGCCTCCTAAATGGCCAGCTATCGTCGCCAGCAAAAGAACTGAAAAAACTATGTTTTGGATCATTCCAGATAAGCCTAATGCGCCACGCCAGCGGCGCCGTGCTCGTCGACCAGGGCACCGGTAGTGAAGCGCTCGAGCCCGAAGGGCGCGGCCAGCGGATGCGGCTCGTCGTTGGCGATCGTATGAGCGAAGACATGGCCGGCGCCGGGCGTCGCCTTGAACCCGCCCGTGCCCCAGCCGCCATTCAGATAAAGGCCGGAGACCGGCAATTTGCCGATGATCGGCGAGGCGTCGGGCGACACGTCGACGATGCCGCCCCAGCTGCGCAGCATCTTCAGCCGCGAGAAGACCGGGAACAGTTCGAGCGCCGCCGCCATCTGCGCCTCGATGATCGGGAACGAGCCGCGCTGTGCATAGGAATTGAACGCGTCGATGCCGGCGCCCATGACGAGTTCACCCTTGTCCGACTGGCTGACATAGACATGCACGGTGTTCGACATCACGACGCAGTCGAGCACCGGCTTTATCGGCTCCGACACCAGCGCTTGCAGCGGGTGGCTCTGCAGCGGCAGGCGCACCCCGGCCATCGCCGCCAGCACCGAATTGTGTCCGGCGGCGGCGATCGCGATCTTGTCGGCGAAAATCGTGCCGCGCGTGGTTTCGATCTCGCCAACCCGGCCGCCGCTTGTCCGGATCGCGGTCACCTCGCAATTCTCGATGATGTCGACACCGCGCGCATCGGCGGCGCGGGCATAGCCCCAGGCGACCGCGTCGTGGCGCGCGACACCGCCGCGCCGCTGCAACGTCGCACCCAGCACCGGGTAGCGCGCATCCCGGTCTATGCTGAGCACCGGGCAGAAGCTTTTGACCGCTGCGGGTTCCAGCCATTCGCCGTCGATGCCGTTAAGGCGGTTGGCGTTGACCCGCCGCACCCCCTCGCGCACGTCGCCGAGCGTGTGCGCCAGGTTCAGCACGCCGCGCTGCGACAGCATCAGGTTGAAATTGAGTTCGGCCGACAGCCCTTCCCACAATTTTAGCGAATGCTCGTAAATCCGCGCGCTTTCGTCCCACAGATAGTTGGAGCGGATGATCGTCGTGTTGCGCCCGGTATTGCCGAGGCCGATCGCGCCTTTTTCGAGTACCGCGACATCGCGAATGCCGTGTTCCTTGGCGAGGTAATAGGCGGTGGCGAGCCCGTGCCCGCCACCACCGATGATCACGACGCGATAGCGCGGCTTTGGCGACGGCTTGCGCCACAACGGCGTCCACCCGCGATGACCGTCGAGCGCCCGCCGGGCGAGCGCGGCAAAAGAATAGCGTTGCATCGCGCTATGCCTCGGCCGGCAGGCTCGCGGCCAACGCAGCGGCGTAGCCGGCCTGCCAGATGATGTAGAAGACGAAAACGCCCGCTTGCTCCAACTCGGTCACAGCGACCACAACGACACCGAGCCCGGCGGCGGCCGCGATCGGTAGCCCCACGGAAACACTGGGAAACAACCGCCCGGTGACCGCGGTCAACAAACCGCCGCCCACCCCGCCGGCAACGGCGCCGGAAATCGCCATGGCGAGCTCGGCCGCGTCGATGCGGCTGCTCGCCCAATCGAACAGCGCCACGCACACAAAGACCGCGAGTGCGTTGCCGATGCCGGACGCCAGCACGAAAACGACCGCGCGCCGTGGGATCATTTGTCCTCGCCGGCGCAGCGCTT
>Ga0181537_10003545_pt1 | contig 13328 bp, 13 predicted proteins | sample PEATcosm2014_Bin_39_FD_119765 | JGI IMG/M metagenome (GOLD analysis project Ga0181537, IMG submission 119765) | Peatland microbial communities from MTU Mesocosm Facility, Houghton, MI, USA - PEATcosm2014_Bin23_10_metaG | ecosystem: Environmental > Terrestrial > Soil > Wetlands > Peat | place...
CTATTTCATCCTGTTTCTGCCGATGGTGCTTGTTCTGGTGCTCCGGCCGCAGGGTCTGTTCGGGGGTCAAATCCTGTGAGCGGTGCAGGAATTGTGACCTGGCGATGCGTCGCTATTGCCATTGCCGTTGCGGCGTTGGTCGCAGTGCCCTTTGCCATCAAGGAAGTCTATTACGTCAACATCGCGAGCCAGATTCTGCTCTACGCCGTGTTTGCGCTTGGGCTTAACGTGCTCGTCGGTTATGCGGGACTGGTTTCGTTGGGCCATGCCGGATTATTCGGTATCGCCGCTTACGTCGTCGCTTATCTGCTTGTTGCCGGATACGGCCACGCATTGGCGATCCTCACCGCGCTTGTCGTCGGCCTTGCCGCAACTGCGGGCTTCGCCGCACTGGCGCTGCGAGCCACCGGCATCAGTTTCATCATGATCACGCTGGCGCTCGGCGAGATCATCTGGGGGCTCGCCTATCGCTGGATCAGCATCACCAACGGCGACAACGGCATCAGCGTAGCCACACGGCCCGAACCGTTCGGGCTGCCGCTCGGAACCCCGCCGGGCTTTTATGACGCCACGCTCATCGTGTTTCTTCTCGCGGTCGTTTCGGTAGCGATTTTCGTGCGCTCGCCGCTCGGCGCCGCGCTGGCCGGCACCCGCGACCAGCCGCGCCGCATGAATGCGCTCGGCTATCATGTGTGGATGACCCGGTTCTGGGCGTTCATGTTCTCCGGCCTTTTGACCGCGGTCGCCGGCATCCTGTTCGTCTATTACAACGAGTTCATCAGCCCCCAGGCGCTGGCGCTCACCGCATCGGCGGAAGCCTTGCTGATGGTGATTTCCGGCGGCGCCGGAACGCTGCTCGGTCCGGTGGTCGGCGCCGCACTCGTCGTGATCGTCAAGAATGTGGTGAGCGCCTATATCACGCGCTGGAATTTCATGCTCGGCGCCATTTTTGTCGCCATCGTCGTGTTCATGCCGGAAGGTCTGGTGCCAGGCGCGGTGCGATTGACGCGCTCGGCATGGCGTGCGTCGAGGCCTAAGCAATGAGCGCGCTCGTCGTCACGAACCTGAACAAATCGTTCGGTGGCTTGCGCGTCACCACCAATGTCAATCTCGACATTGCGCCGGGCGAACGGCGGCTGATCATCGGACCCAACGGCGCCGGCAAGACCACGCTGTTCAATCTGATCACCGGCGAGATTGCGCCCGACAGCGGCGCGATTGCGCTGTTCGGACGCGACATCACGCGGATGCCGAGCCGCAAGCGGACGCATCTCGGCATGGCGCGCACCTATCAGATCATCACGCTGTTCGCGCAGGACACCATCGCCCACAATGTGACGCTCGCTTTGCTCGGCCTATCGCCGCTGCGCTGGAATCCGCTGATCGCGCTGCACCGGCAGCATCACCTCGCCGCGCGCGGCCATGAGGCGCTGGAGCGTGTCGGGCTCGATCACATCGCCGCGCGGCCGCTGGCGCAGACCTCGTATGGCGAAAGGCGGCGCGTCGAGATCGCCATGGCGCTGGCGCAAAATCCAAAGGTCCTCTTGCTCGACGAACCGTTCGCCGGTCTGTCGATCGATGAACGGCAGGACGTCCGTAAGCTTCTCACTGCCATCCCGCGCGACGTCACCATCGTGATGATCGAGCACGACATGGATACCGCGCTCGAACTTGCCGACCGCATCACGCTGTTACATTTCGGCGAAGTGATCGTCGAGGGCACCCGCGCCGAAGTGGTGGCCGATCCGCGCACCCGGGAGGTCTATCTTGGCGACTAGCGCGCTCAGGCTTGCCGATATCGACGCCTATTACGGTGACAGCCATGTGCTGCAAAAAGTGTCGTTCGAGCTCGGCGAGGGCAGACTGCTTGGGCTTCTCGGCAGGAATGGCGCCGGCAAATCAACCTGCATGAATGTCAGCGTCGGACTGCTGCCACCGCGCGCCGGCAGCGTCGAAGTCTTCGGCACGCCGGTTGAGCGCCTGCCGCCGGAAATGATCGCGGCGCAGGGCGTCGCGCTGGTACCGCAGGGGCGCCGCGTGTTCCGGAGCTTGACCGTGCGCGAGAATCTCATGGTCGCCGCGCATTCCGGATTTGCCACCCGTCACGCGCCGTGGACCGGCGACACGGTCTTTGCCATGTTTCCGCGGCTTGCCGAGCGCCGCAGCCAGCTCGCCGGTTATTTGTCGGGCGGCGAGCAACAGATGCTCGCGATCAGCCGCGCCTTGATGGCCAATCCCCGCGTCTTGCTGATGGATGAGCCGTCCGAAGGCCTCGCGCCGCAGATCGTCGCCGAGGTCATGGCGACGATCCGCAAGTTGAAGGAGAGCGGACTGTCCATCGTGCTGGTCGAGCAGAGCCCGAAGCTTGTCTTCGACATCGCCGACGATATCGTCATTCTCAATTCCGGCCGCGTTGCCGTGGTCTCGACTGCCGCGGCGCTCAAAGCCGACGGCGTCGATCTGCGCCAGCATCTTGGCGTGTTTTGAAGTTTTGTTTTAGCTTATTGCAAATCGCCGGATGCGCGGTCACCATGGGTTGCGGTCTGGGAGGGCCATTACTTGATTACCGTTCCGGAACTGGCAGCGGAAGCTCTGGGCGCTTACCTGCATGAGCATTTGAGCCGCAGGTTTGCTTCAACGCACGCCGACCTGACCCAATTGGTGCCGTCCATTGCGCGGCTTGCGCTCGAATGCATCGGCAACAGCGACGCGCTTTATCACAATGTCGAGCACACCATGCTGGTGACGCTGGTCGGCTACGACATCATGAAGGGCCGCGCGCTGCTGACGCCGACCTATCCGAGCGATTATGCACATTTGCTCGTCGCCTGCCTGCTGCATGACATCGGCTATGTCCGCGGCATTCTCAAAGGCGACGGAGCCGACGGCTTTGTCGTCGACGCCAAGGGCAACAAAGTCAAATTGCCGCGCGGTGCTTCGGATGCGGCGCTGCTGCCCTATCATGTCGATCGCTCGAAGCTGTTCGTGATGGATCGCATCGGCAAGGTTGAACTGCTCGATGCCGACCGCATTGCGCAGGCCATCGAATACACCAGGTTTCCGTCGCCGCACGCGAATGGGGACGGCAGCGAAGAAGGGCTCCTGGTGCGCGCCGCCGATCTGATCGGGCAGCTCGGCGATCCGCATTATCTGCGCAAGGCCAATGCGCTGTACTACGAATTCGAAGAGGTCGGCATGAACCGGCAGCTCGGCTATACATCGCCCGCCGATCTGACCGATCTTTATCCGCAATTTTACTGGAACAGCATTTCGCCGCACATCCAGACGGCAATCCGCTATCTGAATGTGACCTCGAGCGGTCGCCAGTGGATCGCGAGCCTCTACAGCAACGTATTCCGTGCCGAGCGTGACCTGAGCCTCTCCGGCCCGCAACGCTAACATCTGGTCGTTGCCGTCATGATAGTGTCACGCAAGACAATTCATCTTTGCTGAAGTAATGTGCATACTACCGGGGCGTCGGATGCCAGCGCGTCGAATGCGCGAGAGCCATCGTAGTTGCATATGACCACTGCATCGCCCGGCGAAGTCCACAGTTCGTCTGGTAGCGTAGGACGGACGGCGCTCGCGGTGACCGGGCTTGGGGCGCTGGGCATCGTCTTCGGCGATATCGGCACAAGCCCGCTTTATACGCTCAAGACCGCTTTCGATTTTCTCGGCGGCGACGTCACGCCCGACCGCATTCTCGGCATGTTGTCGCTTTTGCTCTGGACGCTGTTCCTGATCACCTCGATCAAATACGTCACCATCGCGATGAGCATCGACAACGACGGCGAGGGCGGCATTCTGGCGCTGATGTCGCTTCTTGGCGTGCAGCGGCATCATCGCCCAGCCATTATTCTGGCGGGCCTTCTCGGCGCGGCGCTGATCTATGGCGACGGCGCCATTACGCCGGCGATTTCAGTGCTGTCGGCGCTCGAAGGTTTCGAGATTGCGGCGCCGTCACTGACCAATTACGTGCTGCCGGCCGCCGTCGTCGTTCTTGTGCTGCTGTTCGCCGTGCAGCCGCTCGGCACGTCGCGCATCGGTGCCGCATTCGGCCCTCTCATGTTGATTTGGTTTATCTCAATCGGAGCGCTCGGGCTGTGGGGTGTCGCCCGCCACCCCGAAGTGCTGCTGGCGTTCAATCCGCTCTATGGCGTGCATCTGCTTGCCACCAATGGGATGCGCGGTTTTGCCGTGCTTGGTGGAATCTTTCTCTGCGTTACCGGTGCTGAAGCGCTTTATGCCGACATGGGGCATTTCGGCAAATCCCCGATCCGCTACGCCTGGTCATGGGTCGTATTTCCCTGCCTGGTTCTCAATTACGCCGGACAATCGGCGATCGCGCTTATGGGCGAGCCGGTTTCGAACAACGTTTTCTATCGGCTGTGTCCGCCGGCGTTGCTGATGCCGTTGATTTGCCTGGCGACGGTCGCCACCATCATCGCCAGCCAGTCGATCATCACCGGCTCGTTCTCGATGACCCGGCAGGCGATCCAGCTCGGCTGGCTGCCACGCCTGACTATCAAGCAGACGTCGGAAAGAGGCTACGGCCAAATCTATGTCGGTGTCGTCAACTGGCTGTTGATGATTGTCACTGTCGTACTGACGCTGCTGTTTCAAAAATCCGACAATCTCGCCGCGGCCTACGGCATCGCGGTTTCGCTGACGATGTTGATGACCTCGTTCCTGCTGTTCATCGCCATGCGCGAGATCTGGCAATGGAATCTATTGACGAGTGCAATCACGGCCGGCCTTTTCATCGTCATTGACGCCGGTTTCTTCTCGGCGAATTCGCTCAAGATCGTCGAGGGTGGTTATGTGCCGCTCCTTCTCGCCGCCGCCGTCTATGGGCTGATGCTGATCTGGCATCGTGGCACTGTCGCCGTTGCGCACAGTCTGTCGCAAGCGCCGGTGAGCGTGGCGGACTTCCTCGCCCGCCTCAAGGCACGCAATGTGCCGCGCGTCCCCGGCACCGCGGTCTTCCTCACCCGCACCGACAACGGCGTTCCGCCGGTCATGATCTGGCACTTAAAGCAGAACCGGTCACTGCATGAGCGGGTGGTGGTGTTGCGCGTGCTCGCCGAATCCAGGCCTCGGGTGCATTGGCCCGACTTGATGGGGGTGGTGCGCGAAGGCGAGAATTTTTGGCGGGTGACGGCGCGTTTCGGCTTCATGCAGCGCCCCGACATTCCCTACCTGATGAAAGAGGCGCACGAGAAAGGCTGCGGCGTCATGCTCGACGACATAACTTATTATGTCGGTCATGAAATTATCATCCACCGCGAACGTGGCGCGGAACTGCCGCTCTGGCAGGAGAAAATATTTGCCGCCATGATCAGGAACGCCTCGCACGTCACCGACTATTTCCGCCTGCCGAGCGAGCAGGTGGTCGAGATCGGCCGCCAGATTTCGATTTAACGCGGTTCGCCCAGCGCTATTCTTTAATGTTGCACATTGCGGCTCGCTGTGCTTTTCCCGCCCCTGCAATGCCGATTTAAGGAAATCCCATGCCTCAGCAATGGAATAAATACGGCCCGACCGCAGCCCGCAAACATGGCAAGCCGGGGCGCGACGTGCGGCCGAAGAGCACGACCATCGACGTTCACGCCCATGTCGATATCCCGGCGGCGGCGAAATTCGTCGCGCCGCACCTCGATATGACGACTATTCCGCTGGCGCATTTCGCCACGCCTGAATCGAAGGCGCTGACGCAGAAACAGGCGGCCGACATTCTCGCCCGGCGCGATCACGAGCATCGGCTCGCCGACCTCGACGCCATGGCAATCGACATGCAGATGATCGCGCCCCCGCCGCTGCAATGCTACTACACGGTGCCGCTCGACATCGCGGTGAAAGCCGCGCAGATCGTCAACGACGGTATCGCCGAATTCTGCGGTAAATATCCGGATCGTCTCAAAGGGTTTGGCTCGGTGCCTATGCCGGATGGCAACGAGGCCGCCAAGGAGCTCGAGCGCTGCGTCAAGCAACTCGGCTTCACCGGGGTCGAGGTTTTGACCAATGTCGCCGGCAAGGAATTGTCCGATCCGGCCTTCGCGCCGTTCTGGAAAAAAGCCGAAGAGCTCGGCGTGCTGGTGATGATCCATCCCAACGGCTTCACCGAGGCCTCGCGCTTCGAGCGCTTCTATTTCAACAATGTCATCGGCAATCCGCTGGAGACCACGATCGCGCTGCATTACCTGATCTTCGACGGCGTGCTCGAACGGCATCCCAAGCTGAAACTCCTCGCCGTGCATGGCGGCGGCTATCTCGGCGGCTATCCGGGACGCATCGATCATGCCTGGGGCGCGCGCTCGGACAGTCACGGCGATCTGCCGCAGCCGCCGACCAGCTATCTCAAGCGTATCTATGTCGATACCGTCGTGTTCACGCCATACCAGCTCGCCGAACTGGTGCGCGTGTTTGGGGCCGATCATGTCGTGATGGGCACCGACTATCCGTTCGACATGGCCGAATTCGATCCAGTCGGCCATATCGCATCGGTCGACGGTTTCGATGCAGCGACGATCGCCGCGCTTGCCGGCGGCAATGCAAAACGATTGCTGGCCTTGTAATTATTTCGAGCTGGGTGGCGGCGCGGCGGACGGTGCCGGCGCTGCCGGTGGCGGCGTATTGACGATATGCGCGTAAACGTCGCCCGGCAGCACCATCATCACAAACGTCGTGGGCGTCTGGCCGGGACCGAACGGGCCAGGCACCTGGTTTGACAGCGGCGGCAGGCTTTTGAGATAGGCCGCGATCGCCAGCGCATCCGCCTTCGTTACATTCGCATAATTCCGCCACGGCATCGGCGGCGCCAGGATACGCCCGTCGGGCGTCTCGCCTTTAGTGATCGCGGTCGCGATTTGTTCGTCCGTCCAATTGCCGAGCCCGGTTGCCTTGTCGGGCGTCAGATTGGGAGCCACGAATACGCCGAGGGAGGGAATACCGAAACCGACATCGGAGCCGCCGAGGAATTTGGTTTTGTCTTCCTTGCCGCGGAAATGTCCGGGCGTATGACAGTCAGTGCAGCTCATCAGGTTGACGAGATACTTGCCGCGCGAGACCTGCTGCGCATCCGCCGCGTCTGCTTCGCGCAACGCCGCCGTCAGACCAATCGCGGCAACGACAAACGCTGCCAAAACACTACCCCGCATCTTTATTCTCCTTACGGAATCGCCCGGGGCGGGAGTGTCACGGGCAATCGCGCGGCGTGTCAACACGAATGAGCGCACGACGGCTAAAGACGTATGCGTTGGCGAGTTCCCAACGAATAGCGGCGCCCTAGGCCGATCGCGTCTGGCTGCGTTTTTTGACTGGCTTTAGGCGATGCACGGTCGGGGCAATGCCGGCACTGCGGCGGAGCGCGTCTTTCAGGTCGAATGGGCGGCCGTGCTTTCTGAGAAGATCGCGGAACGCCTCGTCGGCGAGTTCCTGGAAGTCCTTCATCTGATCTTTGCCCAGAAGGTCGATCTGCCGCCAGGTCTCCTCGTCGAACTGCACGCGCTTGCCCGGCATCAGCTCGCCTTCTTGTGTCGAGAACCAGAACGGGCGACGTGCTTGCTTGAAGCTTCTTTGCCCTTCTTGCCAGGAATCGACAGCAACATTTCGCGCTGGCCTTCGTTTTTCTTTTTGCCCTTCTTCGCTGGTCCGCGCCCCGCGACGCCGGAACTACTGCCGCCGGCCTTCACGCTTTGGCGGAGCGCATCCATCAGGTTGATGACGTTCGACGGCGCCTTTTCCTTCGTCCGCTCGATCTTCTCGCCCTTCTGCTTCTTGCGCAGCAGATCTTTAAGCGCGTCCTCGTAATGGTCCTTGAACGCGCTCGGCTTGAAATGCCCGGTCTTGGTCTCGACGATATGGATCGCGAGATCGATCATGTCCTTCGGAATTTTCTCGTCCTCGATGGAGTCGAAGTATTCATTCTCGTCGCGCACCTCGTAGGGATAACGCAGCGTCACGCCGACCATACCCTTGCCGCGCGCTTCGATCGCGATGATATGCTCGCGCGAGGTGAAAACGACCTTGCCGAGCGCCACCATGCCTTCCTTGCGGATCGCTTCGCGGATCACCGCGAAGGCTTGCTGGCCGACTTCACCGTCTGGCACGATGAAATAAGGGTCGCGCAGATAGAGCTCGTCGATCTCGTTGCGCGGCACGAATTTGTCGATCTCGACGACGTGCTTGCTTTCGATGGCGACGGCTTCGATTTCTTCCGGGTCGAGCTCGATATATTGGCCTTTTTCGACCTCGTAGCCTTTGACGATGTCGGCGTTGTCGACCTCGTCGCCGGTGTCGGCGTCGATTTTCCGATAGCGGATGCGGTTGCCGGTTGCCTTGTTGACCTGGTGGAAGCTGATCTTTTCCCGCTCCGAAGTCGCCGGGAACAGCGCAATCGGACATGAGACAAGCGACAGCTTGAGATAGCCTTTCCAATACGCACGCGGGGCCACGACTAAACTCCATTACATTCGCGGGACAAGGCTTCAACGATAGCAGGGAACCCGCGTTCCACAAGGCAACGCACAGGCAGTTAGTGAATGGCTGTTTCTTTTTTGTTCTTGCCGGTAATTGGGCCTAGACTCCAAACTATTCACTGATTCGCGAGCCAGGATCATGCCGGCCAGTAGCGCGCTTCGAGCCCCGCCGAGACACGCCGAAAAAGGACCTGCGCAAAAAAGACCTGCGGAAAAAACCAAGCCGCGGCTGTTTCACGGCCGGATGGTGGTCACGCGCATCGAAGAATGGTGCGTCGAGGCCGCCACGCCCGAGGAAGCCCGCGCGTTGCTTGCCGCCGGCGCCGGGCACCGCTGCACCCCTGGCGAGAGCGTCCAGGTCGAGCTCGAACAGCTTATTGGCGAATAACGCCCTCGCGCACTGTCGTTACCGTTTCGCTGAACCGCGAAGACGGGCGCCCCGCTGTCGCTCTATAATGGCTTTATAGCTACTCCGTCGTCGCAAATTAGACATTTGGCGGTGCGACGGAACGGCAAGGGGCTTATTTGAGCGGCATTTCCGGTGCATCACATGACGATGGCTGATGCTATCAGCCCGCCGGGCCCGGCGGGCGCAGTGCGGTTCCTCGGCAAGGAAGCGGCCTATTGGCGGTTGCGCATCAAGGGCGCAGGGCTGCTTCTGCTCACGCTCGGTATCTACCGGTTCTGGTTCGCGACTGACGTACGCCGTTACCTTTGGGCGAGCACCGAAATCGGCGGCGACTCGCTCGAATATGCCGGGCTTGCCACCGAGCTCCTTGGTGGCTTCTTGCTCGCCATCGCCATCATGGTGCCGCTCTATACCGCGATCGCGGCGGCGGCGTTGACGCTCGACACGTCGGAAGAGGCCGTTGCCGCGATCGGCTTCATACTATTGGTGTTGCTGGGCCAACTGGCGCTGTATCGGGCCCGCCGCTATCGGCTCACCCGCACGGTGTTTCGCGGCGTGCGTTTCGATCAGCACGGTTCGGCTTGGCGCTACGCGCTCTATGCGTTGTTCTGGTGGACGCTTGTCGTTGCCACGCTCGGGCTTGCTTATCCGTGGGCGCAGGCGGCCCTGCAACGTTTCAAGATGCGCCATACCAGTTACGGCGATCTTGCCGGGTCGTTCGCAGGATCGGGATCGGCGCTGTTCATGCGCACTCTCGCGCTCTGGTTTCTCGTCATCGGGCCCATCATCTGCGCCTTCGTCGTGCTCGGCCACACGGTCGATTGGGATGCGCTCAACAAAATGGTGACCGCGGGCGAAAGCAATCCGCTCGCTCTGCTCACTGGCAAGACAGGCGAGACCGTGCTCGCGGTCTTCGCCGCCGGTATCGGAACCAGCTTGGTCGCCGCGCTGCTGCTCTATCCGTTGTTTGCCGCAATGATGATGCGCTGGTGGATTTCCGGCCTGCGTTTCGGGTCGGTGACGGCGCAATCGCTTTTGCGCACAAGCCAAGTCTATCGCATCTACCTGCGTTTCGCCGCTGTGCTGGTCTTGTTTCTGCTGCTGACATTCGCCGCGGCGGGCGCGGGTACCTTCATCGTCGATCGTCTGCTCAAGCCGAGCGCGGATGCGAAGGAACTGCTGGCGAGCATCGTTACGATTGTTCTCTATGTTGTGATCGTGCTGGGTGCGTCCACGATTTATCAGGTCGTCGTTACTTTCGCGATGTGGCGGCTCGGGGTGCAGACGGCCGAATTATCCGGCGCGGACGCGCTCGACAGCGTCTGCGCGGCCGGCGTGCCAAGCTCGGCGCTCGGCGAAGGCCTTGCCGACGCGCTCGGCGTCGGAGGTGTCTGATGCGCCGGATGCGGTCAGAATGAGCGGGATGGCGAGCGCGACCAATCTGGCACTTGCGGCCGAGGCGCCGTGCGCACCGGCGGTCTATTTCGACGGCACCAGCAGCGTGCGTAATAAGGTCATCGTTGCTGCTACGGAGACCGGGCTGCGGATCATGGCGGCGCAGGGCCAGCATCGCGTGCTCGACGAATGGGCTTACGCAGAGCTGCGCCGGATGTCGGGACCTGAAGGCATGCTCCGGCTGGCCCGGCGCGGCGAGACGCTGTTGGCGCGGCTCGAAATCCGCGACGCACATCTGACTTCCATCATTGAGGATCGCGCCGAAACGCTCGACCGCGGCGGAGCCGCGGAGCGGCGGCTCCGCCGCAAGGTCATTGGCTTAAGCTTCGCCGCTGCTGCGTCGCTGATCGTCACGGCGGCGTTCGGCCTGCCGGCGCTGGCGAGCCGGATCATCCCCTTTATCCCGCTTGGCGTCGAACAGCGGCTCGGCGCCGACATCGACAAAAACATTCGCCCTGCGCTCGATAGCCAGCATCTCGGCTCGGCCTTTACCTGCGGGACCGCCACGAGTGAAGCGGCGGGACGCGCGGCGCTCGACAAGCTCGTTGGCAAGCTTGCAGCTGCCGCTGCTCTGCCGTTCCCGCTACGTGTCGAGGTGGTACGCCGTGCCGAGCCCAATGCCATCGCTTTGCCAGGCGGTCACATTTACGTCGACAGCGGGCTGATTGCACAGGCGCAGACGCCGGACGAACTTGCTGGCGTGCTAGCCCACGAAATGGGTCACGTGGCGCGCCGCGACGGCACCCGCACCGTGTTGCAGACCGCGGGCCTGTCGTTCTTGTTCGGCATGATGCTGGGCGATTTCGTCGGCGGCGGCGCCGTCGTCATCGCCGCGAGAACGGTACTGAAGTCGTCCTATTCGCGCCGCGCCGAAACGGCGGCCGATGCCTACAGTGTCGATTTAATGCAAAAAGCCGGCGGCGACCCGCGTGCCCTTGGTGATATCTTGGCCCGCATCGTCGAGGACAAGGATCAGGGGCTAAAGCTTTTGCTGGACCACCCCGAGACCAAGGAGCGCATTGCCGCCATCGACGCCGTTGCCGTGCCGGGCCGGACGGAGCCGCTTCTTGACGCGACGGACTGGGCGGCGTTGAAGCAAATCTGCGCGCCGGTGCCGCCGAAGAGTTAAATTGATGACGCAGTCCATTCATTGCGTGCGAGAATAAGAGCTAGAACGACACTAATGCGACGCCGTCTCTATTCCGAACAGCCGATTTCGAGGCTCGCCATCTGGGCGAGGCGCATTGCGCTGTTCTCGCTCGCCACGACCCTTATTGCGATCATCGTCGTGCGTTCTGGTGCGCTCGACATCGTGCCGGCGTTGTCCACGCTGGCCGGCGCATTGGTGCTTGCCGCGGTCGCGATCCTGTTGTCCTTTGGCGCCACCGTCGCCATCTGGCGAGAAGGGGTTGCGGGCGGCAGGCAGGCGGCCACTGCGTTTTTTATCGGCCTCGCGCTGCTGGCTTATCCGGCCTATCTCGGCATAAAGGCTTATAAGCTGCCAGCTATCTACGACATCACCACCGATCCGATCGATCCGCCCCAGTTCGACGCCATTGCGCGGCTGCGGCCGCGCGACGCCAACCCGACCACTTATGCCGGCCTCTATACCGCCGAGCAGCAGAACGCCGCCTATCCCGACATCGAGCCTGACGACACCACGGCAACCCCGCAGGAGGCTTATGACGCGGCGATGAAGGTTATCGCCAAACGCCGCTGGCGCGTCGTCGATGCGCGGCCGCCGTTTGGGGCTGCCCTGCGTCCCGTCGATACGCACGCGCCGGATCCTTTGCGTGACGGCATCATCGAGGCAATTGCGCGCACGCCGATCCTCGGCTTCCGCGACGACGTTGTGGTGCGGGTGCGCGCGACCACCGACGGCACCCGAATCGACGTCCGCTCCGCCTCGCGCTACGGCCGCCACGATCTCGGTAGCAATGCCGCGCGGGTGCGCGCCCTCATCGACGATGTCGACACGGTGCTGTCCACGCCGCAGCCGCAAAAAAAGCAGGTGCCGGCACAACCCGGTCAGCCGGGCAAAAGCGGTCAGGCCAAGAAATAGGTGCCGTCGATCGATGGCGGCCCGTCGGTTTTGACGACGCCGCGCGCGACAAGATCTTCCAGATGCGCGAGCACCGAAAGCGCGGCGGCGCCGGTGAGCCGCGGATCGAGCCCGATATAGACCGCCTTGACGAGCGTCGGGATATCGGCGGCGCCTTTGCCGAGCCGATGCAGCAGCGACGCTTCACGGCCCTGCCGATGCTGGATCAGGTGCTGCACAAAGCGCGGCGCCTCGCGGATCGGTAAACCGTGACCGGACAGGTAAAGGGGCTCGCTGCGCCGTGCGAGCTTGTGCAGCGACGCCATGTAATCGCTCATGGCGCCGTCCGGCGGGCCTACGATCGTGGTCGACCAGCCCATGACGTGATCGCCGGCGAACAGAAGATTGGCCTCCTTGAATGCGAACGACATGTGGTTGGCTGTGTGGCCCGGCGTTGCCACCGCCTCCAGTGTCCAGCCGTCGCCGGACACTGTCTCGCCGTCGGCAAGCGCAACGTCAGGGCGGAAATCCATGTCGGCCGAGGCATCGAGGCGGTTCGTCTCGCCGATCTTCAGCGGCCGCGCTAGCCGGTGCGGACCTTGGGCGAACACTTTCGCGCCCGTGGCCGCCTTGACCTTGGGCACGGCGGGGGAGTGATCGCGGTGGGTGTGGGTCACAAAAATATGCGTGACGGTTTCGCCGCGCACGGCATCAAGGAGCGCGCCGATATGCGCATCGTCATCCGGCCCTGGATCGAGGATCGCGACTTTGCCGCGGCCGATGATGTAACTCATCGTGCCCTTGAACGTGAACGGCCCAGGATTGTTGGCGACGATTGCGCGCACATTCGGCGCAATCTCGCGCACCCGGTCGGGCTCGAGATCAAAGCTCTTGTTGAAAGGGATGTCCTCGCTCATGAGGGGGGCAACGTAACCCGGCCCCGAAG
>Ga0181537_10003546_pt1 | contig 13328 bp, 9 predicted proteins | sample PEATcosm2014_Bin_39_FD_119765 | JGI IMG/M metagenome (GOLD analysis project Ga0181537, IMG submission 119765) | Peatland microbial communities from MTU Mesocosm Facility, Houghton, MI, USA - PEATcosm2014_Bin23_10_metaG | ecosystem: Environmental > Terrestrial > Soil > Wetlands > Peat | place...
ACCATCTTGAAGGAGATGGTCCGGGAGCGATTGCTGTCTTGGCGTGGACGGTGACGGCATCGGCCGAACGCGAAAGCACTCAGCTCGGCCGCGGAACTTCCTCGGCGTCTTCGTCATCCCAATGATGCATGCCGATCTCGGGATCGATCAATTCGCCGCGCAGCAGCGCGAACGGCGCCTTGTGATAGATTTTGATGTCGTGGAACGGGTCGGTGATGATCTTGGTCGCCCAGACCAGCCCGGTTTGCACGTCCTTGATGACGAACAATTGGATGACCCGGAACAACACGCCGCCGATGCCGAGCGCGAGCCAGACGATTGCGACATGGTGCACGAACTCGGTCTTGTCGGTGGCCGGGGCGAACAGGCCGAAATAGCTCGGGCTGAAATAAAGCGGCAGCGGCGACAGCGCCCAGATCGACAACAGCACGATCTTGCGGCGCAGATTATAGCCCACCTTGATCTCTTCTTTATATTCGTGGGTCGCGTTGTTGACGTGGTCGTAGTCCTTGGGCTCGAAGAAGAAGTGCCCGGTCTGTCGCGTCGTCATCGCCACCAGCCAGCCGGCCAGCGCCGAGATCGCCGGATCCTTGAAGATCATCACGTAGGAGAACAAAAAGCTCATCGCGCTGACAAAGTGCAGCGACTGATTGATCCGGCTATGGTGATAATAACGATGGTCGTCCCAGCGCTGGGTCCGCAACGTTTCAAGAAAATTTTCCATTTTCCATTCCTCACCGTGCAGTCATCCGCTCTGGCTATGGCGATTCGGTGAATCCCTTGTGACAGCAAAGCCTCGCCGTGCGGGCGAGGCCTTGTGTGACAGCAGCGTGACTCTCAAGGAGCTACGGGCGATCGAACATCAGCCGGCGGCGCGCACCGGTTCGGACCGGTCGGCGCCGTCCACCGCCTCGCCCTTGCCGAAACGGATCAGGCAGAAGTGCCCGAACGGCGGCATGGCGCGGCGCTCGATGAGCCGCATGCCGGGCGCCTGCCCCGCCCAGCGCGAGTAGCGCTCGAAGGAGAATTCGGTGCGCCAGCCGAGCTTGCGCGCCGCCGGCTGGAACCAATGCTCCAGCGAATGCCGCAATCCGGCCTCGGCGCCGACCCGGCTGACCAGGATGATCTCGCCGCCGGGCTTGAGCACGCGGGCGAACTCGTCGAGCGTCGCCTCGGGGTTCGGCACCGTGGTGATGACGTATTGCGCGACCACCACGTCGAAGGAGTCGTCGGGAAAGGACAGATGCTCCGCATCCATGACCCATAAGCCCTCGACATTGCTCAGGCCGAACTCGGCGACGCGCTCCTGCGCCTTGCGCAGCATGGGCGCGGAAATGTCGACGCCGCACAGCCGGGTGCCTTTCGCGTATTGCGGCAGCGACATTCCGGTGCCGACGCCGACCTCGAGGATGCGGCCCCCGATGCGCTCGGCCGCCGCGATCGCGGCGTGCCGGCCGCGCTCGAAGACCGCGCCGAATACCAGATCGTAGACCGGCGCCCACCGTGCGTAGGCTTTGGTGACGGTCTGCGTATCCAAATCGCAGTCAGACAGTGTGCTCATGGGTGATCCCTGTGTTGCAGCCGGGCACCAATGTTTGCCCGTCCGGTTGCGGTGCAGTTTCGGCGAGAGGGGCCGTCAGATCGTCTTGACGCGGGGCGCCTACGGCCACTTTGCGCGCGTGGCCGATGAACTGGCGCGCGCTGTTTTCCCATGAATAGCGCAGCGCGAAATCGCGGCAGGCTTCGCGGGAAATCCACAAGGCTTGCATGCACGCCGTGCGAAGGTCGTCGTTGAGCACGCCGATAGGATTGTCGCCGATGACATCCATCGGTCCCGTCACCGGAAAGGCGGCAATCGGAACGCCCGAGGCCAGCGCTTCGAGCTGCACGATGCCGAACGTGTCGGTGCGGCTCGGAAATACAAAGACATCGGCCGCGGCGAGATGCGCGGCCAGAATGCCGTTATCCAGCTGGCCGAGAAATTTTGCGCCCGGATAGCGGCGTTTGAGCTCGCCGACCTGCGGCCCGGCGCCGATGATCACCTTGGTTCCCGGCAGATCGAGGCCCAGGAACGCCGGCAAATTCTTTTCGACCGCGACCCGGCCCACGGTCATGAAAATCGGCCGCGGAAAATCGAGATCGATGGCGCGGTCCGGCCGGAACAGATCGATGTCGACGCCGCGCGTCCACATGCCGAGATGGCCGAAGCCCCGCGCCGAAAGCTCGGCCATGAGCGACGGCGTCGCCACCATGGTCACGGTCGCGGCTGAGTGAAAGCGCCGCAGCGCGTTGTAGATCCATTGTTGGGGGATTGGCGAGCGCGCCGAAATATATTCGGGAAAGCGCGTCGTATAGCTCGTCGTGAACGGCCTGCCCTCCTTCACGCAATACGATCGCACCGCGTGTCCGATCGGGCCCTCGGTCGCCAGATGAATGGCATCCGGCCGCGCCGCCTCGATGCGTTCGGCGATTTTCTTGCGGCGCGGCACCGCAAGCCGCAAGCCGGGGTAAGTCGGCACCGGAAACGTCCAAAAACCATCCGGCGATAAAAATTCGACCTCGACGCCGAGCTTGGCGGCGGCACGCGCCAGCGAACCCAAAGTACGCACCACGCCGTTGACCTGCGGACGCCACGCGTCCGTCGCGACCAGGACCTTCATCGCTGTGCTTTCGTTGGAGCCGGCGCAATCTTCGCATTTGCGAATCGCATGCGACGAGGATTGCCATTTCATATCTCAATCGTGTGACGGTCGCGGACCGCCGCGTGCATTCGCGCTTTCGCGAACGCCGTTACAGTGTTGTTACATATGAATGCGAGTTTGCCGGCGCGATTCGCTTTAAGGAGTTGTGCGAGCTGGCCGCGCCGAGTTCCCTCACCCAGACGATCATCCGCGGCGCCGGCCGGAACGGGATCAGCGTTGCGCTAAGCCTCGCGATCCTCGCCGTTGCTGCCACGACGCTCTATCATCTCTTACGCGGCATCGATGCCGGCAAGGTCGTCGCGGCAATCGAAGCGCAATCGGTCCCGCATATCCTGATCGCCGGCGCGCTCGTCATCGCCGGCTACGCCAACCTCATCTGTTACGATTTGTTCGCGTTGCGCACGATCGGCAAGCACGGCATTCCGCTTCGTGTCGTCGCCTTTGCCAGTTTCACAAGCTACACGATCGGTCATTCGCTCGGCGCCGCGACGCTGACCTGCGGCTTGGTGCGCTTCCGCGTCTATTCGGTTTGGGGCCTGAATGTAGTCGACATCGCCAAAATCGCCTTCGCCACCGGCATGACATTTTGGCTGGGAAACTTGTTCGTGCTCGGCGGCGCGGTCGCCTATGTGCCGCAAGCTCTCAGCGCCGTCGATCACGTGCCGCCTTGGATCAACCGGCTGATCGGGCTATCCGGCGTGGCCGTCATCGGCTGCTATCTGGTCTGGCTCATGCCGCAGCCGCGCTCTGTCGGACGCGCGAACTGGCGCATCGTCTTGCCCGACCCGCGCTGCACGTTGCTGCAAATCGGCATCGGCACGCTCGACCGATGTCTGGCGTCGCTATCCATTTATATGCTGCTGCCGGCCAGTCCCGCCGTCGGTTTCGCAACGGTGGTCGTCGTCTTCGTGCTCGCGACGCTGCTTGGCGCGGTCAGCCATACGCCGGGCAGTCTCGGCGTCGTCGAAGCGGCCATCCTGATCGGGCTGCCGCAATTTCAGCGCGAGGACCTGCTCGCCACATTGCTGATTTTCCGCGTCCTCGACTTTTTTCTTCCGCTGCTCCTCGCCACGGCGATGTTCGGCATGCGCGAATTGCGGCTCCTGGCGCGGCGCGCGCATGGCCGGCGGTCCGGCGCCACCGCCAATCTTGTAAGGGTGATACCCCCGCGTTAAGGTCGCCGTTCGGCTGCTTGGGTCGATTGTGGCGAGTGAAACTATGCCTCTAGGGGTGCGGCGAAATCCCGCGGGAGGATTGGGCCGGCGCTTAGCAGGAGCAGCGATCCCGATCTGTGCCGCGCTTCTCGCCGTCCCGCCGCTGGCGAACGCCGAAACCATCGAGGCCGCTCTCGCCAGGGCTTACCAGAGCAATCCGCAACTCAACGCGCAACGCGCCATCGTCCGGCAGACCGACGAGGGCGTTCCGCAAGCGCTGTCTGGTTATCGTCCGACGATTTCGGCAAATGCCACGGTTGGGCGGCAATATTCGGATATAAAGCAAGTCATTCCGCCGACCCCGCCACTCTTGCCGACCGGCGCCGCATTCGAGGCCAAAGGTCTCTCTGACCCGCGCGGTGTCGGCCTCACCGGCACGCAGACCTTCTTCAATGGCGGCCAAACGGGCAACAAGGTCCGCGCGGCGGAAAGTCAGGTTTCCGCGGCACGCGAGACGTTGCGCATGATGGAACAGTCGGTGCTGTTGGCGGCCGCGAACGTCTACATGGATGTGTCGCGCGACAGTGCGAACCTCGAAGTCCAGCAGAACAACGTCCGCGTTTTGGAGCGAACGCTCACCGATACGCGCAATCGGTTCTCGGCCGGCCAGGTGACCGACACCGACGTCGCGCAATCGGAGGCGCAATTGGCGGCGGGCCAAGCGAACTTGCACTCAGCCGAATCGACGCTGATGACGACGCGCGCCAATTATCGGCGCATCATCGGGGTCGAGCCGGCCGATTTGCATCCGGCTTCCTCGGTGGATCGGCTTGCGCCATCGACGCTCGACGCGGCGATCTCGGTCGGCGCCGCGCAAAACCCGTCGATCACAGCGGCGCTCTACGGCGTCGACGTGGCACAATTGCAAGTGAAGATCGCGGAGGGCGCGCTGTGGCCGACGCTGAGCGGGCAATACAATATCCAACGGCAATACTCGCCGGTGATCACGGAGCCGAAATTATACACCGATACGGTGATGCTGAACCTCTCGGTTCCGATCTACCAAGGCGGGGCGGAATATTCGGCGATCCGGTTGGATAAGGAAAACCTCGATCAGCAGCGGTTGAACGTCGATCAAGTGCGCGACCAGACCCGGATGAACGTCGTCCAGGCCTGGGGCCAATTGCTGGCGGCAAGAGCGCAAGTCGAGGCCGCGGCACGGCAAAACGACGCCGCCGAACGCGCGCTCACCGGCGTGCGTAACGAGGCTCTGGCTGGCCAGCGCACCACGCAGGATGTGCTCAATGCCGAGCAAGCGTTGGTCAATGCACGGCAAAGCCTGATCGTCGCGCAGCATGACCGGGTCGTCGCGTCTTATAGCCTGTTGGCCGCGGTAGGCCGGCTGTCGGCCCAGGTGCTGGCACTGCCGGTGCCGATCTACGATCCGATGGTGCACTATCAGCAGGTGCGCGACTCCTGGATCGGCGTGCGCACGCCGAGCGGGCAATAAAGCCCCCTGTGGCGCGAAACGCACATATCAGCACTGTCACGCCGCCACGCCGCCGTTCGTATTGACGGCATAGCCCAACCATGCAGAATTGCTGATCGTATATTGATCGGTGTGGGGTAATGGGGCTCCGATCACTTTTGGTTGTCGTATTGCTTGCGAGTCTCGCGGGTGCGTGCGGGCTCACGGACCCCGTCGACTATCGCTACGACAATATCGGCCGCAGCCTGGCGGTTGCCCGCAACGAGGCCATATTCCTAAACATCGTTCGCGCCAGCCACGATTATCCGCTGGCCTTCACGACCATCTCGCAAGTTACGCCCTCGATGACGAACACGACGAGCTTTGCTCTGCCGTCGTTCATGGAAGGGCCCGGCGGTGTCCACGTCGCCGCCACCGCAGGCGCTTCCGCAGTATCAACTTTCCCATCCTCGTCCCCATTTCGCGACGTCATTTTCGGTAACACTACCGCCGCAAATGCGACGGCGGTCAGCAGTAATTTCAACGTTGCGACGCAGGAGACGAGCTCCTTCTACATCGGATTTCTCAAACCGATCGACTTGCAGACCTTGGATTACTTTATTCGCCAAGGCTATTCGCGCGAAATGCTGTTTTGGCTGTTCGCCGATACGGTCGAGCTCAAGCTCGGCAGTCATACGATCGGGATGCGCTACGACCCGCCGAGGGACTACGGATGCGATAAAAACGACCCCAAGCCTCTGTGCTGGCCCGATTTCGTCCTCATCGCGATCGGGGCAGGCCTGACCGTGGAAGAACTCACGGTGCAGACGCCGGCTAGCGGAGCTTCGAAGGGGGGCGGAGGCAGCGCGAGCGGCGGCGGCAAGGAAAGCAGCGGCGGCGGCGGTCCGAGCGGCGGCGGAGGCAAAGGCGAGACGACCATTTACGCGCGGTTCTGCTTCGACCCGGTTTTGGCGCGGCAAGCGCAACGGCAAATGGGGGACCGGTGGCTGCCCGTAGCGAAAGCCTTCGATGTGTCGCTCGCCGGCCCCAAATGCGGAACCAAATGGGATCCGGCAAAGCAAGCCGAGCAGCCGCAGGTTGACACTCTGAATTTCAATGTCGGACCATATGTGTTCAAAATTACGCCACGTTCTGCCTTCGGGACTTTTGAATTTCTCGGCAACCTGATGAAGATCCAGCGTCAGGAAGCCGCAGAGCAACAAGACCTGCCACCATATATCCCGCCGGGACGTGAAGACGTCGAGGGACTGCCATTGCTGGCGACCGTGCGCGACGATCCAAATCTCCTAACGGTCTTGCAGTCCGGGCCGGGGGCGTGCTTCGTTCATACCTGGTTTTATGACGGCGATTACTGCGTGCCGGAAAGCGCCACGACCACTAAGCGCATATTCAGCCTGCTGGCGCAGCTTATCGCAATCCAAACCGCGGCCAGCGACCTGTCGATCACGCCGATCGTTCGCGTCATCCAGTAGGCTAACGCTGGCAATTTATTAGCGGCAGGCCACTTGCTATTGCCCGGTCTTATTCGAGCTTGCGCCCGCTTCCGCATTGCGGACGAGATTCGCCACCGAGGTGAGAACACAACTGTTGCGGCGCAGGATATCTTTGGTGAGCTGGGCGTTGGGATCTTCCGCACTCGCCACCGGCGTGGTCTTCTTCGCCGCCGCTTGGTCTGCGGCCGAGCCTGGGTCAGAGGACGCTTCAGATGGGGCGGAAGTCTCGGTTCCGGCCGCGGATTGATCGTCAGAATTGGCAGGGGCCGCATCCGGACCGACGCAGCCATCCGGCCTACCCAGCATCCATTTCACCACGGCAAAGGTAGTGGCTGAAATCTTCCAGCCGAGCGCCAGCCCATATGTCTGGTCCTGTATTTCCACAATTTGAAGCGGTGCACCCGCTTTGTCCCACGATTGATTTACGCAGTAGGCGTTGGTCTCCTTAGCCGAAGCGCTCGCACTGTTCCGTTCTTTGCCGGCCGAAGCGTAAATATAAGTGCAGGCGCGCGCGACGGCCTGGTCGCCCAAATCGGACCTTACCTTCATCAGCGCATCCAGCGGCGCCACGGTATCGCGAAACACCGTGCCGTTGATCGAGGTGTCGTCGAGATTAGGCGCGGGGTTCGTGCTGGTGATGAGGATGACGTGCAGATCCACGTTAGGCGTGTCTTTAATTGCCCGATAGATATCGATGGCCGTGCTGGCGCCCGAGTTGTCGGAATAAGCGCCGTCAACGAAATTCCAGCGCTTGGTGTCCATTCTTTTCGGATTGGCTTTGTCGGGACTCTGCATCGCGACCGAAAAGGGCGGCATAATGAGCGGAAAGCGCGCGCTCACGGACGCCGCGCTCATCAGGTTTGCCTGTTGTTCATTCGGCATTCCGACGTCGGAGAATGAATACAGCGATTCATCGGTGGCGTGCAGATCGAACGGCGCAAACGCGACGCGAAAACCGGTTTCAACCCAGGTCGAGTTGAGAACCAGCGCCGGCGCGTCGCCCGCCGGCGACCAGCTCTGCCGAAATGGCGCACAAAGCTGCTTGCCGGCCTCGGCGTCCTGTGCGGACGTGGAATAGTCGAAGCTTGCCACGAGAGCTTTTGATCGGCTCAACGGAGCGCCGAAGATTTCCGGGACAATAGCGCCGACCACCGGCGAGAAGTGGTCTGCCCGCATGATGTTGGCGACTTCCCTTTGCAGGAAGGAGCTGGCGTCACTCGCCGACGACGGTTCTGCCGGCGGCCGTGCCGTCGATTGGTACTGCGCGCAGGTCGTGGCGTCGTCCGCATTCGACACGTTGTTTGCCGGCGGCTGGACCTTTTGGGCCGTCACGGCGGCGGCGGGAGTCAGCGGATGGTCGAGCGCCCGGAAGACCGCCGCACCCAGTGAGCCGCCCGAGACTCCGCTGATCGCGAAGATATGCTTGGAAAATTGCGGCACGGCGTCCTGCAACTTGGCGAGCAGCGTCGACACGGCGCTCGCCGCGTAGATACCGCCGCCTTCGGCGGCAATAATGAAAACCGGATATTTTCCGGCGCCCGACGCGGCTGGCGGCGGCGTGCCATCCGGCGAGCAATCCGGTGCCGGCGCTCCCGATGCAACACCTCTGAATGCAAGCCAGCACTGGAATCGCAACGTCACCGCGTTTGAATCCACAGTCGCGACAGGCTGCCGGTTCTGTGAAGTCAACGCTTCCGACCGGAGCGGATTCCAATTAATCAACACGATGAGCGGCAGCAGCAACCCGACGAAGCCGACGGCGTATTGGCGGGACAAAAAGCCGGCAACGGCAAACAGCAAATAGACCGCCGCGAGCGCGATGGCGGTGAGCCCCGCGTAATTTGGAAACATCACGCTGACCACCATGGTCAGCACGGCCAAAGTCAGCGCCGGAAAGCCGGAGCGCTGCGACAATACCGCCAACAGGGCAAACGTCGATATCAGAAACAAGAGCTCCAAAAGCACCGTACCCAGCGGCCCGATAAATCGGTAGACGTACACCGCGCGATCGACGCCGCCGAAGAACGACAAAAGCTCCACCGCCAAGACAAGCAATGCAACGATCGCCCAGATCGCCGGCCGGCGCCATTTATGGGCCGAGAGCCGGCCCAGAGTGTGCCCGACGATGAGCCCGATCGCGATCGTGACGCACATCGCTACGGGGAATATCGCCCACCGGCCGGGCGTCGGATGGGACGCCACGGGACAGTGTCTCCACTCGACCACCGCTGCCACCGGTCCCGCGAGGTATTGCGCGCAGACGAAGTAAACCGCCAGCGCCAGCCACGGCACGAAGGCCCACATGGCCAGCCAGAGACGCCGGCGTCGGCGCAGGCTTACTCCGGTGCCGGACGACAGATTTGAAAATATGAAGCCGCGGCGCCTGCGATAAAGCCGTTGATAGATCAGAAAATAGAACACCGTGAGCGCGACAATCACAATGTCGGCAATGATCGTTCCGAACGTGCGATGACCGACGTTGAACAAATCGGTGAACAGAAAAAACAGCAATGCGCCCACCGGCACGGCGAGGCAGGCGACGGCGCGCTGCGCCATCCGGTGCTGCTCGCCGACACTTGAAAAATAAGCGACTGCAAGACCAAGAAAAGCGACGCCACAAGCGATCCGATAGCCGCCATATATGGGCAGATATTGCATGCCTTCCAACGCATCGCCCGGAATCCCCGCGGAGTTGAGCAAATGACAGTATCTATCGGCGACGAAATCGCGCGCGCCGAGCAACCCGACGGACAACCCAACCCACGGCAGGAAGGCCAGCACGAATGCGGCCGCCCGCTGCAAGGCGCGCAAATTCGAGCCGGCGGTCGGATCCGAGTAGCTCGAATAGACGACGTTGATCCGCATGGTGCTGAGCGCGTTGTGGGCCTCATAAAGTACGGCGCTGATCAGCGTTAGCGCCGCGAAGGCCATCACGACACCCGCCAGCCATGCGCGCGTATGGCTTCGCGCGCCCTCCAACAAGGCAATGTAAATTTCGCGAAATTGCCCGTCGGTCGCCAGGAAGACAAAGAGGATCACCACGGCCGCCAGCGGCAGCACATGGAAGATATTCATCATGCTGCGCAGCGGCCGCCAGAACTGCCGGTGGAGATAAAGTCCGAGCTCATCCCACCTGGAGGCCCACACCTCCCAGTCCCTCATCAGACCTTCCCCAACGGCTCGAGTATTCCGTCCCTGCAGTATTTCGCGAAAATTTTGTCACACGCGTTCTTCTCACGCAGCCTGTAAGCCAAAAAATAGATTTCCTTGAGCGTCGGATTTGGCGTGCTGCGGAGAAATTCGACGGCCGGCGGGATGATTTCTTCGGCAACGTCATCGATGCGCAAGCCGCCCTCACCCGCTCCCATCATCGGAAAAAGAATCGTATCGATGCTGTTGTTCCAGAACTTCCGCCAAAACTTCCTGTTTTCGTCTTCAACCCGTTCCAGGACTGCCTCGGTGGCCGGCCGCAAATCTTTCCGCTCGGCTCTGACGCCCTCCCCCAGGCTGCCTTGAGCAAGCGCAACGTGAAATATCGTCTTCACCTGATGCGAGCGGCGCAGCATTCCGGATTCGGTAGGCAGCACGGTGCCAACTTTCACATGAGCGAGTTCCCCGATCATGCCGCGCAAGCTGTCTTGAATCGTGTCTTCAAGGATATTATCGCCGTCCCGATTTGCGCCCAGCGATCGAATCGTCGCTGAAATGCTGCGGCCGATAAACCGGTCCATGATCATGTCGGAATTTTCGGGATTAACCCAGGCGCTCACGCCTTTGACGGCTTTCAGATCTCCGGTTTTGTAGCCGACGATCAGGCCGGGCTTGCCCTTGACCGCATAACGCCGGGTATCGGGCGCCAGCCTTTCAAAACGCGGCATGTTGTCTTTAAGCCAATAAGCCGCGATGGCGAGCTTCGGATCGTCGATCGCCCCTTTCGCCAGTTGATCGAACAGCTCATTGACGCTGACTTCGAAGACTTTGATGTCTTCGTCGCCGATACCGCCGATCGCGTCATCGTCGGACGTGCCTTTCCATCCCGGCCGCCGCGAATTGCTGACGCCCGCGTAATAAAGAAAAATCCGCTCGGACGTGCCACCGGGCGAGGACAGGAATTTGCAGATGAATTCGGGGGCTTCGATTTGGTATCCGGTTTCCTCAAGCGTCTCGCGAATAGCGGCGTCTTCGGCGGTCTCGTCGGACCCGATCATTCCGGCCATGGTTTCGGTGACCCAGCCGTCCTGAATAGCCGGATCGTCGCGGCGGCGGCCGATCAAAGTCGGCAATTTGAATTGACGAACGAGCACGACCGAGCGGGTATCGACATTGAGCAGAAGCACCGCGACTGCGTCACCCCGCTCGAAATTCAGGCGCCGCTGATCGGCGCTCATCTTGCCGTCGTATTGCTCGTGCGAGACGATGTATTCGTCGATCTTGAAGAAGTCGTCTAGCAATCGCTTTTGGCTGCGGATTTCAACGCGACGGCGATTTGGCATAATAGGCCCCGGTCACTGCCGTTTGGCGGAGGAAGCGAGGGTGGCTACCCCTGCCGCATTGTAAGATACCGAGGTAGCTTGCGTTGTCTATGGCCGCCTCGCGCAACGCTCACATATTGCCGTGCCCGCGCTTGATGGTCTGGCGGATCACCGGTGCCGTGACCTGATCTGAGATCTGAATATTCCACACTTCGCTTTCGCCCTGGGCGGCGAAGTCGGCGAACAGCTTTGGGATGATCGACACATCGCGTATCTCGTGGCCGCGCAGGCCAAAGCCCTGCGCAATGTTTTCGAGCGCGGGGCGGCCGAACACAGCCAGGCTATCGTCGAGGCCGTCGGCGCGCAGCTTGTGAAACTCCGAGCCGTAGCCGCCGTCGTTCATTGCACAGATCAGAACGCGAAATCCGTAACGCTTGAGCGTCTCGAGTTCCTGAATATGGAATAGGAGCCCGCCGTCGCCTTCGAACAGCACGATCTTGCCCTCGCGGCCCTGCCAACGCGCAGCCGCAATCCCAAGCGCATACGACAGACCATTGCCGACCGCGCCGAATTCACGGACCGTGGTGTAGCGCTCCGCCGGCCGCCCGCGCATCTGGGTGTTGAAATAGGCCTGATGGCCACCGCCGACGACGATGTCCCAATCCTTTGGCACGACCGCATCGATGGCCCGGATCACCTCGCGTGGATCGAGCACGCCGGCCGCGATGTCGAATGGCATCGAGTCCGCAGGTTCGGTCGCGATGCGTTGCGCGAGCTCTTTCGAGCGTATCGCCGCCGCCGTCGGTTTGCCGACGCCCAACTTCCTGTCGAGGCCGGCAAGCATCGCCTCGGCGCCGACGCGCGCATCCGATCTAACGTAGATGTCGGCGGCCTTCTGTCCATCGCGCAAGCCGCGTGGGGCATCGTCCAACTGGATCCTGCAGGCCTTTGCAAAGTAGTGCCCGCCGCCGACGTAGTAGGACAGGCTGGTGCCGACCGCGAGCACGACGTCCGCGGACTCGTACATCTCTCTCCCCAGCGACGTGAAGTAGCTGCCGGTGGTGCCGAGCCCGAACGGATGGTCATGGAAAAGACCGCGCGCCGGCAGGGTGTTGGAGAGCAAGGCGCCGCAGCGATCGGCGAGCTTGATCACCGCATCTCGCGCCCCCGACCACAGCACGCCGCGACCGCCGAGGATGATCGGCCGCTTTGCCGCGGCCAGCCGCTCGACGGCCTCGGCGACGAGCTCGGGATCCGGCTGCATGCGCCCGACCTTGGGCTGGTACATCGCCGAGGTCTCGTAGGGCTGGTTGGCCATGTATTCGACCTTTTGCAGGTCGTAGGGAATGCCCAGCACCACCGGGCTGCGCTCGTACTTGGCGATGTGGAAGGCCTCGCGCACATAGTCCATCATGCGCGGCACGCTATGCGCGGCGATGTAACGCGCGCCGGTCGCCGTCACCAGGGGCGCCTGGTCGATGTACTGGTTGTAGAACTTGGCGTTGATCGGCGACTCGCCGGCGAACACCACCATCGGCAGGCGGGCGCGAACCGCGGCCGGCAGCGCCGTCATCAACTGGGTCACGCCGGGGCCGCACGTAACCGATGCAACGGCAAGTTTGCCGGTTGCTACGTTGTAAGCCGTCGCCGCCGCTACGCTAACGTGCTCATGCCTGACGTGGACCGTATGAACGCCCGGCAGTTTTGCAAATGCGGTGGACCAATGCATGTTGCCGTCGCCCATCAGGACAAACTGCGTGTCGACTCCCTCCGCAAGGAAAGCTTCTGCGAGGGCTTCATAGAGTTTGGGCATGGGCACGCTACTGCATGGCTGGTGATCAGTATGGCTTGCGGAACCTCGGCGAGCTACCAAGCTTAGGAAAGATGCCCTTTGGCAGCAAGGCGTGCCGCCCAATTCTAGTTATCCCGATCGCAAATTAGATCCGCACATGCGGGGTGCGTGGACCGCATCAAGGCCGATCCGCGGTGATCGTCACCGGAGGGCGGGCGCTGTCGTC